>Ga0209070_100491_pt1 | contig 21826 bp, 15 predicted proteins | sample SynthPrep_5_END__FD_187205 | JGI IMG/M metagenome (GOLD analysis project Ga0209070, IMG submission 187205) | Synthetic microbial communities from Ohio, USA - SynthPrep_5_END_DS10_MetaG (SPAdes) (version 2) | ecosystem: Engineered > Bioreactor > Aerobic > Activated sludge | place: USA: Ohio... | reverse complement strand
ACAGCACCTTAGGTCGTATCCAACCTGCCTTTGGTACTGCTCTGACTAATGCACAAGGTGAAGCGAGTATTCGTTTAACAGCCGGTACTATTGAAGGTGCTGGTACGCTGACAGCGCGTCACCAGGGTGTGGAGCAGACGATCAACTTTGCGACTAAAGGTGATGAAGTTGTTAGCCAGTATCGTCTAACGCTGGAAATGAGAGATGATAGTGGTAACTTATCCAGAAATGTGAGTAAAGATAATCAGGGTGAGTTAAGGGCCGTTTTAAGTTTTGATGGTATTGTGTTGTCGAACCAGTTAATCACTTTTGAATTAGCGAATGAGGTTGGTGAACTCATTCCATCAATTGGTACTGCTCGTACAGATGACAATGGTTTAGCCGTTATCAGATTATTTGCTGGCGCTGTTCCTGGAGCCGGTATGGTTACAGCAACTTATGAAGCAGCTGACGAAACGGTTGTGTCACTAGCCTTTGTGTTTGAATCTGCTGGCGATCAATCAGCAGAAACGATTATCACTGCGCAAATTGTTGACAATATTATTGACAATAACGAAGTTAGAGATGTTAGTAATGCTAATCCACGTAAGGTTAAAGTTGACCTGACACAAGGTGGTGTAGCAGCAGCTTATAAACTGGTGAATGTACAGGCACGCTTTGCTGGTTTAATCAACCCTACTAGTGGTAGGGCGATGACAGACTTAAATGGCGTTGCTTATGTAGATCTACTTACTGGGAATGTTCCAGGCGCGGGTGAAGTGATTGCTTCCTTTACAACTGATGCAGGTGTTGTATTGTCGAGTGACCCCTTTGCTTTCCAGAATGCTGGCGATACGCCACCCCTTGGTACATCACCTGATTTTAGTATTGACTTGAGATTAATTTCTACTGCTACAAACAATGAAACCAGTGAAGTGAGTGCAAGTAGTCCTGGCCAAATTGCTGCCACAATTCGTGATAAAGATGGACTGCTCGTAGTGGGTAAAGTCGTAAGTTTCTCAACGACATTGGGAAGTTTACGGCCTGCTGTGGGTACTGCCTTAACTAACAATTTAGGTGAGGCACGTATCATATTGGCCGCAGGCACTGCTGAGGGTGCTGGCAATATCACTGCACAATTTGAAGGTGTATCTGAATCAATCGGTTTCTATACCCGAGGTGATGAAGTTGATCCAAACCAATTAAATGCGGCTGTTAACTTTCGGTTATTAACAAACTGCCCAGCTGATTTTAGAACACTTCGAAACCCAGCGTTATGTACTGAAACGACAAGCATTTCTGCGGAACAGCCAGGTATTCTGTTTATTGAGGTAACCCGTCAAGGTTCTAATACACCAATTGAACAAACTCTTGTCTCTGCGGTTACAACGCTTGGTGCAATCAGTCCGAGAACAGGTACCGCTATTACCGATAACAACGGTATTGCGTTATTAGATTTGGTTGCCGGTCGTGATGTAGGTGCTGGTGAGGTTACCGTTACCGCTGTTAATGCAAATAGAACCAAAGCCTTTGAAATCGGCGCAGTAGATGTGGAAATCGTGGTGAGTTCCAGTCTGGCGGCTAATCAAACGCTTTCTGCAGGGTCAACGGCTTTGATTAGCGTCGATATTACGCGCAATGGTGCTCCTTATATGCCACCGCTAGGAGTCGAGTTTACTTCGGGCTGTGTCCAAGCCGGTTTAGCCGTGATTGACGAAGCGGTTACCAGTATTGGTGGTATCGCACGTTCTACTTACCGTGCAGCAGGCTGCGTCGGCTCAGATTTGATCACTGCTACGGTAATCACAGGCGGCAACACCGTGAGTGGATCAGTAACCGTTGATGTATCTGAAGCCGCGTTGGGTTCAATTGAATTCCTCGACGTTTCAGCACCCGTTATCGCACTAAAAGGGACCGGTGGTGCAAACCGCACTGAAACCTCTATTGTTAGATTCCGACTGGTTGATGCAAATGGTAATCCTGTATCTGGCAGAGACGTTGAGTTTAGTTTGAGCACGAGTGTTGGTGGTATTGAGCTGGCGCAAGCTGCTGGCTTTACCAATATTGATGGTATTGTGCAGACTATTGTTCGTTCTGGCCTTGTACCAACACCAATTCGGGTTATTGCCCGCAGTGAACAAACTGTGTCCGGTGCCACTGTTGTGGTAACAGCGCCTTCTGACGTGTTATCAGTCAGCACCGGTTTGGCTGATCAAAATAGCTTCTCGTTGTCTCGTTCAGCCTTTAACGTGCATGGATTAGGTGTAGATGGTAATGAAGTTGATGTTACGGTATTTCTAGCCGATCATTTTAACAACCCGGTACCTGATGGCACCGCAGTTAATTTTATTACTGAAGGTGGATCTATCGAGCCGAGTTGTGTAACGGAAAATGGTCGCTGTGTTGTGAAATGGCGTAGCCAAAACCCAAGACCATTTACAGCAAATTATGCTAACAAGATTGAAGATAAATGCGATGGTGGTCGTCCTTGTCCGTTTGGTATTGTCAAAGTAGTTACTGAACAAGTTAACGGTATAAATGTAGATCGTCAGGTACCTGACTATCCCTTAGGTGGACGGGCTACCATTACGGCTTATGCGGTCGGTGAGGAATCATTTACAGATCTGAATGGTAATGGCCGCTTCGATCAGGGAGAGTTTGTGGCGCTTTATGATTTGTCAGAGGCTTTTACTGACCATAACGAAGATGGCTTATATCGCAATAATTGTCGGAATGCTTTAGCTCCTTGTAATTCAGATAATTATGATGGCTTTGAGTTCGAGGAGTTTATTGATTTTAACAGTAATGGTTCCTTTGATGTGACTAATGGTTTGTATGATGGTTTGTTGTGTCGGGAGGAAGATGCTGCCGCTGGTTTCTGTTCGCGTGAATTGTTGCATATCTTCCAGAACCAGGAAATCATCATGTCAGGAGATGAGGCTTATTTCCGGTTAGTTACTTATACAACTGCAGCAGATTGCTCTGACATAAACGGTGTTACCGCGATACCTGTTAGGGTATTTGAAGGTGGTCCTGTAGCAAGAGAAAATAATTCCTCCTCGGGTAGATTTATGTGTGAAGTAACTAGCATTGATTTGAAAGAGGCAAGACCAACGGCAACACCGCCAGTTCCAGAAGGCGCATCCTCTGTACCATTACAAGTATTTGTAGCGGATATTTATAACAACCCATTACCTGTTGGTACTGAAGTTGAAGTTAGTGTAGACAACGGTGTATTGGTTGGTACAAATAACTTTGTATTCCCGAATACTACTAGCCGAGTTCCCGCGAGTTTATTCTTCGCAGTTACACGAGAGCCAGCCGGTCAAGGTAATGAGAAGTTTGATGGTTTTCTGTCTATTAGTGTGACTAGCCCATCTGGTTTAGTCAGTTCATTATCGGTACCAGTAACAGATGATCGCTAATTAACTGCATACCTTTCTGAGTAAATAAAAAAACCCCTAGTATATTAGGGGTTTTTCTTTTGATGCGTGAAACGCTTTATAAAGCGTAAAGAATGATGTAATTACCTACCGCTGAAACGAATAAACCGAGCCTAGTTTTAAAATTTGTGTTAACTCATCTAAAGCGGTGCGGCTTTCTTGTAGCAATAATGGATCAGCCAGATCTGCTTCGCTTAATCTGTCACGATAGTGTTTATTCACCCAGCTGTTGAGTGTTGCAAACAAGGTTTCACTCATCAATACCGCCGGATTAACCGCAGCACGTTCTTGCTCATTCAGCACCACACGTAAGCGCAAACATGCTGGTCCTCCACCGTTTTGCATACTTTGTTTTACATCAAAATATTTTACGGCTTTGATCGGCGTATTCTGTTGGCATAACTCGGTTAAATAGCGATACACCCCTTGATGTTCTTGGCATTCTGTTGGTGCAATAATGACCATTTGGCCATCAGGTAAATTAATCAGTTGCGTATTAAACAAATACGTCTTGATAGCATCCGCTACAGAAACTTGCTGATTACTCACCTCAATAAAGTGTAAAGGCGATGATTCACCAAACTTACGCTGAATTTCCTGCAGGCCTTGCTGTTTATTTAAAAACGCCTCTTCGTGGAAAAAGAGGACATTTCTATTACCTACGGCGATAACATCGTTATGAAAAACACCTTGATCGATCACCGCCGGATTTTGTTGCAAAAATACCGTGTTTGCATCAGTTAATCCATGTAGGCGAGCTACCGCTTGGCTAGCTTCTAAGGTTTGACGTGCTGGAAAACGCTGCGGTGCTACTTTACTGCTATCAAACGCGTAACGGCCATATACAAACAGTTCGACCCCACTTGTTGCATAATCGCTGCAAAGTCTTGTATGGTTTGCCGCACCCTCATCGCCAAAGTGCTCGTTATCGGGCAGGTGTTGGTGGTGAACAAAGTGTTCGGTATTGGCAAACATAGCCCGCAAAATAAGACCGGTGGTGCTGGGTTCCAGCGAACGATGATATTTGTTGGTCAGGTTGGCTGGCGTAAAATGGACTTTACCATCCGCAGTATCAGCACTGGGCGATACGGTTGCTGCGTTGGCGGTCCACATGCTGGAGGCAGAACATACTGCGCGATAAATCTCCGGCGTTTGCTGTGCTGCCTGCTGCATAACCTGTGCATCTGAACCAGTGAAGCCCAAACGCCGTAAGGCATTTACATCAGGGCGTTCTTGCGGTGCGAGTACACCTTGTACCATACCAAGATCGTGCAGGGCTTTCATTTTTTGCAAGCCCTGCAAAGCAGCTTGCTTGGGGCTTGAGTAATTGCGGGCATTATTTAGCGAGGCAACATTGCCCAGCGATAAACCCGCATAGTTATGTGTCGGGCCGACTAGCCCGTCAAAATTGGCTTCATAAGCTTGCATTGTTTTATCCTTTATCTGATGCGGCACTGTTTTTGTTATTTTTCCGGCCGCGAGATGTTATGCTTCATTTTTTTGAATCGTGATTGGCCAAACTCAACGAAAAAGCGGGCCAAAGGGCATAATAATCAAGTTAGGCACTTGTCACAACAGCGGTTTGCGGATATACGTTTAAAAAGGGCGCTAAACTGATAGCGCTGGATTAAAGGATCTTTGGGTTAAAAATGGCGAAATCACTGGTAATAGTCGAGTCACCGGCAAAAGCAAAAACCATCAATAAATATCTGGGTAATGACTTTGTCGTCAAGTCCAGCGTAGGGCATATCCGGGATCTGCCAACAAGCAGTACTAAAGACAAACCCAAAACAGCGGATAAGACGCTCAGTAAAGAGCAGAAAGATTATCAGGCCTTGGTTGACCGTATGGGTATCGACCCGGCCAATGGCTGGAAAGCACGTTATGAAATCCTGCCCGGCAAAGAAAAGGTTGTCAAAGAGCTCAAAGCATTAGCAGAAAAAGCTGACACCGTTTATCTGGCAACAGACTTAGACCGTGAAGGAGAGGCGATAGCCTGGCATTTGCGTGAAATTATCGGTGGCGAAGATACCAAGTTTAAGCGGGTGGTGTTTAACGAAATTACCAAAAATGCCATTACGCAGGCATTTCATGAACCTGGGCAACTCAATTTAGATCAGGTTGATGCACAGCAAGCCCGTCGCTTCTTAGATCGGGTTGTTGGTTTTATGGTCTCGCCACTGCTATGGAAAAAAGTGGCCCGTGGCTTATCTGCGGGTCGCGTACAGTCCGTTGCCGTAAGGTTAGTGGTTGAGCGCGAGCGCGAAATTAAAGCCTTTGTCCCAGAAGAATACTGGACTATCGATGCTGACACGTTAACAACGACGAAGCAGCCGCTGCAATTGGCAGTACACAAGTATTTGGGTAAAGCCTTTAACCCGGTAAATAAAGCCGAAGCCGATCAAGCGTTAAGTGTATTAAAAGCAGCGGAATATCGGGTAATTGAACGGGAAGATAAGCCGAGTAGCAGCAAACCGCAGGCGCCTTTTATTACCTCAACCTTGCAACAAGCCGCCAGTACCCGCCTGGGTTATGGTGTGAAGAAAACCATGATGTTAGCGCAGCGCTTGTATGAAGCCGGCCACATCACCTATATGCGTACCGACTCTACCAACTTAAGTGCTGAAGCCGTAGCGAATTGCCGGGACTATATTGGCACTAAGTTTGGTAAGGCCTATTTACCTGCCGAACCACTTAGCTATGGCAGCAAAGCCAATGCGCAGGAAGCGCATGAGGCCGTGCGCCCGTCTGATGTTACCGTATTAGCCTCTGATCTTGGTGATATGGAGCAGGATGCACGCAAGCTGTACGAGCTGATTTGGCGGCAGTTTGTGGCCTGCCAAATGCCACCTGCGTTGTACGATGTAACCAATATCACTGTCGCGGCCGCCGATTATGAATTAAAAGCCAAGGGGCGGGTGTTGCGTTTTGATGGTTGGACCAAGGTGCAACCGGCCATTAAACGCAAAGGTGACGAAGAAAACGAATTACCTGATGTAAAAGCCGGCGAGCAGCTGAAGTTGGAAGACTTAAATGCTGCACAGCATTTCACTAAACCGCCGGCGCGTTTTAGTGAAGCCAGCCTGGTAAAAGAGCTGGAAAAGCGTGGTATCGGCCGTCCTTCAACTTACGCGGCGATTATCTCGACCATTCAGGAACGCGGTTATGTGCGGGTAGAAAATAAACGTTTCTACGCGGAAAAAATGGGTGAAATTGTTACCGATCGTTTGGTTGAGAACTTTGACGATCTGATGAACTACGATTTTACCGCCAATATGGAGCTTAAGCTGGACGATATTGCCAAAGGGCAACTGAGTTGGCGTAAAGAGCTCGATCAGTTTTATCAGGGTTTTAGCGGTAAATTAAAAACCGCCGAGCAAGATCCAGAACAAGGCGGTATGCGGGTTAACCAATTTGTTTTGACTGATATCGCTTGCCCTACCTGTGGCCGGCAAATGGGCATCAGAACTGCGTCAACTGGCGTGTTCCTTGGCTGTTCGGGTTACAACCTGCCGCCCAAAGAGCGTTGCACCACCACCTTAAATTTGGTGTCGGGTGAAGAAGCGGTAAACGTCGCCGATGAAGAGCTGGAAACTGAAGTACTGCGGCATAAAAAGCGTTGTACCAAGTGCGGTACCGCCATGGATAGCTACTTGATTGATGAGCATCGCAAATTACATGTCTGTGGTAATAACCCGCAGTGTGATGGTTATTCAGTGGAAGAGGGCAGTTTTAAATTAAAAGGTTACGAAGGCCCCGAAATAGAATGCGATAAGTGCGGCGCACAAATGCAGTTAAAGTCTGGCCGTTTTGGTAAGTATTTCGGCTGTACCAACAGCGATTGCAAAAATACCCGTAAATTGCTGCGCAGCGGTGAAGCGGCACCACCAAAAGAAGATCCGGTGCATTTACCTGAGCTGAAGTGCGAAAAGTCAGATACCTATTTCGTGCTACGTGATGGCGCAGCAGGCTTGTTTTTGGCGGCCGCGACCTTTCCGAAATCGCGGGAAACCAGAGCACCGCTGGTAAGTGAACTAAAACGCTATCGTGAGTTGTTATCGCCAAAGTTCTATTATTTGGCCGATGCCCCGGCAGCTGATCCTGCTGGCAATCCGGCGATAGTGCGCTGGAGCCGCAAAACTAAGCAACAATATGTAATGAGTGAAAAAGACGGTAAAGCAACCGGCTGGTCAGCATGGTATGAGCAAGGTCGTTGGGTGGTTACCGATAAATAAGTCGTTGGGGTAGGTAACACTATCAGGTAATAACTAAGTTATTACCTGATAGCTAACTGCCTGGAAGTGATGCTTTATCCTGGCTAAATCTTATGCGGGTTACCATTTACGTTTTGGTGCAAATAACTCGTCGATATCTTTATTGTCTTTTTCACCACGTTTTTCAATGTCCCGGGCATTCCCTTGTTTTAACTCCAGCGTGATTTCTTCTAAAGCCGTGCGGGTTTCTGATATGCGGTTATTGATGTAGTCACTTTGATGGCTGGTATTACTCAAATAGGTTAGGGCTTTTTCAAAATATTGTCTGGCAGAGCCGAGCGTATTATTGGCACGGGCGCTTTTACCACGTTTCACTTGACTCTCTACATTAATTCTCAGCTGTAGCATGTCTAGCCGGCGATCTTCGTCGACGACTAACTGCGTGTCTACATTACCGCGTGCATGCTCTGCTCTTAACATTGCTCTGAGTTTTTTAATGCCTTTAATCATGGCGATTAATTGCTGATCATTATCGGGTAAGCTTATATTGTCAGCGATAGCCGCTGATGCTTTAGCCAGTTCAGCAATACGTTTTTCGGTATCCTCTAATCGCTGTTTTAGATCGCGCTGCCCCGGCTCCAGTTCCACCATAGCTTTTAGTAAATAGGCAATGCGCCGCAGCAACATTACGGAAATGCCAGTAGAGAGCGGTACATTGGCAGCATTCACCAGAATTTCTTCGGTTTCTTCCAGCGCGTGACGCAATTTGGTAAATTCAGCGCGCTTTAATGCCTGCATGCGCTCGCGGTGTTGCTGCACCACATTCACCGTAATGGCGATAATCACCAGTGCTACTACCAGCGTGATGATTAGGGGTAAGACCATTTACACCTCTGTCTCTTTTTGCAATAGTTGCATCTTAATCGGAAAGGCTAACAATTCACAACCAAACTATATCCAAAGGTCGGGCTGTGCTTTTTAGTGCTTGTACGATTACTTATCCAAGACTAGCAAAAATCACACCACAATCCACGCATTATTTAGCACAGGCATTGCTACTATTGGCTAAAACACTTAGTTATATAAAAAGCTATTGGAATATTTGGTAACTCCGGTATATTTGCAGGTAAAGCAAGAAGGACTTCGATTAATGAAATTACAGCAGCTGCGCTATATTGTGGAAGTGATGAATCACAACCTTAACGTGTCTTCCACAGCAGAGAGCTTGTACACCTCTCAACCGGGTATTAGTAAGCAAGTACGGATGCTGGAAGACGAGTTAGGTATTCAGGTATTTGGTCGCAGTGGCAAACATTTGACGCATGTTACGCCAGCCGGGCGTGAAGTTATCGAGATAGCCCAGCAAATTTTAGCCAAGGTTGAAAATATTAAGGCTATTGCGAAGGAACATACCTTACCGGATCAGGGCAAACTGAATATTGCCACCACCCATACGCAGGCGCGTTATGCGCTGCCGCCGGTGATCAGTAGTTTTATGCAGAAATTCCCTAAGGTATCTTTACATATGCACCAGGGGACGCCACAGCAGATATCTGAAGCCGCTTCACGTGGTGATGCCGACTTTGCTATTGCTACTGAAGCCTTGCACCTATACAGCGATTTAGTGATGTTGCCTTGTTATCATTGGAACCGCAGTATTATTGTGCGTAAAGATCATCCGCTGGCGCAACTTGAACATAAAGTCATGGTTGAAGACGTTGCCCGCTTTCCAATAGTTACCTATGTATTTGGTTTTACTGGCCGCTCTGAGCTGGATCGTGCTTTTGCGGCTAAAAATCTGGAACCGCATATCGTTTTTACCGCTACTGATGCGGACGTTATTAAAACCTATGTTAGGTTAGGGCTGGGTGTAGGGGTTATCGCCTCTATGGCGATCGATCCTGTGTTAGACCAGGACTTGATAATGCTAGATGCTGGGCACTTGTTTGAAGCCTCTACTACCAAAATTGGTTATCGCAAAGGCGCCTTTTTGCGCACCTATATGTACGAGTTTATTGAGCGTTTTGCCCCACATTTAACTCGTGACGTAGTAGAAAAAGCCAATGCCTTGCGCAGTCAGGAAGAGGTCGATCGCATGTTTAGTAAATTTGAGTTGCCAGTACGTTAAGCTAGCTTGAACTGCTGCTGTAAAATAGCGTGGGTAAAACTGCTCTTCAGATAAAAGCCTCGGGGCAGAGTTTGAATTGGCTCACCGTTAGCGCCAATAGCCCGGGTTAATGCCTTGCTGTCGGCAGCTTTAGGGCGTAGTTGCAACACCTTACCATGGGCACCGCGAATGTTGGCAATTCCCCCTAAACTAATCAGCTCCATTAATTCCTCCCAATCTTGTTTAAGCAAAGCGTGCTGTTCAGGATTAGGCTGCCATAAAAAACCCTGACCGATCACCCGATCTTTTAGCGGTAATTGCCGCTCTGCCAAAATAGGCAGCCATAACACATGGCTGAGTTTGCGACATACCCAGGAATCAAGCCATTGTTGGCCAGTAACACCGGTTAATGGTGCAACGCAAACATAAGTGCTTTCCAGCGGTTTACCTTGTTGGTTAATAGGCAGCGTTTTTAACTCTATGCCCAGTTGGGGGAAGTCGGGTAGTGCTTGCGAGCCGGCGCTAGCGCCGAGCGCTTGTTCCATTAATTGGCCGACCCAGCCTTTATCTTTTTGCAGATTTTCAGGTATTTTTAGTTGTAATTCAGCTGCCAGTTGGCCGAGTGTTAAGCCAGCAATACGCTGGCATGCACTTAATAACTCTGCGGGTGATTGTGGTTTGCCTAAGGGGTTGGAGTGCATAGCAACAAACTTTAACTAAAATTGCCAATACCCTAGCATTTTTTAGGCTTGTTGACTGCTTAAAAACGCAGCAAACCGACTTATGCACATAAGGATTTGCACTCGTCAGGCGAAAAGCCAAAAATAATGCTATGAAATATATAATAAAAATCATAATCTCTGCTATAGGGTTGTTCAAGCAAATAAAGTTATTCAGTGATTAACTTATGCTTAATCACAGCCTTATGCACAGGCGCTGTGAAGAAGTGCACAATCGTTTGCTGCTTTGCTGCTCATCTGTGGATAAGTTGTGGGCGGCGTATAAAAAATACCGTTTGCTGCAAACACAACTTTGTGAAAGAATCCTTAACATAGCAGAGTTTAAGTCGCTTGAGGTTATGTGTGATCGATGCCGAGGGTTTCCGGCCCAATGTCGGCATAGTGATTTGTAACACCCATGGACAGGTGTTTTGGGCGAAAAGATATGGCCAACATTCCTGGCAATATCCACAGGGCGGCATCGACGACGGTGAAACACCGGAAGAGGCGATGTTCCGCGAACTGCATGAAGAAGTCGGCTTGCGGCCTGAAGATGTGGAAATTATAGCGACGACCAAACACTGGTTACGCTATAAACTGCCAAAACGGTTGATCCGCAAAGACAGTAACCCTGTGTGTATCGGGCAGAAGCAGAAATGGTTTTTACTGCGGCTGACCTGTCGGGAAGAGGATGTTAATCTGGCGAAAACCAGTCATCCGGAGTTTGATAGCTGGCGTTGGGTCAGTTATTGGTATCCGGTGCGGCAGGTGGTTTCTTTTAAACGAGAAGTGTATCGCAAGGTTATGAAAGAATTCGCTCCGGTCGCTTTGCCGTTTGTCCGCCGGGACATTACGAATAAACGTAGAACGTAAAATACAGCCATTAATATCAATGGGGTTACTATGCTAGGCCAGTTACGGCGTATTGTTCAGGATGTGGCACAAGAGCCGATACTTAACAAAGCTCTGTCTGGCCTGGTGAGCAGCGTAAAGCATGCGCTGGCGACCGAGTGTTGCTCGGTGTATCTAGCCGACTATACGCAGCAGCATTTTATGCTGATGGCAACAGATGGCTTAAATCAAGAAGCCGTTGGTCAGGTTGCCATAGGTTTCTCTGAAGGCCTTATTGGTTGGGTTGGGCAACGCGAAGAACCCATCAATCTGGCACAGGCGCATTTGCACCCCCGCTTTAAAGTTACGCCTGAGGTTAGCGAAGACAACTTTTCAGCTTTCTTAGGTTGCCCCATTATTCACCATCGTAAAGTGCTAGGCGTGTTAACTATTCAGCAATCTGCTGAGCGGGTGTTCAGTGAAGATGAAGAATCCTTCCTAGTCACTTTAGGTGTGCAGCTTGCTTCCGTGTTGGCCAATGCAGAAATGCGTGATGCCGCCAGCCGAAGCTCTACTACCGTGCAGCAAGCAACGCAATTACAGGGTTTACCTGGATCGCCCGGTATGGCGATTGGTGAAGCCTATGTCACGGAACCGGCCAGTGATTTTGACGCTATTTCATTAAAGCGCTCTGACGATCCGGAAAAAGAACTGGCACTTTTTTATCGTGCAGTAAAAATTACCAAAGCCGAATTTAATCGCTTAGCTGAGCGAATGTCGAGCCATTTACCGGCTGATGCACTGGCAATTTTTGATGTTTACCATCAACTGTTAGATGCTGCTAGTTTGGGGCGGGAAATTGAAGAACAGATAGCAGAGGGTTGGTGTGCTAAAAGTGCGTTAAAGCGCGTGGTAGAGCGATTTGCACGGCAGTTTGATGATATGGACGATCCTTACCTGCGCGAGCGTGGGTTAGATATACGTGATTTGGGGCAGCGGGTATTAAACCACTTACTGGATACCGAGCAGCGCCGCGCTAAGCTGCCAGAAAAAGTGGTGTTGGTGGCTGATGAAGTCACTGCAACGATGCTGGCCGAAGTGCCACGTGAACAGCTCATTGCGGTAGTGTCATTGCGTGGCTCGGTTAACTCACACGCGGCTATTATGGCTCGGGCACTGGGCATTCCGGCAGTGATGGGGGTAAGTGAGCTGCCACTGCTGCACTGGCATGAGCAGCGAGTGATTGTGGATGGCTACCAAGGCCATATTTTGCTGTCACCCTCTGAAGCGATTTGTGCAGAATATCAACGACTGATAAGCGAAGATGTCGCGCTGAATGCCCGTTATCAGCAAGAAATTGGTTTACCTTCGCAATCGCAGTGCGGTGAGCGCTTTAAATTTATGGTCAATTCCGGGCTCGCTATTGAGTTGGAGTATACCAATGCGCAGTTTACCGATGGTGTCGGCCTATATCGCACCGAGTTTCCGTTTATTATTCGCAATCAGTTTCCCACAGAACAAGAGCAAATAGAGCTATACGAAAAAGTTCTGGCAAGTTATCCGGCAAAAACTGTCGTGATGCGCACCTTGGATGTGGGTGGCGATAAGGCGTTACCGTATTTTAGTATTATTGAAGAAAACCCGTTTTTAGGTTGGCGCGGTATTCGCCTGACCTTGGATCATCCGGAAATCTTTTTAGTACAAATTCGTGCCATGGTAACAGCGAATATCGCGCATCAGAATTTGCATATTCTGCTGCCGATGGTCTCTGATCTGGCCGAAGTCGATGAAGCGATCCGTTTGATCAGACAAGCCTGTTTCGAGGTGAGCGATGAGTTGGGGGTCAGCTTACCTAAACCTAAAATTGGTGTCATGATTGAGGTGCCGTCGGTTCTCTATTTACTGCCTGAGTTAGCGGCAAAAGTCGATTTTTGTTCGGTCGGTACAAACGATTTAACCCAGTATTTACTGGCGGTAGATCGTAACAATGCCCGGGTGGCGAATTTATATGATGCGCTGCATCCGGCAGTGCTTCGCGCTTTATACCAGCTAGGGCAGCAAGCCCAGGCGCTGCAGTTTCCGATCAGTATCTGTGGTGAACTGGGTGGCGAACCCGCTGGCGTGCTATTGCTGGCGGCGATGGGTTTTCGACGTTTTAGTATGAACAGCAGTAATTTGGCGCGGATCAAATGGTTATTACGCCGGGTCGAACTGGCTGATTTAGAGTTACTGCTCCCTGAAGTACTTTGTTGCCATTCGCCTAAGCAGGTGCGGCTGCAAGTACAGCGGTTTTTAGAGCAGAAACAACTTTTAACACAATTACGTGCTTAGGGTGTCGTTTTTACTTTCTGCCAAGTCTGTTGCAGCTTGCAGCGTGTTTATCCCAAATAAAATGAATAGCAAATAGCCAAGAGTTATTGCGGTATTTAAGTAAGGATCTTTATGACCAGTTCGCCCATTCCTTTTCCCAACATTGATCCGGTGATGTTGGATCTAGGCTTGTTAAAAATTCATTGGTACGGTGTGATGTATCTGGTAGCTTTTGCGCTTGCCTACTGGCTCGCCAATCGTGCCGCCGCTAAACCAGGCTCTGGCTGGACCAGCGATCAAGTAAGTGATCTGCTGTTTTATGGTTTTTTGGGGGTCATATTAGGTGGCCGGCTAGGCTATATCCTGTTTTATAACTTTGAGCATGTACTGCAACAGCCATCTTACCTGTTTAAAATTTGGGAAGGCGGCATGTCTTTCCATGGTGGTTTAATTGGCGTGTTGTTAGCCATGGCCTTATTTGCCCGTAAATATCAAAAATCGTATCTGGCGTTAGGCGACTTTGTGGCGCCGCTGGTGCCGCTAGGTTTAGCCGCAGGTCGTATTGGGAACTTTATTAACGGCGAGCTGTGGGGCCGGCCAACCGATGTGCCCTGGGCTATGGTATTTCCCACCGGTGGCCCTATTGGTCGCCATCCGTCACAGCTCTATCATGTAGCGTTAGAAGGGCTGCTACTCTTTATAGTCATTCTGTTGGTGCGCCGTATGAAGCCCGCTACCGGTGTGGTCGGTGGCGTCTTTTTAATTGGCTATGGCATTGCTCGCTTTAGCGTGGAGTTTTTCCGCGAACCTGACGCCCATCTTGGCGTGTTATCGCTGGGGATGACAATGGGGCAGTGGCTCTGTATCCCGATGATGTTGGCAGGTTTAGTTATCATCATTTTGGCCAATAAAAAAGCTGTGAAAGCTGGAGTAAAAGCATGAAGCAGTATCTAGAACTTTGCCAGCGTATTATTGATCAAGGCGTTTGGGTAAACAATGCGCGTACGGGTACCCGCTGCCTAACGGTAATTAATGCTGATTTAGAATACGATGTTGCGGCTAATCAGTTTCCATTACTGACTACCCGCAAGAGTTTTTATAAGGCCGCTATTGCTGAGCTGCTTGGTTATTTGCGCGGTTATGACAATGCCGCACAATTTCGGTCAATTGGTTGCAACACCTGGAATGCCAATGCTAATGAAAATGCAGCCTGGCTTAATAATCCGCATCGAAAAGGTGAGGATGATTTAGGTCGGGTTTATGGTGTGCAAGGTAGGGGTTGGCAAAAGCCCGATGGCAGCAAGCTAGATCAGTTACAGAAGCTCGTCACTAACTTGTCGCAAGGTATTGACGATCGCGGCGAGATTTTGACGTTTTATAACCCGGGTGAGTTTGATATGGGCTGCTTGCGCCCTTGTATGCATACCCATACGTTTAGCTTATTGGGGGATACCCTCTCGCTTACCTCTTATCAACGTAGCTGCGATGTGCCTTTAGGCCTTAATTTTAATCAAGTGCAGTGTTTTGTATTGCTGGCATTAATGGCCCAAATTACCGGGCATAAAGCGGGCAAGGTGTATCATAAAATCGTCAATGCCCATATTTATGAAAACCAGTTAGAGCTTATGCAGCTGCAGCTGCAGCGCGAGCCTTATCCACTACCTAAGCTGTATATCAACCCGCAAATTACAACCCTCGCAGATCTCGAAACCTGGGTAACGCCAGACGATTTTACTATTGAGGGCTATCAAAGCCACCCAGGTATTAAGTATCCTTTTAGCGTCTAGTCAATAAACCACCTAAACTTCTGGCGTGTTTTTTGCTACCCGCAATATATACCCAAAATAATTGAAGTTGCAGCCAACAGCGCTGCGGCTGCAAGGATGACGGGTATAACAACCAGAATGAGGTGGTTATGAGATATCTATTCGCCGGCGTGCTACTAGTTTTGCTTAGCAGCTGTGCCCATTTTGCTAAGCCGGAAAAAACCGTTAATTTACCGGTGCGGCAAGTAACTGCCGTAGGGCTAAGCCCGCAACCGCTGGGGTTTTATACTGAGCGCTTAGCACAACAGCTGTTTGCTGAGCTGGCCAAAGACCAAAACACCCTACAGCGGCAGTTAGCCGTAAGCAGCTTTTTGCCAATAAGCGCCTTAAGTTTGCAGACGCTTAGTGCCCAAGAAGTTGAACTGGCGAATCAGTTGGCAGACAGTATGTTAACTGAGGCTGTGCAGCGGGGGTATGACGCTGTCGATATTAGATTACGCCGTGAGGTGTTGTTACAACCAGACCATGAACAGGGTTTTTCGCGGCAACTTGCTGAGCTTAGACAACAGCATAGCGCCAGAGCGTTGTTAAGTGGCACCTACAGCGTGCAGGAAGACGGTTATGTTGTTAACGTGCGGCTAATTGATATTGATAGTCAGCGGGTGCTGGCCGCTGCGACAGACTATATACCTGATAATGTAATGTGGAGTGCAGAGAAAATGCGCAAACGTGGTAACTATTTATATCGCAGTGATCGGATTGGAGAGCGGCCATGAAAGTTTATGTAAGCAGTTTTGTATTACTGTTAGCCTTAACTGGGTGTGTGCAGCCGGTGAATAAAGTCACCGAGGTAGTGCCTGAGAATGCAGTTACGATGCGCGGCGAGCTTGCCAGAGAGCAACGAATCAATCAGCAACAAGCCTTTTCCCCCGAGTCTGTTACCCAACATTATCGACAAACGCCGGTGGTTACCTTAGATCATTATGCGCGTAATTTGGTGCATGAGCTGATGGCAAATCATCATCGGGTAGAAGAGCAAGCAATGGTTGCCGTAACTGATTTAGCCTTTATCGATACCGATTTACAACAAGGCTCGGTGTTTACCAATCATTTAAGTGAAGCCATTATTTACGACTTACATCTGTTTGGTGTACCGGTGCTGGATTTTAAAGTAACCGATTATATTCGGGTTACAGAAAAGGGCGACTTTGTCTTAAGCCGAGACTTTAGCGAGTTATCTGCCGAGCTTCCCATTAAGTATGTGGTAACCGGTACGGTCACCCATCATCAGTCAGGCCTCATGCTAAATGCGCGCTTGATCCAAATTGATACTAAAAGAGTGATTTCCGCCGCCAGAACCTTTGTACCTGCAGCGGTGTATAAAGCGATTTTGCAGCAACACAGTGATACAACGCTGAAGTTAAAGCAAGGCTAACTTTTTATTAAAGATTACTAAAGAAAGTCACGCCGAGGTCGAAATAGAGCTAACATAGAAAACAGCTATGTTAGTTATAAGGAGATCTCCATGACAAAAAAAAATTTGGCGCTGCTAAGTTTGGCAGTGCTTTTGGCTGGATGCCATAGCTATCATCGGATTGAGGATGGTTATAGTCGTTGTGATAGTAATGGGCAATGCCATAGTGAAGTGCGCCGGCACCATCATGCTCATGATCGAAATGATGTTATAACGCCTCTACCAACCAATCACAATGCCCCAGTTTCCCGCCAAAACGGTTGGGAAGTGCCTTACCAATATGTCACCAGTTTACATTCTAATAAGCAACTAAACGATTATGTAGCACAAATGGCGATGCAATTGGTGGAGACGTTTCATTATTTCCCTACTGAATCGCGGGTTGCAGTGGCGTCCTTTGTTGATTTAGACAGCGATCTTAATCGTACCAATGTGATAGGAAACCAACTAGCTGAAGCCTTTATTCATCAGTTTCAGCAGTTTGGTATTCGTGTAGTTGATTTTAAAACCACCAGAGATATTCAGGTTACAGCGAATGGCGATTTTGTCTTTAGCCGTAATCATAGCCAGCTAGACGTTATGCAGCGAATTGATTATGTGTTGTCTGGGACTATGGTGTTTGTACCCAGAGGTATTATGATTAATGCTAGAGTCATTAATTTTCATACCAAAGAGGTGGCAGCCAGCTCACAGCAGTTGATCCCACATTTTGTGATTAGTTCTATTTATCCAGGTATTGTTCGTTAAATAGCCTAGCCGTTAATACCGTGTGTGCTAAATCTAAGGTGTAAAATTAAAGCGCCAGCTGTGCTGGCGCTTTGTTCACGAAAAAAAATGTTACTCCTGGGGTTTTTCCAGCGACAAACTGGCATCTGCATCTTGTTGCGGGCTGGCTAACGTGCCTTGATCAGGTGTAACAGGCATCGCGCGCGATTGCTGGTTAATCTGATAAATACGCTCAGTATTGGATAAATCCTGAGAGTTTCGGATACTGGCAATGGTTTCCCGCTCAGACAAGAAGCTTTGAATATCATCTAAAATAGCCTGCATCTCTTCCGGGTTATCAACCATCTCCAGAATATGCCGTGGATGCTCAACATTTTTAGCACCGCTGTCAGCAAAGGTACTGGTCATAATACGAGAGCTAATGATCCAGGGAGTTAACGATGAGCGCATGACATAGTTTTCTGACGAGGTTGAATCGTAAATACCTTTACCGGTAGTCAGCTTACTTTCGGTATAAGTCCCCTCGCATTTTAAGTATACCAATAGCGAATCAAAATTCAGTTCTGCCCAAAACGTATGGCTGAAATTCTCCAGTAAACGGCCAAAGCTGCTACAAATAAGCCAGCTAAATAGTAAAGCAATAATAAACTGCCCTTCGTTAAACAAGGTTACGGTAAATTGCTGTACTACCGCATTACTGGGCCGTTGAATGGCCATAAATTCCCGCACCAGTTTTAGTACCAGCTCTGATTCACTGAGTAAATAAAACAGTGTGATAGGCCCCACCAGCAACAGTATTTGCCCAACAATGGTTGAGCAAAGCCGTAACTGTTTAAAAAGCGCGGTGTGTTCAATCGGTGTGTAAGCCGGTTGTGTTTCAATCATCACTTCACCGCTAAAATCTCCTTTGCTGGCTGATTGCTCATTTAATTTCGGCGTCAATTCACGGTAGACCCTATTCGGAATTTCCTTATAGCGGCGGTTAGCCATCACTATATTATCAATATTAACAAAGAGTTCGCGCGGATGGATATTCTCCTGCCAGTTGGCTCGATATTCCGATACCTTGGTTTGCGCTTTTACCAAAGCGGTACGCTGCTTTAACAGCAGAAAGGTTAACGCGCCGCTGATGGCCGCAAACAGTAATACTAAAAGCAGTTGCGGTAAAATGGCAAAGCTTGCCAGTTCGCCACCTTGTAGCTCGGCGACAAATAACGCCACATCGCGCTGTTGCAATAATTGATTAATCGCCAGCCCCAGTAGCACGGGGGATAAAATGGCAAAGGCGATAATTTTTGCCAGCTTCAGGTTGCCCTGATTTTCAATGCCGCGCTCAGCTTGCCGATAGACGGTACTTGCAGCACGCCAGGTCATCACTAGGTACACCATTAAAACAAAGGAGAAAAACGGCAGCAAAATATCGCCAGTATTCCCAGCTAAGCCGGTAACGCAAACAAAGGCCGTTAGGGCATAAGCGACCAGCGCTACGGCAGTGGCAATAAGGGCACCGGCAAAGCGCTGGGCTAAATTACGTAGTGGATAAGGCAGAAAAATCAGTTTTGGCACCAGCGTATGGACCAAGCGGGAAATAAATCCTTCAGGTTCCACGAAGGTTTTATTCTTGCGGCCCATCAGCATTTCTTCTAAATCAATACTTTGATAATGCGGTTGTTCCAGCTTAGCGGTTTCCCGCTCAGATTTGCTGTAATTCATTGCCAGTGAGGTGGGCACGCTACGACCCACGAAGAAGCGTAGCATCTGAAAAATACCGCCGCCAAGAGCCCGCAAACCACCAGCAAGCAATACAAAACCCACCGCGGCGTAGATCCAGGCAAGAACTTGATCTTCCTTTATAACACTCACCACCTGTAGCAGCGGATAAATACCGAGCAAACAAACCAGAAAACCGCGAATTGCCCGTAGCAATCCTTCGACTTTAAAGGGATTACGGATCCCTAAAGACTCACTGCCATAATCGTAAGCCATAACATATCCTTATTTATTTTATTTTCGTAAAAAGTGCCCACGCTGCTAAAGCGCAAATTGACTATGCTTCAAGCAAGCTGGTTAATAGTACCAGAAGCTTCTGAAGATACCAGTTGCAGATATGAACATCTATCCAAGCTATTTATCCATATATAGCAAAATATTGCTCAATGTAGATGCTAAATTAATGTCGCTCTGCCCTGAGTTTACATCGTTTTAAAAACACTTAATTTAATAATAGCGCTAAGTTAAATACTTGCTTTTTGAAACCTCTGACTACTCATTCAAAGAATAGAGTAGCAGAATCCTGCTTTAACCTTTGCCTGACTGCGTAAGCAGCCAAATGCTGGATAAAACAAACGGGTTTCCCGTTAAAGGGCAAACATTTGGTTTGCCACTTTCCCAAAGCTTCTCACGAACCTTGGGGTAAAATAACGCCAGAATACCTCTGGCAGCAATGTTGTAAGCCGCATTTAAGTCAGCGTTGTATCGCTTACCTGTTTGAAACTGGCAAAGCGAATAATTGTCTTTGTCGCGCTTGACCGAGCCACTTCCATCATAAGCGTTTGACGATGTACCTCGCGCAAACACCGAGATAAGTCGGATACCCACTTCTACTGACTTGCTCTTTACCCGCTCAATCAACATCCTGTGAAACCAGCGATGGAAACGCGCTTTCATGTTACTGCGCTTTTTCCCCGCCGATGGCCTCCAGCCCTTAAGGTTTTCGACAACAATCGCATCGCACGCATTCTCTTTAGCCAGATTTACAATCGCTCTGCTGAGTTGATGCGATTGATTATCGGCCAGTTGCTTCAGCCTTCGATGGTCGTTGCTGCAAAACCCCTTGTGCAACTTACTTCCGTGGCGGGTTTGCTTTTTTGCTTTCGTCCTGATGCGACTCATCAACTTCGCTTCTCGGTCTTTGTCGCTGCGATTAAGGAAATACCTTTCGCGCACAGTGCCGAGCTTGTCTACCACCGAGCAGGTGGCAGCGGTGTTAATGCCTACATCAATAGAAAGCACTTTTCCTGAAAATTCGTTTTTATCTTTGAGGGGCACATTCATTTTTACAGGCAATGATAAAAACCACTTACTGTTTTTCTCAACCAGCAAGGGAGACATCTTTTCACCTGTAAAGCGCAACGTTCCAGTTAAACGAACCTTAAGCCACACCCAGTCACCCGCGCTAAACACCTTGATATGCGCGGCGTTGCCCGACGTGTCAAATTTAACGCACTGCCCAGCATACAAGCTTGGAAAAGTTGCAGTGGCACACGTTAATTTGGGCGGTTTACTTTCTCTATTACCATCCAACCAAGCGTTAAATCGGGTATAAAACGAATCAATCTGACCTTTTGCATCCATAATCGCAACACGTCGCAAATAGCTTGGAAACTTGTAATAACGATGGTGGAAGTACGGGTGTTTTATCTGGGGACGCTTTGAAGTTGGGTGAATTAAATCCTCAACAGCTTTGATGATCTCATTACTTTGACAATGTTGAAATATCCTCCATCGAGCATTAATCAACACCATCAAATCACGAACATAGCAACGATACAGCGTAACCGTGGAGGCTAACGCCTCTCGTTGTTCTGGATTTGTGTTGATATTTAAGCGCTCTGAACGTATCATCTTCATAATTAAATAGCTTATTATATAGGTTAAGAAAATGCAACCTATCAACACGTTAAAAACCCGCAGCCACAGCGCTTATCGACTACATTATCATATCGTGTTTGTAATTAAATACCGTCACAAGTTGATAAATACAAACATCATGGAAAGAATGCGAGACATTTTTTCAGATGTGCTAAATAAATGGGAGTGCCAGTTGACTGAATTCGGCGCTGAAAGTGACCACGTTCACTTGCTTATAGAAGCGCACCCTTCATTGGACTTATCGCGTTTAATTGGAAATTTAAAGACAGTTTCTGCAAGGCACATTCGAAAAGAGAACGAAGAATACTTGAAAAAGTATTTCTGGAAGCCGCTATTTTGGTCACGTTCTTACGCAGTAACTACGACAGGCGGTGCAAGCCTTGATGTTGTTAAAGAATACGTATTATCCCAAGAAAAACCGTCAGTCTAAACTAGCGACTCATTCAAAGAATTGAGTCGTAGAATGCGACTGACATTTGTTCAATTTGCATTCGGCTACTGTAGCACTTAGCAATTTTATCCGCATACCCATGGCAGTCAGCTAAGGATGACACCAACAACCATGGTTCCTTATACGTCTTATTTTTATCGCGTTTCAATAGCTTA
>Ga0209070_100487_pt1 | contig 21947 bp, 26 predicted proteins | sample SynthPrep_5_END__FD_187205 | JGI IMG/M metagenome (GOLD analysis project Ga0209070, IMG submission 187205) | Synthetic microbial communities from Ohio, USA - SynthPrep_5_END_DS10_MetaG (SPAdes) (version 2) | ecosystem: Engineered > Bioreactor > Aerobic > Activated sludge | place: USA: Ohio... | reverse complement strand
CCATTTTCCGGCTGGCGAAGGCGTCAATGTAAGGCCACACCCGCATATTAACCTGGCAACCGTCACCTATTTGTTTACCGGCGAAATTCTACACCGCGATTCTCTGGGCAGTTGTCAGGCCATTCGCCCCGGCGATATTAACCTGATGGTGGCAGGCAAAGGCATAGTGCACTCTGAGCGCGAACGGCCAGAGGTAAATGCCAAGCCGCATAGCTTACATGGTTTACAATTGTGGTTAGCGCTGCCTGAAGCCGATGAAGAAATTGAACCGGCCTTTTATCATTATCCGTCTGCCAGCATTCCCGCACTGGAAATTGCCGATGTCCCGGTACGGGTATTGATTGGCACGGCCTATGGTATCAGTTCACCGGTAAAATCCTTTTTTGATACGCTATATATCGAAGCCGATTTAAAAGCCGGCCAACAATTGATATTGCCTAACGCTGCTGAGCGAGGCTTATATATTGTTAGTGGTGAGATCCGTTTGCAAGATAGCGTAATAGGTGCCCACCAACTGGTGGTGTTACAGAGCGCTGAAGATGTCTGCATTACGGCCAATGCCGATACCCGTATTGCGCTAATTGGTGGTGCCAGTATAGGTAAGCGCTATGTAGACTGGAATTTTGTATCAAGCCGCAAGGAACGGATAGAGCAAGCCAAGCAAGACTGGCAAGCGGGTCGTTTTCCAAAAGTGCCTGGTGACGAGCAAGAATTTATTCCGCTGCCGGATTAACGCTGTTTGGTCTGAAAAGGGTAAATGCAGCGCCAGCGAACATGACATGCTGTCAGCTTGGGAAAAGTACCTCATTAATAAACTTGGGCTTGGCAAAAACATAGCCCTGCCCTTTGGTACAACCGAGTTTAATCAGCAGTTGGCGCTGTACCTCTGTTTCAATACCTTCAGCCACCACATCTAAGTTAACAGCCGTAGCAATAGCGATAACCGCCGAGATCAGCTGCTGACCTATTTCATCGTGTATATCGTCGACAAAGCTCTTATCGATTTTAATCGCATCTACTGACAGTCTCCTGATATAGCTTAACGATGAGTAACCAGTACCAAAATCATCTATCGCAATTTTAACGCCATGCGCTCTTAATTCTCGCAGGTTGTGTTTAACCTGCGTACTCATTTCAAGCAATACCCCTTCGGTCACTTCCAAATCCAAAAATGTCAATGGAATACCGAGATTGTTTGACAGGGAAAATATATATTCGACTAATGCCGGATCGCCAAAATGCGAAGAAGTAATATTTACAGCTATGGGCAGTACCGTAAGCCCTTCGTCAAGACAGCGGCGAATACTTTGGAATACGGTAAGAATAACGTAGCGATCTACCTGGGTTGCCAGCGCCATTTCTTCTGCAACTTTGATAAATTCAATAGGTGAGACAAAGCCTAATACCGGATCATGCCAACGCAATAACGCCTCATAGCCTATATTGGCACCGGATTTTAGGTCTACCTTGGGTTGTAAATACACTTGTAGCACGTTTTCTTCTAGCGCGATTCTCAAGCGCTGCTCTACATCCAACTGCCGTTGCAAGGAGGTATGAAAAACCTGATCATAAAATGCCACATTGTTTTTGCTGCTTCGTGCTCGCGGTAACACGGATTCCGCCTGGCGGATAACACTGTTAATGTTATCTGAGTCGTCAGGATAAATAGCAACGCCAATTTTACTGCTAATTCTAATTTCATCGAAGCCAATCACAAAAGGTTTGCGCAGGCAATCTAAGATAGTTTCGGCAAGCTCATTGGCCTCTGAGATATGGGTAAGCTCAACCGCCACAATAAACTCATCGGCACCAGGGCGACAGAACAAAGCCGGCCGCTTAATGCTTTTACGTATCCGCAGGGAAGCTTCAATCAGCATCTTATCGCCGACATCAAAACCATAGCGGTTATTAATCAAGCCAAAATGATTACAGTCGGTATATAAAATTGCGTAGCGCGCCCCCGTCATCCATTTCCGCAATGACGCAGCAAAGGTTTCAGAATTAAACAAGCCCGTTAGCACATCATGATTCTTTAAATACGACGCCTCCCGAATGGCTTCTTCTTTTTCTGAAATATCGATACCAAAGCCCTGAATTTCGTTAAACCCACCCTCACTTGGCACCTTAGTAAACCACCACTCAATATTTAACTTGCCACTTTTACGCAGCATCACAGTTTTGAAATGCACCTGCTGATCATCTACTCCGGCCGATGCTTCTTTTAACACTTGCTGCATCTCGAACTTATCGCCCGGAATAAAATTAATAAAATGCATGCCAAGCACCTCTTGCTCGGTGCATTCAAAAATGCGTTGAAAAGATTGATTAGCAAAAGTGAGTTTGAAGTTTTGGTCAACCCGGCAAATAATTTGTCCCTGACATTCCACAATACTTTTATAGCGTTGTTCCGCTCTGGCAAGTTCAATCAACGCATTTTGATAACTGGTTAAGTCATGGCAAACACCGATAAAAGCTTCGCCATCTTCCGTTTTGGCTTTACCTACCGACAAGCGCATCGGAAAGATGGAGCCATTTTTACGCAGCCCGGGCACATCACGGCCCACACCAATAATCTGGGCATCGCCCGTTAACTGATAATTTTGTAAATAACTATCGTGAGCCGCTTTATAGGGTAATGGCATTAACATTTTGACGTTTTCGCCAATCACTTCTTCTTTGCTATAACCAAAAAGTTGCTCGGCGGCCTTATTAAAACTGCTAATAATCCCCCGCTGATTGATGGTGATAATACCATCCACCGCGGCCTCAAACAGGGCATTTTGTAGTGATTCAATATGCAGTTTTTCGGCCAGAGTCTTTTTATAATCAGATAAATCATGACAAATGCCGATATAACAAACCCGGTGCTTAATGTCTGCTTTACCCACCGACAAATGCATGGGGAAAGTTGTACCATCTTTTCTCTGCCCAGACACATCTCGGCCAATACCAATGATTTTAGCCTCACCGGTTTTTTGATAATTATGTAAATATAAATCGTGACTGGCGCGGTAAGGTTCTGGCATCAGCATCCTAACGTTCTTACCTATGCACTCATCGGCAGAGTAGTAAAACAGTTGTTCGGCAGAGCGCGAGAAATTTAAAATTGTGCCGTGCTCATCAATCACCACAATGGCATCCGCGGCTGAATCCATCAACGCTTTATATAGTAAGCCTAGATCTTCCAATATCTCTTGCATGTCCTCTCCCTCAACACAAATCATAAACGTAATTTGTAACTCAACCCTACTTACTTGAAACTACAGCGGTATTGAGTGCAGGTATCGCTTTAACTAACTTTTCGAAATCGAGTTGCTGCCGCTGCACAAGCGCGTCCAGCACAAAACGGAATTGAAACCAACCATAAGCCATTGGATCCTCGCCAAGGCGCTCATAGTTGCTGTTGAAATATTCTGCGGGTGTCGTACCAACTGGAACTGGATTGGGAAGCTGTGCCAATATTGGTTTTAATAAATCTTCTATTTCAGTGAGATAATCCTCGCCTCCTGCTGTCTCCATCCAGTACGCAACAGCCAGTTGATTTGCTTCAAACTCATTATGATAGTGATCAATCCCCTGCATAAATTCGGTGCCACCTTTCGCCCCTTTAGCACTAAATTGCAACCAATGTGCCGCTTCATGTGAGATAAAGAACTGCTGAAATAATAGCTGAAACATACGCAGGCCTTTTTGAGGATCACCTGCTATTTGCAAGAACATGCTTTGTATTTGAGTGTCTAACTCTGGCCACCACGGCACAAAAATAGTGCGCCGATCAAAACTAATAAAAATCAGCCCCGGCGTATTTTCAATCTTAACTGACACGCCATCAAGCTTGGTTTGGCTAACATCACGAGCACGGCCCAAAAAGTTATCAACTATCTGTTGTGCCCCAACTTCAAGAGAATTCTTATCGGTATATTCACACTGGCATTCAGCTGCAGTCGCATTAAACATGGTAGTAGAGAACAGTATGGTAAATAAACCAATCAGATAGAGTTTCATAAATATAATCTCACCTCAATAACGAAGTTCTATTTTTCAGCTATTTATACCCCGCTTCATTAACTGCAAGTATTCAACCCCTAAAACCTGAATTACGTTGGGTATTCTTTATTGAAAAGTTATTAGGTTCAGTTCCTGCGTAAGAAACTAAACCCTCTAAAGGTAGCTGATAAAATCAAGTAGTACAAAAGTAATTGGAAAGAGTTATAGCGTGTTACCACCACTTCGTTTTGGCAAGCTCAACCGCATCAGCACCAGCCGGATACCGCAACGCACCGGAGCTATCGTGGACAGCCTGCCACACCGCTTCAGCCACATCAGATACTTGGGTCACTGCTGAAACTTCAGACAAAGAAGCAAAGCAAGTTTGAGCGAAAGGTAGATAGGGATCAGATATCAAGCCGTGCATCCGATCTTGCCCATTTTGGGTAAAGCGTGTTGATGGTGCATAACCAGGCTCAACCAGCTTAACCTGTACATTAAATGCCGCCAGCTCTAGGGCCAGTGAGCCACTAAAGCCCTGTATCGCCATCTTACTGGCCGTGTAAGCGGCAACCAACGGGAAAACCGCCAGGGTTGCACTTGATGTTACATTGACAATCACACCAGACTTGCGGCGGCGGAACTGTGGTAATACCGCTTGTGTCATCGCCATTACGCCGAAGGTATTGGTTTCAAACACATCACGTACCGTCGTCATCGGCGTTTCCTCAAATGCGCCAAAAAGGCCGATTCCAGCGTTATTAACTAAAACGTCAACAGCAGCAATTTTTGCTATTGCGGCACTAATACTTTCTGGTTTGCTGACATCAAGTGCTATCACTTGCATTCTTGGAGAACGAGGTAACAAGGTTTCATCTGGAGTACGCATGGCCGCGATAACATTCCAGCCTTTATTGTAGAAGTGTTGTGCAGTTGCAAGGCCGTAGCCAGATGAACAGCCTGTGATAAGTATGGTTTGCATAGTGATAGTTCCGTATGGGTTTAGGTGATGAAATGATAGCCAACCCAATCAGGACTTAATATAATTAAAAGTCCAAAATTAATTTGCAGGAGTCCACAAATGAGCGATTTGCTATCCGATATCATTACCTTATTACGACCTCGGACGGTCGTAAGCAAAGTCATTAGCGCTGCGGGCCCTTGGAGTGTTAGTTACTCTGCATTTGAACGACCCAGTTTTTGTACGGTGCTCGAAGGCAGCTGCCTGCTTAAAGTTGAAGCACAAGAAATGATTACATTGGAAGCTGGTGACTTTGTGTTTATGCCCGCGACCCCAAGTTTCACGCTTTCCGGCTTTGCACAGATAACGCCTCAACTGATCGCCCCTAACCTTACCCCAGCACCAACAGACGAGATTCGGCACGGTGTTAAGGAAGGAAAACCTGATATGCGTATGCTGGGAGGACACTTTGTGTTTGACTCACCAGATGTCGCCTTACTGGTATCGCTGCTGCCTGTATTACTGCATGTCAGAGGCGTAGCAAGTCTTTCGGTGTTAGTTCAGCTAGTCAGGGAGGAATGTACCGCACATCGACAGGGACGAGATCATGTGCTCAGCCGGCTAATGGAGGTATTGCTGGTAGAGGCTTTGCGTTCAACAGCAAATGAACAGGCGCCCGCAGGATTGCTGCGTGGTCTGGCCGACAGCAAGCTGGCGGCAGCTATGCGCTTAATGCATAGTGCCCCTGCATATAACTGGACAGTAGAAGAGCTTGCCAAACAAACCGCACTCTCCCGCTCGGCATTTTTTCAGCGCTTTACTCATGCTGTTGGTCACCCCCCCATGGAGTACTTGCTCGGATGGCGCATGGCAATGGCAAAAAACCTGTTGCGCAACAACAAAATTGCTATCGCAACAGTGGCAGAGCAAGTAGGCTACAGCTCGGCAAGCACCTTCAGCACCGCTTTTAGCCGTCACGTTGGCCAACCACCAGGGCGCTATGCTCGACACCAAACAGAGTTGTAGTATCGATAGCAAACAATAACAGACAGCGGGATAGCTCTAGCGGATTAACATTGAAAGATTTTGAATAGACTATTTGGTGCCTAGGGTCGGACTCGAACCGACACGGAGTTCCCCCCGGCGGATTTTGAACGGTCATTTGCTATAGTAACTTCTATTTATTTCAATAATATGCTACAAACTTTGCAAATTCTTCGCACGAGAACGCTATGGCAAAACAAATCGAACGTCACCAAATCAGCGAAGGTGTACACATCTTTAAGCAGTCTAATAGTAATAGGGGGAAGTCCATTGAAAGTATTCTTCCCGCGAAAGCCAAGGACCTATGTCATTAAAAATCCGGTTACTTAGTTTGCTTAGGTAGTTTTAGACTTTTTAGACTTCACTATGACAGGTTTTGTCATTTTAGATATTTTGACAATTTGCTGTATTGAATCAACTATTGGTATACCTGATTGGGACATAAAATCTATACGTACTCGCTCTAAATCCCTTAATCTCCCGCCGTGTCAGAGTAGTTGTCCGGTCTTCTTTTCACAATAGTTAGCGTCAGACGGCGGGTGGTTAGCAGGTTGAAATGGCTATATCCCCAGAAAGAAAAGAAGCGATCTTAAAGAAGTTATTACCGCCAGTCAGTCGCTCAGTAGCGCAGTTGGCAAGAGAGGAAGGCATTTGCGAGCAGACGCTGTACAATTGGCGTAATCAGTTAAAAGCTCAAGGATATGCTGTGCCGGTAAGTGGTCAAAAGCCTGATGATTGGTCAGGAGAAGCAAAGTTAGCCGTGGTGATTGAAACTGCCCCGTTATCAGAGGCTGAGTTAAGCCAGTATTGCCGTGAAAAAGGCCTGTTGGTTGAACAGGTTAAAGAATGGCGTAGCGCCTGTGTCATGGGCACGATGAGCGAAACTCAGCGCAAGGCTGCTGAGAAAAAGCAGGCCAGAGAAGATAAAAAGCGCATTAAGCAATTAGAACGAGAGCTAAACCGTAAAGAAAAAGCCTTAGCGGAGGCGGCAGCGTTGCTGGTACTGCGAAAAAAGCTCAGAGCGTACTACGGCGAGGAAGACGAGGACAGTTAACCTCGGTTAGCGAACGCAGCTTAAACCTGGTCTGGTTTGATGAAGCCGTGTTAGCCGGTGCCAGGCGTGATAAGGCTGCACAGGAGCTTGAGATACCGTTGCGTTCACTGCGCCGCTGGCGGGATGAGCAAGGTACGGTGCTTGAAGATAAGCGGCCTGTGGCAACCCGGCCAGAGCCGAAGAACAAGCTTAGTGAAACCGAGCGCGAGCAGATATTGGCCACCTGTAATGACGAAGAGTATGCCAGCTTACCGCCATCGCAAATTGTGCCGAGGTTGGCAGATAAAGGTGTTTATCTGGCGTCGGAATCGACGATGTATAGGGTATTAAAAGCGGCAAACCAGCAGCACCATCGTGGCAAAAGCAAAGCGCCGGTGAGCCGGGCGAAGCCCACCAGTTACAGTGCGTCAGCACCCAATCAGGTGTGGTGTTGGGACATCAGTTATATGCCCTCAGGCATAAGGGGCTTGTACTGGTATTTATACGCGATCATCGATATTTACAGCCGAAAACTGGTGGCTTGGGAAGTGCACGACAAGGAATGCAGTCAACTGGCCAGTGAGTTGGTACAGCGTGCGTTACTACGTGAACAGTGCCTGTTTAAACCACTGGTACTGCACTCGGATAACGGTAGCCCGATGAAAGGCAGTACGCTTAGGGTGAAGTTGCAGGAGTTGGGGGTAACGTCGTCTTACAGCCGGCCCAGAGTGAGCAATGATAATCCGTATGTGGAGTCGTTATTCAAGACAGTGAAATACTGCCCGCAGTGGCCCAAAGACGGTTTTGCAACAGTAGATAGCGCCAGAAGTGGATGTTAGAATTTACACGCTTCTACAATCATGAGCATCGCCATAGTGGTATCAGGTTCGTGACACCGGCGCAGCGGCATCAGCACCAAGATGCGGCTCTGCTGAAAAAGCGTAAAGCGGTATATGAACAAGCAAAGTCAGATTACCCACAGCGATGGGCTGGCAGAGCAACAAGAAACTGGAGCCCTATAGGGCCAGTCAGTCTGAATCCTGAGCGGGAAATCGTGCCAGTTCAGGCAGCAGCATAAAACGGGAAAATCGGACAACTACCTTGAAAAACTCCGATCTTGATTTCTCTGCAGTTTGTCGGACACGGTTCTCCAACTTTTTACGTAGACTTTCGCTCCATCCTGACTCAGATATCTCAAAATTTTGATATACGCCATCAATCTGATACCAAGCTCTCGCATAGCTAGTTCTAACTCTAGGGTTTCGTGGTTCATAGTCATTGGCGTATTCAATATCGTTTTCAGAACCTGCAGTTAAAGAGTCGACCTCCATCCAATGTTTAACTATCACGCCACCAACCCTTGAATCATTTATTTACAATGAGTTGTTGAAAAGCTTCTTGTAATATCGGTATGCTTTTCGCTGCATAGTCAGTAACGTTTTTGTATTCATCCGTATTTGAAGACATATTTGCAAGCTCCTGTAGGGCAGAAAGCCTAACCAATACACCTAATATATAACCAGAAGTTGACGCAGGAAGAAGGCGTTGTAACGTTTCGTTGGCGGCTGCTGACTTTAAAATACATTCTTCTAATCTGAATTTAGAAGTAAGTGGGGTTGCCTGAGTGTCATGACTATGCGGATAAAATCGCCAAGTGTTACAGTAGCCGGATGCAAATTGAAGAATGCTTCCGAGACCAAAAAAGCTCGCGTTATGGCTTAGGGAGCGACTTGCATGGCACCAAATCCAAATCACGTTTAGATATATTGCTGCTACTGGCGGCACTAGCAAATTGGTTCCACTACCTGATAGGTGCCGCAGGCGAAATAGCAGGCGTACACTTACGATATCAGGCCAACACGGTAAAAAGTCGAAGGGTACTTGCCCTGAATTTCCTTGGAATACTGCTTTGTAATGAACCTAAGCTGCCCATTCGTAGACAACATTATCAGCAAGGGCTAAAGCAAATCGCGCACTGGGTTGCTCAGTGGGACTGGGCGCAAATAAAATTGGCAAAGAGCTGATACTATGGGGTGTAAATTTGTGGGGATCTCTCAGCCAATTGACACCTTCTGGCGCATCGCCTCCAACCTGAAATGCAGGGTTATCGCTTACCCCCCAGTATTGAACTCGGCCGCTTTCAACGATAGATAAATCGTTAAATTTAGTCGCCAATGTCTCCCAGCCGTCCAGTGATGTACGATTTACAATACAGAGCTCCGAATCGCGAAGCAGCAGCTCATTGTGCATCTGTTTTTGTAATGAGCTGTGTAAAGAATCTCTTAGCACAATACCCGTTGTGTACTTTAATTACGGCTGTGGAATAACTGTTTGTCGAGATGGTCAAGCGGATAATCATCAGCCAGCGGCCAGCTCAGGCCTAAATTGTTAAAAAGGATAACCAAATCACTGATGGTTGCCCGATCAATATTTAACGCCTGAGAGATTTGCCGATCGCTTAACTTGGCTTCAAATTTAAGGCGGAATATATCCAGATAAGTTTGCATATCTGTCCTTACCATTTCCTTTTTACGTGTCATGACTACTCCGGCAAACAGTTAAAAAAACTGTTATGTCAACGTCCGTGAAACGAAGGAAGAACAAACTGGCTGGATGAGGCCGAAATGCTCAATGGCTAGAGATATAATTCATCCATGTAGCTGCATAGTAAAATTTTAGCATCATAGGTTGACTGGTTTATTTTTTTATTGTAATAATAAATCTCTTTCATGTTACAGGAGTTTGAAATGTGTTTTAAAAACCTCGCGATAATCGGGGCGATGCTTCTTGCAAGTCACGCCTACGGTATTGAATGTGTTGAGCTTAAGGAAAACAATAATATTGAGCTGGAGATTAAAAAGAACGAAAATTTTGACAATTGCTTTTCGTTATCAGATCTGCCCGCTAATACAGCTATACAATTAATATTGTTTTCTAAAGATAACGTGAGAAGTAAGACTGTTCTTTATAACTTGGCAGAGCATGGAGCTGGAAGCTACATATCGGAATATATTTCTGACTCTAATGGCGCAAGCATAATCCACAGTAATACAACAAATAGGAAGATTGGTTTCAAGATTACACCTACCTCTAATATTACTACTAACAAAGATTTGAATATTACCTACATCAAAATACCAGAAGGAGCTCAAATCATAGCTCAAATTTTTGATGTGAAGAGTGAAACTCAAGTAGAGCCAGAGCTACCGCCTGGTGGTGGTTGTTATGAAAGACAAGGACAGGTTATTTGCTATGAAGAAAGGTAAGATATTATTTGCGTTAACTTTAGCTTTTGCTTCTCATGTTGTTAGTGCTGCTTGTAGTGGATACCAGAATCCACCAGCAGGTATACCTGATAATTTCGATATTAACGAGCATCTAAGATCTTTCGATAGCGCAGGTCAAGCGATATCGCGCCTTCCTCCAGGTGGCCCATTTGGGCAAACAGCTGTCAGGGCTTCAATTATGACTAGCATGTTCTATAGTGGTCGAAAATATGATTTGAAAAATAATCCTAGTATGAGATCGTCTGAACAATTTGGAAATTGGTTTTTTGGGGCAGCTGCTGCTCAAATGGGTTATACTAAGACTGAAGCATTACGAGCTGGAGCGGTAGTTCAGCAGTGGCAAAACTTTGGGTATACAAATCATCCCGCATCAGGGGATTTGGGAGTTCTTGCTAAAGAGTTAGCTCTTGCTGTTCTCAATAGTAATAATGATAACCCCGGTGACGGATTGCAAATTTCAGGTGGATACGACTATTCAGAGGAAGCATATGATAAAGATCCTGACTCCTCAAGCAACGCAAATTCTTGTAACCGGAATGAGCCAACTAAAGGTGCACAAGGTGGAGGGGGAGGCTATGGTTACGGTGGTGGCTGGGGCGGAGGTTTCTTTATTGGCGCAGGCTGTTACGGTAACTGTGGTGCTAATGTGATAAAGCGCACTACAATAAGAGATCTTCCACCAGATCAACCTAAGTAATTATTAAAAGCGATACCACATTTTATGGTATCGCTAATCATTTTGGTGATTGAATTGAAAAAAATTCTTGGTGTTTCTTTAATTTTTTTTCCTCTAGTTTCTTGGATGATAATGGCCACACTTGGTGTCGAATTTGTATGGAAGTATTCATACGATTACGTTCTAATTAACACAATTTATTCAACCTTATGTTTTTTTATTTTTTTGTTAGGTTTATATCTGTCTTCAAATAGAATTACCGGTTACATTTTTTTTCCGATTATATTTATTTTCATGTGCTACCAGATTTTTTCTTGGGGATTTAAAGGGATTAACTTTGTTGATAAACTATATATAGATGAAAGCTCTATGATAGTTTTATCACCGAATATGGGGGGAGCCTTAGGAAAGGATTTTTTAAACGTAGTACTGGTAAAAAAGAATGGTTTAATATTTATTAAAAGCAAGGTTTTACAATCGTTTGAGAGCGCTTCCAGCGGTAAAATAATGAATTACGATCAAAAGGAAAATTTATTAGAAGTTATTTACTTAGACCAGCGTGAAAACTTAGAGATCAAAAGTGTTGTAAACGTTTTGTATGAACTTTAACTAAATCCTTAATTGAAATTTCATCATGTGCTTAACTAAGATGGTTTTGGACGGAGATATCGTTATTAAAAACATATGCCAAAGCGTAATCATTATACTATTTGTACTAGCTCAGACTTGATCTGACAGTTACCAGTTTTTCACGGTGTCTGTCAGATTAGATTTGAGTCAGATTCTTCTGCACCCAAACCTGCTTTCCATCCAGCAAAGTATCCATTGGCGTTCTGCCATTGCACATCTTGCCCTGATGAGTTCGGTCATTGTTGTAATAAACCAGCCATTCGTCCAGATTTTTTTGTAGCTCTGCCAGGTCGCCATAGAGCTTTTTACGGAACGTAACCTGATAGAACTCCTGCAAGTGGAACCGTTCGCAGATCCCGTTCGTTTGCGGCGACATGGCTTTAGTTTTAGTGTGGTCGATGTCGTTGATCGCCAGATATAGCTGGTAGTCGTGCTGTTCTACTTTGCCACAGTATTCTGTACCCCGGTCAGTCAGAATACGCAGCACAGGCAAGCCTTGAGCCTCGTAGAATGGCAACACTTTGTCGTTGAGTAAGTCTGCTGCCGTAATCGGCGTCTTGGTGGTATACAGCTTACAATGTGCGATTTTGCTGTAAGTATCGACGTAGGTCTGTTGGTAAATCCGGCCAACGCCCTTCAGGTTACCAACGTAAAACGTATCCTGCGAGCCAAGGTAGCCAGGATGAGCAGTCTCAATTGTCAACAACAATCCAATAGTGATCCACCCCAACAATCGTAAGCGTTGCAGCAACCACACCGTCCCGGTGTGATTGCCGTGTATATCAGAATGGCAACAGCTTTGTTAGCTTGTCTGGCGTACCAGCGGTAGGCAGCTCTTTGAATAATGTCGTCAGGTAATCATACGGCTCCAATCCGTTGATTTTGGCAGTTTCTACCAGACTGTAAAGTGCCGCACTGGCTTTAGCCCCTGAGGTGGTATTAGCAAACAGCCAGGCCTTGCGGCCGATGACGAACGGTTTCACTGCACGCTCAGCGCGGTTGTTGTCGATGTTCAGTCTACCATCTTCCAGATAGCGTATAAGCTTCGGCCATTGGTTCTGGCTGTAAGTAATAGCTTTACCAAGCAGACTTTCTTGGGGGATGGTGTCTTTGGATTTCTCCAGCCAGTCCCACAGCTGTTGCAGCAATGGCTTGGCGACTTCTTGCCTTTGTTGGTATTTAACCTCTGCTGCCTTGGTTTTTAGTTTGCTCTCCAGCGCATACAGCTTCTGGATATGGTTGATGGCCCAGTCGGCTTTACCGGTTTTGCCTTTGCCCTGGGCTTTTTGCGCTTCGACGAACTTGCGTCTGGCATGCGCCCAACAACCGACCAAGGTTGCATCCGTTTGCTCATAACCGGCATAGCCATCCACCTGCAGATACCCGTTGTAATCGTTAAGATAGGCTTTAGGATGTTTACCAACACGCCCATCCTGGTAATCAAACAGTACTAGCTTAGGGCCTGCTGATGACTCCATACCACAACCGTACCCCCACATGTAACAGGTACTTTTTTCTACATCCAGCACGTTCACTGTCGTTTCATCGGCCCACAGCACTGGCTGCTGCAGTAGCGTGGTTTTCATCAACGCCAGCAGAGATTCGAGTTTATCGGCACAGGTAATTAACCAGCGGCTCATGGTTTGACGGCTCAGTTCAATACCGGTTTGGGCAAACAGCTTTTCCTGCCGGTACAGTGGCAGGCCATAGTGCATTTTGCTGCTGATGATTTGGGCCAACAGGCTGGGGGTCGCCATACTTTTGGGGATAATAGCCGGCGGCACATCGGCTATCTGTATCGCGACTGTCGTACCTTGGTTTTCGCATACCCGGCAGCTGTATTTAGGCCGGACGTTTTTAATCACCCGGATTTGGGCAGGGATAAACTCAATTTGCTCACTGACTTCCTCGCCCATCCGGTGCAGCGCATGGCCACAGCAGACACAGGTTTTATTGTCGATGTCGTGGATAACTTCTACCCGTGGCAACTCGGCGGCAATACGTGGACGGCGCGGTTTGGCGGGCTTTTCCGCTTCGGCCTGAGTCGCTTCTGGCTGGGCTTGCTCTTCGTCAGCAAGCTGCTCCGCTTCGTTCAGCACCTCGCCATCACCTTGGTAGCTTTCGCTGCTGGGGCTGTATTTTTTGTACTGGGCAAGGTTGTACTGCTCCAGCAATTGCTGCAGCTTATCTTCGAGTTTTTGGTTTACCCGCTCTAATTTGGCGATGCGTTTGTCGCGCTCAAGCAGCATTTTCTTGAGCGTTTCAATGTCATCCGGTAGTGTTGATGGCGTCTTTTTCATGGCCGTTATTGTAACGGCCAATACAGCTAAGTGCTTGGTAAGATTTAGATTGTTTTGGATGCGATCTAAAGGATTTATAGCCGTTCGGCATATCAACCGACACTTTGGTACTGCAACGGCTGATGCGGTGTCAGTTTTTGGATATCAATACCTTGCAGCAGCCAGTGCCATTGCTGCTCGCTGATGGTAAATACCTTGCCAGGCATCAGGCGCGGCCAGCGGAATTGGTCTTTCTCCAGCCGCTTGTACCACAGGCAAAAGCCGGTGCTGTCCCAATACAGCACTTTTAAGCGAGTACGCTGGCGGTTACAGAATACAAAGAGCGCACCGCTAAACGGCGATTGCTGCATCTCCTGCTCAACCAACAGTGACAGGCCATTGATGGATTTTCTAAAATCCACCGGCTGTTTATGCAGGTAGATTTTTGGCGGGTCGATAAACATCTTCATGATTAAAGTGCCCGGAGCAACGCAGCTAACCACAAGGCATCCGTGCCGAGCGGTAGGTGCAGCTCAACATCGCGCTTTTTCAGCAGCATTGGCTGGCTAAGCAACATGCCTTGCGGCGTCAGTTCAACAAAGCCGGTATCGTCTTCCTGTTGCCAAGCAAGAAGCTGCCGCTTACGATAGCTGAAATAGGTCGGGTCAATGCCTTGCTGTTTTGCAAATTCGGTTTGCGTTAGTCCACTAACTTTATGCTGGTCAAACAGCGCCAGCCATTGTTCAGTTGTTCTGCGGATCATGTGTAACCCCTGTCTGGTAGTAGATTCAGATAGGGTAAGAAGATTTAGCTAAAGCTGGAATGTGCGGTTGGTGTTACGCTCACGATTCACCTACAGCACATTAGAGAAAACTGAGAAAACATATTTAGGAACCAAGATCGAAATTCTTATTAGATCAGAGTTTGGGTTAAAGAAAGGTAATTTCATGGATTATACGGTCGGTGACATTGAAGTCGACTGTAAATACACTGGAAGCATCTGGGGTTGGAACATTCCTAAAGAGGCCATGGGCCATATATGCCTATTGATACGCGCGGATGATGAAGTTGGAACAGCAAGTGTTGGCTTAATAAGAATCTCTGAAGCAATTTTGAACCCCGGAAAAAATCAAGATCAAAAGGGTACGATAAGCAAAATAGGTAGGGCATCAATTGTTTGGCTTTTGCATCAGTCTAGAATGCAAATAAATCAGTTACATGTTTGGCCAAAAGAAATAATAGCGCAGATATGGTCTAAATATTCTGGGCAACAGAGACTTAATGAGTTGTTTCGCCTCAAACAAAGAGAGCTGATTGAACGTCAGACGATTGCAACCGTCGCTCAAGCAAAGGATGACCCAATGAAAAGGGTCAGAGCAAATGGTGGCGCAAGAACTTATTTGGGAAAAGAAGGCATTCTGATTTTAGGCCATCAAAACGAACATCCTAAAATCTGCAAAGCACTAGGTTTACCAGTTCCTAATAAAGGCCAAGTTATTTCAGTACGTATTGTAAAAAGTGAAAATGGTCCGCTCCGGTTATACGATAGTAACTGGAGAATAGCTAACGAAAATGATCCTATTTATCCAGTTCCAGAATCATATTAACTTGGGTGATTCTTCAACGATAACTCGACATAACCAACCGCGCGATATTTCTGAGCTAAGTTGTGCATGTAGTGTGCGTCAAGTTGAATGTTGGTTGAAGTATACTCACCGCATATAGGGCATTTACTACCAGTAGCCATATACAGAAACTGACACTTATCGCAGTGCTTTGCTGATGACTGTTTTAGAACATTATATAATGTATCCGCAGCTTTAACCATTGCTTCCAGTCTGGCATTAAACTTGAGAACATCTTGCACCTTACTAATGATTGACTCAGTTCTTGGTTTAACTACAACATACTGTCGCTCAGGCAAGACGGAGTGAAGTGGGATATTCCCCCTTAGTGGCTTATAGTTTACGGGTGATCTTTGCCTCGATGCGACGATAAGGTCGTCACAAACTGCTGCAAAATCCAACTCACACTTTACTTGCCGAGGATGAAATACCCATTCCTTGTATTGCGGTGAGAAAATATGCGCTTTGATGACTTTTATAAAGGGTTGTTTCTCTTTCGAGTAAGCATCGTAAACGTTAGCTAAGCTAACAAACACTTCTGCACAGCCATCACCTGTCATAACAGGCTTTTTAAAAAACTTAGGAAAACCAAATACCATTCTCAATTTATGCTCGCCAATGGTTAGAATGGCAGCGGCTATATCGCTATTTGAGGACAATTCAAATACACACAGCTGCTGATAAACTGGCGTGGACGCTTTGGTGACATGATAAAGCCTCTCATGCTGAGCAAAAATGTTTTTTAATGACAACTCATAATCAGGTAAAGCGATTTCGGTTCCCACTGACTCCTCTAAAATTTGTCTGATCAGCCAAAAGCAACCGCGCTTAAAGTTAAATGTACAAGGTTTATCTTCATTGGTAGACCTCGGTGCATGGCTAAAGTGGTGCGCTTTTTCCTGCCCCTTACGCGCCACCATAGGCGCGCCACATCCATCACAGATACAGTTACAGGCCAATCCTGATTCGACTTCATCAATAGTTACTAAACGACCGCTATCAATGAGCTTTGCATAAGGTATTAAAACTTCAGACATAAGTGAATATCGAGCGGATATTTACTAATTATTATCAATTAACTTAAGTTAGCGAAAATCTACTGTCACTACAACCCATTATTTAAATGGCGTAGATTCAACTGATTCCAACTTGAATCAAAGGGGAGTTAAAATGCACCTGCGCAAACAGTTACTGGGTTAATGGGTAATTGATATTTTTGGTAAACTTACGATACTCTTACATTAAATTTCAATGTGGAATTGAATTTATTTATAAGGAATAATAATGGTGCCTAGGGTCGGACTCGAACCGACACGGAGTTTCCCCCGGCGGATTTTGAATGAAATGACTATAAGATATTGTTGCTATAAATTCAGTAGCTTAACAATCAAAATCCTCCACCTTTGAAAAAACTTCACAAAAGGTGTTCCGGATTTAGGAGTCATGACATGGCAAAAATCCTTGAGAAACACACACTTGCACCTAACCTAAAAATCTACAAACAATCGAACTGTTATAACTGGATTGTACGCTTAAAGGTGGACAAAACCTATATCATTCGATCCACTCAAACCCGTGATTTACAGCAGGCAATTGCTAAAGCACATCGTCTCTTAATCGAATTTGAAATTCGTTTTGAAACAAATAACTTTGTTGTTGAATCAAAGCGTTTTGCGTTTATTGCCGAGAAAGTTATTGAGCAAATGAAAGTCGCAAAGGCAACAGGCACAGGTAAAGTCATTTACGATGACTACATTGGTGCACTGAACAAGTATCACATCCCCTTCTTTGGCGATACTCATATAACTCGTATCAATGCCGATCAACTGGATGATTTTGACGTATGGCGAGTTAAACAACTTGGCAGAATACCCGCTAAATCCACTGTACAAAATCATAACTCAGCACTGCAAATGGTGTTTGATTTTGCAGTTAGACGAAAATACATGTTGGTTTCCCAAGTGCCAACATTAGAAAACAAAGGTGCTAGTGGCTCAAGACGCGCTGCATTTTCCATTGATGAATATGCGCGAGTTAGAGAACAAGTTATTCAGATGGGGAAAGAAAGTCGCAAGGAAAAAACACGCCAGCTACGAGAGCTACTTGTTGATTATATGGATTTCGCGATCCTAACCGGTATGCGCCCTGGATCAGAGATGGATAACCTAACATGGGCAGATCTTCATCCTGAACGCGATGAAACACAAATGCGCTTTTATGTCACAGTAAGAAAAGGCAAGACTACTAAGTACACTGGCACACGTGAGATCGTTTGTAAGGCAGCAATAGTTAAAGTGCTTAATCGTTTGTCGGAACGTTTCCAAAACCGAACAGGTAACGACAGACTTTTTCGGCTTTCAGATGGAACAACTTCAAGGGAGATGAACAGACACTTTGATGCGGCATTAGAAATGATTGAACTTAAGAATTCACAATATGGTGAAAGAAGTTTATATTCTCTTAGACATAGTTACATTACATGGGAATTGGCAGCACAAAACGTCAGTATTGATGTGTTAGCGCGGCAGTGTGGCACTGGCATTCAAATGATTGAGCAACACTATAGCCATGTCATCCCAAGAATGTTCGGTCGACAATTGTCAGGGATCGAGCTGGAAACTAAAGAAAGAGTCGTTCGACAATTTGAAGATGTAACTTATGACGAGCAGTTACAACAACGAATGAATGAATGGGCTTATAACTATAAGCATAGAGGCTACATCTAGCAGGAGGCAGCGTTGGCGTATCAGGAACGAGTTGCAGTTATGGAGGGTTTATACCTTTATACTCAGTCCAATTCAAAGCGCTGGTACGCCCGCTTTAAAGTCGATAAAAAGCATATCACCTTCTCAACTGGTGAGACTGAACTAGAAAAAGCAAAGGTGGTAGCAATTGACGCGATGTATAAGCGTCGAGCTGAAGTGAAACTTGGTATTGCTGCTGGTGCGCAGCCTTTTGACAGGCTTGCTGCTGAAGTCATCTCAGAACTAGAAGCTTTAATAAACAAAGGCGTTTCCAAGAAGAACAACTCCATTTATAAAGGCATTCTACTTAACTACCATATCCCATTTTTTAAAGACCAGCGGATTGATCAGATCACACAATCTGATATGGACAGTTTTCATCGCTGGCGCGAGACAAAGTTTGGTGGACAACCATCAAAATCAACATTGCAAAGCCATAATGCCGTTCTAACTAAAGTTTATGAAAAGGCATTAAGAAAAGGCCAAATCACTAAATATCATATCCCGACTTTTGAGACTGACGGCAAACGGCAAGAACGTCGTGCCGCTTTTACATGGGAAGAGTATCGCAAAATATCAGACTTCATAAATGAAGAGATGCAGCGAACTAAAAACAAGAAAAGTAAAATGCTGCTGGAGCTGATGGAAGACTACATCGACTTCGCGCTAGCAACGGGTATGCGACCAGGTACTGAAATTGAAAATGTTCAGTGGAGCGACATCAGTTTTAAATTGGTAGACGGTGTACCAGAAATTACCGTAGCAGTTCGTAAAGGTAAAACCACTTTATATACTGGCACTCGGCAAGTTGTTGTACGTAGCGACTTCGTTGCCAATCTTGAACAACTCGTTGAACGTTTCCCAGATCGAAAAGCCGATGACAAAGTGTTTCGACTATCTGACGGTGCAGAACCTAAAAGCCTGAGCAGAAAATTCACCGATATCCTTGAGAAACTAAATCTGCGGCAGAGCCCCTATGGTGAACGAACTCTTTACTCGCTTCGCCACTCTTACATCACTTGGAACTTAAAGAGTAAGGCTGATTACGCAGCATTAGCAAAACAGTGTGGGACAAGCATAGAGATGATTGACAGAACATATAGTCATTTACTGCCGACGATGTTCAGACAAGAGTTTAGTGGAGTTCATTACAAACAGAAAGAACCTGACTCTCTAAAACAGCGAGAGCTTAGTTTAAAAGCGAAAGAGCTAAATATAAAAAATTACTCACCTTTGGATCAGAATTATAAGGCTCGCGGATACGTTTGAAGCTCCTTAACAAGAAGAGACCATTTTCTACTGAAAGCTTACCTTTTGCTTGAGTAAATAGATAAAAATCGCAGAAAAAGTCACTTTGTGCCAAAAGCTAACATTCTTTTTGCTAACCCCCTCTGAGCTGAGTAGGGCGGCGAATACAAAAGATCCTCAATATTGATTGCATCTATAATTACGTGGTCTATATTAAAATTTTTGTAGTTTTTCGAGGTGATGAAAATACGTAACTAGGCATCACTCACGGCTTTTTACCGCTACGACGCTAAAAGCTAACTTTTCCGATATTGCTATTTTTTAAAAGAGATTAAAATGAAAAATCCTAAAATTTTAATAAACTCGAACAATAAAAATGATGAGTCAAAACTACAGACGAAGTTTGGGTTTTCTGGAGAGGTGAAAATTGGATTTGAACGCCTTTCTCAAAGCCATGCTGTAGTTAGAGTTTCCGAAGAAGGTACGGGCAAGGTCTTTATTGTAGAAATAAATAAAAAACTTAATGGGAAATATAAAAGAGTCAGAGGTGTTACCGGCAAACGCTATCAAAGCTATATCTCTACAAGAGATATAGTAAATGGCAATGTTGTGCATGAAAAAGGCACAAGCAGTGGTGGGCCAAAAATTGATGTTGGTATTGTTTTATGAACTTAGCTTTTGTTAGAAATGAGTCGCAAGAGTACAGCAAGCTTACGAGCTCTAATTCAAGAAATCTTGCGTTTGCTGGTATTGCTGTTGTTTGGATTTTATCAAGTGAAAGTGCCACTGAAGCTTTGAACTATTTTGCTTTGTGGTTTTTCGGTTTGGCACTTTTTTTAGATTTGATGCAGTATTTTTTGGGTACAATTTTATGGGCGGGATTTGATAGATATCAACAAAATAAATTGAAGACAAAGTTTAATAATGAAAACGCACAAGTCGAATTAGAAGAATTTGACGCACCATGGTGGATTAATTACCCTACTATGATTTGTTTCGTCTTTAAACCTATCGCTGTGTTAGTTGGTTTTGGACATCTACTTTATAGTATTATTCTCTATTAGAATAATCATATGAAAATTTACTTACCCATAAAATACAATGATGAACCATCAAATTATGTGAAGACGTTAATTTCTGCTATTCTATCATAGTGAAGATCGACTCTGTGCCAATAGAGGCCTTATCTCTATAATGTCAAGTTTAATGGAACTGAAGCATTAATTTCCTCTTCTGGCTTGATAAAATAAAATCGTATTAGGGTCTTCAACGTTAAACGTGATTTTGAATGTTCATAGGATGAATATGTCTCACCGCATAATTAATAATGTTGGATATAAAAAGATTTTCCCCATGTCTCTATTTGAGGATGATTCGTTTTGCCATTATTGTGGACGAACGCCTGACATTCTTAATCCCTTAGAGTGGGATCACGTACCTGCATTAAATGTTAAAATCCCAGAAGATTACACCGAGATAAAAAAAACGCTTATACGAGCTTGTCGAGAATGCAACGGCTTAGCATCTGATATACCTCATCTTGACTACCTAGAACGGCACTTTTGGTTAAAAGCTGCTTATTTAAGACGATATAAGCGATTAATTATCAATGAAGGTTCAGTTGAAGAAAATGCATCTCATGAAGATCCATTCCTTAATGCAACGATTAATAATGCGAAACTAAGATATCAACAGCTTCTTGATGGCATAGGTTTCGGTATTAAAGACATATCACAAATTGAGTCACCTATTTTGGAAGTTAAGACCAAAAAAGGAAGAATAGTTGCTAACTTAATCATTGGGCATTTACGAGGTTTCCCCTCTGAAACTGATGAACAAGATGACGCTAATGAAAAACAACATACAGAGAGCAAAGCGAATATTGATACTGATACAGAAAATCTTAGTTACTGTAATTACGAAGATTTTGTCGGCTTTATTGCTGCTGAAAACGAAATAAATGAAGTTATCAGCGGGCAAGAGGATTACGAAAATTGGTACCACTCCCACCCTTCAAGATTCGAAATATTAGAGCTACCTAAGTTTCCAGAAAAGTCATATATGACGACTTGGTTTTCTATTTTAAGTGCGACAAGAAAAACTAATGGTTTTAGCTCTATGCCAAGAAATGTCGATTGGTCAGAAGCCCCGTGCTCATTTGATGATTTTTTGCTATGTCTTGTGTCTGAATGTGATTTAGATTCAATATCTACAGAACTTGATTACATTAATTGGTGCATTGCTAGTTTTGATCATACGTATGTCCTTAAGAGCTTAAGCTGCTGATATATTTAGATTAGTTAGCATTTTAAACACCCCGTTTTTTTTGATCCCTCTTCAAATTCTGACGCTGGCAACGTTGTGCTAAAAATGCCAATGCTTCATTTATGGCCGTCACTAAATCTGCGCCATGGCTTCTGGCAATATCTAAAC
>Ga0209070_100485_pt1 | contig 21977 bp, 18 predicted proteins | sample SynthPrep_5_END__FD_187205 | JGI IMG/M metagenome (GOLD analysis project Ga0209070, IMG submission 187205) | Synthetic microbial communities from Ohio, USA - SynthPrep_5_END_DS10_MetaG (SPAdes) (version 2) | ecosystem: Engineered > Bioreactor > Aerobic > Activated sludge | place: USA: Ohio... | reverse complement strand
GAGAAAGGTTTCCTCGAAATTGGCGAGGCCGACGAACTCCGCCGCGCCACCGAAAGGTGGTTCGAGCGTGAAGGCCCAGTTGATGACCGCTGCCACGGGCCAGTAGAAGAACAGGAAGATCAGCAGAAGCTGCGGCAGGGCGAACAGCACGGGCAACCACGTGCTTTTGAAGACGGCGCGCTTTTCCATGAAAAAACCGGCATTACTGGAGAAATGGGCGGACTTGCCCGTGAAGCGAGGCGTCGCGGGCAAGTCCTTCGAAGTAGGGCAGAAGCTTAGTTCAGCTTGGAGCCGGCATAGGTCTTTTCAAAGCGGCGAAGAGCAGCATTCGAGCGCTCGACAGCCTTGTCGAGTTCGGCCTGGATGTCGGCGTTCTGCATGAAGATGGCTTCGAGCGAGGTGGCGACTTCCTTGCGGATCTGCGTGAAACCGCCAAGGCGGATGCCGCGGGTATATTCGGACGGCGGCGTAAACGTCAGGCTTTCGATCGCCTTTTCACGGCCCTTATACGGAGCCTTGTCGTAGAAGCCGTTGGCCTTCATGGCGTCGAAGCCGGTCTTGGTGACCGGGATGTAGCCGGTGACCGTGGACCACCATTCAACCATGCCCGGCTGGGCGATGAAGTTCAGGAATGCGGCTGCACCCTTGTATTCGGCATCCGGACGACCGGCCATGACCCAGAGCGAAGCGCCGCCGACGAGCGAATTGTGACGTTCGGTGCCCTTCCAGACCGGCAGCATGGCGACGTCCCACTTTGCGCCTTCCGGCATGGTCTTGCCGACGGTGCCGTGGTTGGCGATGGAGGTCATGAACATCTGGCAGGTCTGCGAGGTGAAGGCGGGCAGGATGTCCATGCCGAGCTGCTTCGTCTTGACGACGAACAGCTTCTCGTCCTGCATCTTCTTGAAGAACTTGACGTGATCCACGAACTTCGTCTTGTTGATCGTCAGTTCGGCATCAAGGCCCTGATAGCCGTTGCCCTTGGTGGCGATCGGCTGGTTGTGGATGGCGGAGAACTGCTCCATCAGCATCCAGGTGTCGAAGTTGAAGGCCAGCGGGCATTCGAAACCGGCGGTCTTCAGCTTTCTGGCGGCTTCTTCAACCTGTTCCCACGTGTCGGGCTTGAAGGTGATGCCGGCTTTCTCGAAGGCGTCGACATTGTAATAGAACATCGCCGTGGAGGAGTTGTACGGGAAGGAGTTCAGCTCACCCGAGGCCGTCGCATAATAATTGGCGATGCCGGGGAAATAGTTGTTCCAGTCGATCTTGTAGCCATTGTCGGCCATCAGCTTCTTGGCCGGAACGAAAGCCTTGGACAGCATCATGTCCAGCGTGCCGGCGTCGTAGATCTGGGTGATGGCGGGCTGCTTCTTGGCGCGGTAGGCGGCGATGGTGTTCTGCAGCGTGGCGTCATAGTCGTTCTGCGAGGTGCAGACGATTTCAAATTCAGCCTGCGATTCGTTGAACTTCTTGCAGGTGTCCTGCACGCGGTCGCCGAGATCGCCCGAAAGGCCGTACCAGAATTCGAACTTGGTCTTTTCTGCGTGGGCGGCCGTGGCGCCGAAGGCGGCCGCGATGGCGACGCCGGCCACGAAAGAGGTCAGAGCGGAAGATTTCATGAGTTGAGCCCCGTTGATGGATGGATGGCATGATCGGCAAGAACATCATGTTCCCAGCACGAAGCCACGGGCTCTGCTAACAGCCGTCTTTGACGGATCGCTTACATTTTGTTGAACGTTTTATGATGACTGGCCGCGCAGAGATATCTGCGCGGCAAAACAGGCGCGATAAAAGCCGGTAAAGAGAATTTTCCCTTATTTTTCAGAGGATTCCGGCTTGCAGGTCATTCCGCTACTTGCTGCTGAATAGTCTCTCGGAGTCAACCGCGGCGTGCGGTCTCAATGGCGGCGACATCGATTTTCTTCATATCCATCATCGCGGTGAAGGCTCGTTTAGCCTCCGCACCGCCGGCTGCCATGGCCTCCATCAGCACACGCGGGGTGATCTGCCAGGAAATGCCCCACTTGTCCTTGCACCAGCCGCAGGCGCTTTCCTCACCGCCATTGCCGACGATGGCGTTCCAGTAGCGGTCGGTCTCTTCCTGGTCTTCGGTCGATATCTGAAACGAGAAGGCCTCGCTATGTTTGAACGTCGGTCCGCCATTCAGGCCAATGCAGGGCACGCCGGCAACGGTGAACTGCACCATCAAAACGTCGCCTTCCTTGCCGGAGGGATAGTCGCTCGGCGCCCGGTACACATGGGTGACGGCGCTGTCGGGAAAGGTCTCGGCATAAAATCTGGCGGCGGCCTCGGCATCCTTGTCGTACCAGATACAGATCACATTCTTCTTCATGGCGTGTTCCTCCAAATTGAAAGCTGATTTTCGCCCTGCCTGTCAGCGGCAAGGACATTGACCGGCCGGTGTCGGCTCCCCCATTCGGCATAGAATGCAGCTGCCGGGCGAACGTTCCCAGGGGTTGGGCAACAACGCCATTTTTCAGGGAACTGCAGGTCGCCGTCACAACCACCGCCTCACCCTTTGGCGGTAGGCGTCATAGGAGGGGCCGAGTTCCTTGCTCAGCACCCGTTCCTCAATCTTCACCTGCAGCATCACGGCGATGACGAGGACAATGGCGATAGCAAGCTGCAGCACCGTTGTGAACACCAGCACCAGCCCAACAAACAGCGCGATCTGCCCGACAAAGACCGGGTTTCTGGAAAGGCTGAACGGGCCGGTATCCACGATCGCGCCAAGGTGACCTTCAGCCGCGCCGATGCGCCATGACTTGCCCATGTAATGCTGCGCATAAAGCGCGATCAGACCTCCGGCCAGAACCATCGCCATACCGGCAATGCGGATTGCCAAACCGAGATCGCAGCGGCTTAGAAGAAAGCCGGATTGCTGCGGCCCCAGCCACAGACTGACGAGGGGCAGAATGGCACCCAGAAGAAAGGCAAGACGGAAGAGCATGGCAGGGATAGCCTGCCTTTCGCGGCCTTTTGCAAAAAGCCAGACAGGCTCACCCGTCTGTTTCGCCAGTCGCGCCGTCAAGAGCAGAAACCCGGCGATATATGCCCAGACTGCGAGCACGGCTATGATGTCAATCATGGTTCCCCCAAACATTGGCAAGCTCCACCGTCCCAACGTCAAGGACAGCGTTTTTCGACTCGCTCATATCGGGAGTATAGATACAAATATCCATCATTATTACTTCACTCGCGTGACTTGAAGGCTGTGTAGGATTCCCTCTGAAGAACAGCGGACGACCCGAAGATCGCCGGTAGCAATTAAATCCGCACAGAGAGCATAAACCTTATCATTAAGTATTATTTAATGAGGAAAACGTAGTATTCGATAATTATTTCAGCGGAAACCATTTAGCTGCCATCGGAGGATCGCACGTGAGTTTTCTTGATCGTGGTGCCAATGCTTTCGCGGTTATGGCCGCGCTCTCTAAATCTCAAGCCATCATAGAATTTGATCTGTCCGGAAAGATTCTCACCGCCAATGAGAACTTCTGTCGCGCGCTCGGTTATGAGCTTTCGGAAATCGTCGGCAGGCATCACAGCATGTTTGTCGAGCCCGCTGAGGTGTCTTCGCAGGATTACAAGACCTTCTGGGCAAAGCTTTCGGCAGGCGAGTTCGATCAAAGGCAATATAAGCGTATCGGCAAGGGCGGCAGGGAAATCTGGATCGAGGCCTCCTACAATCCGGTGTTTCGCCGCGGCAAGCCGGTGAAAGTGGTCAAGATTGCCACCGATATTACCGCGCGCGAGCTGAAGGCGGCGGAAGATGCCGGCAAGATCGATGCCCTGTCGCGGGCGCAGGCCATCATCGAATTCTCCCCGAGCGGCGAGGTGCTGGCGGCCAACGAGAATTTTCTGGCCGCCCTCGGTTATTCGCTGGCGGAAGTGCAGGGCAGGCATCATCAGATGTTCTGCGAGCCCGCCTACACGCAATCCGCCGACTATGCGCAATTCTGGAAAAGGCTCGCCGGGGGTGATCTCGTGGCGGATGAATTCATGCGGCTCGGCAAGGGTGGCCGCAGGGTTTTCATTCAGGCCTCCTATAACCCGATCTTCGATCTGAACGGCAAGGTGTTCAAGGTGGTCAAATTTGCGACCGACGTGACCGGCCGCGTGGAAAATGTCGAAACACTCGCACAGTCCCTGACCGAGCTTGCCGAAGGCGATCTCTCGCAGAGCATCGACAAACCCTTCATTCCTTCGCTGGAACGACTGCGGACAGATTTCAACGCGGCCTCGGAAAAGCTGAAGAAGGCCATGACGCTGGTTTCTGAAAATGCCGGCGCCATTTCTTCCGGCTCGAATGAAATACGGTCCGCGGCCGACGATCTTGCCAGACGCACGGAGCAACAGGCCGCCTCCATCGAGGAAACGGCCGCGGCGCTTGAAGAGATCACCACCGCCGTCAATGATTCAAGCCGCCGGGCGGAAGAGGCGGGAAAGATCGTCACCCGTGCCCGCGACCATGCCGAACATTCGGGCGCGGTGGTGCGGGATGCGATCGGGGCGATGGACCAGATCGAAAAATCGTCGCGCGAGATTTCCAATATCATCGGCGTGATTGACGAGATCGCTTTCCAGACCAATCTGCTGGCCCTGAATGCAGGTGTGGAAGCCGCGCGTGCGGGTGAGGCGGGCAAGGGGTTTGCCGTGGTCGCGCAGGAGGTGCGCGAACTCGCGCAACGTTCGGCAACGGCCGCGAAGGAAATCAAGAGCCTTATCAACGCATCCGGCGCGCAGGTGGAAAACGGCGTCGGCCTCGTCACCAGAGCGGGCTCCGCCCTGCAGGAGATTGCGGCGCAGGTACGCGATATCAACACAAACGTCGTGGCGATCGTGGAAGCCGCGCGTGAACAGTCCACTGCTCTTGCCGAAATCAACCAGGCGGTCAACACTGTCGATCAGGGAACGCAGCAGAATGCCGCGATGGTGGAGGAGCAGACGGCCGCCAGCCATAGCCTTGCACTGGAAGCGGCGACCCTGTTCGAGCTTCTCGGGCAATTCCGCTTCGATGACGCGACGCGATCGGCATCGTCTTCGCGCATCAGCTTAGGGCAGCAAACTGCGCCGATCAGTTCGCGACGTCCCGCATCCCGTGCGCTTGCGGCACGCGGTTCGGCTGCAGTCGCTGCCAAACATGAGGAATGGCAGGACTTTTAGAGCGCTTCGCGTATAGGTGGGTCCAGTTTGAGGCCGTGACATTCGTGAACCGACGTCCCGGCCTCCTCATTTTTTGTGAAGGCACAGGAATGAGGAAAGGCCGAGAAAAGACCGAAAAACCGAAACTTCCGTTGAAGAACAGCCGAAGCTCTGGGCATATCGTATCGATTGGCTGATAATCGGCACATCGCGTGTGGAGTTTTCGGGGACGTTCGCTTGGCAGGGATATCGACTGGCCGCCTGGCTTTTGCCTTCTGTCTGCTGGCCATTAGCTCTGGCGTAGCCGGGGCGGAAGAGCCGGCAGAGGAAAAGGCGTCCTGCGCCTACACCCACGACGTTGCGCCGGAATTGTGCATCCGCGTTGGCAGCTACAATACTGATCTGTGTCATGCCATGGAGGTTCTGGCCGGGCGCCATGCCGTTCCGCCGGATTATTTCGCCCGGCTCATCTGGCGGGAAAGCCTGTTCCGGGCCGATGCCGTCAGCCCGAAGGGCGCCGAGGGCATCGCCCAGTTCATGCCGGGAACCGCCAGGCTGCGCGGCCTTGAAGACAGTTTCAACATCATCGCCGCTCTTGAGGCATCCTCGCGTTACCTGTCGGAGCTGAAGACGCAATTCGGGAATTTCGGTCTTGCGGCGGCGGCCTATAATGCGGGCGAGGCGGGACTGCGGACATTCATCGCCACCGGTCGCCTGCCGATGGAAACCCGGGACTATGTCTTTGCGATTACCGGATATCCCGTTGAAAACTGGAAGGACAATCCGCCGGAAAAGGCGGCCCCGGCGCTCGATGACAACAGGTCCTTCATCGATGCCTGTCTGCGTCTGGCCGATACCCGTACCATGAACGATCCTGTGCTGATTTCCTCGGCCGACTGGGCTCCCTGGGGCGTGCAGCTTGCCGCGCATTATAACCCGGCGGTGGCAAACCGGCTTTTCACCCGCGCGATAGGCCAGCTTGCGGAACCGCTTAACGCTGAACGCGCCTTGATCGTGCGCCAACGCGGCGGGAATTTCGGTTCGCGCCCGCGTTATGCCGCCCGCATCGGCCGCGAAACACGTGGCGAAGCCAATCAGCTTTGCGGTGCAATCCGGCAGGCCGGCGTTCCCTGCACCGTGTTTCGCAACAGGTAGGCGACTGTCATTTTAAGCCGATCATAACAAGTTGATCGGCATTTCGTTTGCGCCTCCTTCCAGCGGCAAACCATCGACCCTAGATTTGCGCCCGGGCCATGGTCGCGTCTTGTGCGACCACAGGCATTTTACGAGGGGAAGCATTAAAAATGAGATGGCTTGAAACCGGATGCCTTACGGCTGCGCTGGCAATCGTCAGCGCCTGTTCCTCCACCGGGCAGACGGAGATTTCCCGCACCGTCGCAGGCTTTGTGGGACAGCCCCGCGATGCCGCCATCGCCAGACTTGGCCGTCCGAACAAGGTCATCATCGAAAACGGCGCAACCGAATCCTATTGGCTGAAGGTCGATGTCGAGACCTATGCCGGCCTCAGCAACAGGCGCGAATATAAGACCGTCAATGGCCAGGCGCAGATATCGGAAACCGAGGGCATGAAGATCAAGGAGCACCGCCGCGACTGCATCATCAAGATCACTGCGGACGCCGCCTCCACCATCAGGACGAGCGAGATCATCGGCAATCCCGCCAGTTGCGAAAATATTCTAAATCGTCCGGCCTCCTGAACCGCGCTCCGGGGGCGGAACGCAGCTCAGGAGGTTGCAAGGGGGCTCAGAAGCGATAGTTCAGCCCGACCTTGATGGCATGCATGTTCAGCGAATTCGAGGCATTGCGGCCGTTTGCTATTCCCGAAGTGCCGGCGTGGTCGACATATTCGTAAACCGGCGATTCATAGGGAGCGCAAACTTCCGGATAGATGGCGCAAAGCCAGGCCATATTGGGATCATTGGCCAAACCGGGGTCGATCATCTCGGTGCCGGTCTGCTCGCTCGTCTGGTAGTCCTTGCCGGTGCCGGCGCGGGCATTCTTGAACTTGAAGGACTTGGCGCGGAAATGGCTGTAGCTGTAATCCGCCCTGATCGACCAGTTTTCGTTCAAGGCATATTCCGCGCCGAGCCCGATGGTGAAGCCGGTTCGCGTGCCCGAAGCCTTCTCTACGAAGAATGCCGTTGTTTCGGAACCCATGGGGTTGGTAGCGCTCGCACTGTCTGAGACATACTGGTCGCGCCATTGGGTTTCCCGGGCAAGCGCCAGACCGGCGGTCGAATAAACCAGCAGCCTGTCGTTGACGGCATATCCGAGTTTTGCGCGCAGCCCGGCAGTCCAGTCGATGTCGTAGCTGGTGGTTGCGTCCACATGCCCGTTTTTCGCCAGTGTGGCATCGGTGGAGGCGAACTTTTCGATGCCGCGAAGATAGGTTTTGGTGTAATCGGCCTCGACGCCGACGACAAAGCCGTTTTCGAGCTGCCGGTCATAACCCGCATGCAGCCCGAATGCGCCGCCGCGCATGTTGAAATCGGCAGATTCCCGCGCGGCTGCATCGCTGAACGTTCCATCCAGAGAGGTCGTATTTCCTGCGATATTCAGGAAATCGCCGCCCGCATGAGCACCCACATTAAAGCCGGTCCAGTCGCGAACGAAGGCGCTGTCCGTCGGGCTGCTGAAGGGGGAGAGGCCGGGCAGGGCTTCGCCGCCGCCAATGGTTGCCGTGAGGCTGGCATAGATCGTCCGGCCCGGTCCCGGCTGTGTGACAAGGCCGAGAGGATCGACATAGAAACGATCGAACAGGTTTTCCACGCGCAGGCTCGCGGTCATGTTGTCGTTGATCTTGTATTCGGTAAACAGGTCGACCAGCGTATAGGGTTCCCAGTCCACGAGAGCGATGAATTCGGAGGCGCCCTGCGCCGTGACATCGCCATGTCCGATGGCGCGCGGCCCGACATAAGAGATGCGGCCGCCGACCGTCAGCCGGTCCTCGAGGAATTTCTGCGAGAGCGTCAGGTCCACCGTATATTCCGGCTGAACATGGTTGGTCGCATAGTCGCCGTAGAGGGACTTGCTGTCGCAGGTCTGGGTCGTGCGGCAATATTCGACGTTCAGGAAATAATTGGCCGAAAGGTCCGCCGAAAAGCCGCCATTGGTGTAACGGCCGGAGAGTTCGAGACCTGAAAATTTAGCCCGGGGAATGTTGCCGATATTGAGGGTCAGCACCGGTTCGGTCACCACCGTGCGCGATATGTAATTCTTCACGTCCCAATTGAAATAACCGAACTTGATCATGGCGGTATCGTCGTCGGACAGAATGCCGTCGCGAATGATGTTGGTGCCGATTTCCCAGTTGCTGGACCGTTCCGGCTGGACGCCGGCATTGGCGATCACGCTGTTGAAGGCGGAGACGGATTCGATGATGGATGGCGATCTGAGCGTATTCGAATAGTTGGCGTAGAACTGCGTATTGTCGAACGGTTCCACCGTCACGCCGGCAGACGGGCTGAAACCCCCGTCATCCACCGTCAGGCCGATGGGTTTGCCCTGGGCCTGATATTTTTCGTAAGGATCAAATCGATCCTTGAGCCAATAATGCGAGTATCGCAGGCCGCCATTCAGGGTCAGCCAGTCAACGGGCTTGTAGGCTGCCTTTGCGAAAGCGGCACCTTCATGACGAATGGCATCGCGCGGCGTCAGCCACCCCTCGAGAACAGCGGCGTGCTCGCTGCCATTGGTGTCCTCGGCCCGGTAGGAAATGCCGTAGTTCAGATCGAGGTCACCGTAATCCGAGCTGAATTGCGAGCGGTTGGTAATTTCCGCTCCCCACATATTGGTGTCGGTGCCGACCCGGAAACCGGATGGCAGGCCGATTTTTTCGGGCGTCAGTCCTCGCCCGCCGCGCACGGGATTTCGGACTTCGAGATGGTTGAAGTAGAAATTCGACTTGAAGTCGATGAGATCATTATCCTCGGGGTTCCAGTTGTATCTCGCCGTGAACGTGTCGAGGCTGGTGCTGACCGTCTGCTCCTGTTGCTGCGCCTGTCCGGTATTCGAGGTCAGCCGCGAGGCAAGCCGGTCCCCGGCCTCGCTTCTATATCCCATATAACCGATCTGGAATGTCTGGTCGTCCGAAAGGCGCGCGGTCACTTTTGCCAGAAGAGATTGCGTTTCCAGCTCGGTGTTGAGGACTTCCTCGCCCCCTCGGTAGTTGACCAGGCCTTCATTGATCATCGTGTTGGGAAGAATGCCGCCCCAATATTTCGTATTGCCGATGTTTTTCGGGGAGGCGACGGGGCCGTGGCTGCCGGCGTGATAATTGCCCTGGCGACGATGCGCATAACCCGCAACGACATCGATGTCCTCGCCCTTATAGGCGCCGATCACACTGCCCGAGCCGGTCGTTGGCTTGAGGAAGGCGGGGCGATCCATCCCGTCGGCAGATGGTGTCGCGGTGCCCACGCCGGACTGATAGCTGTAGCCGCCCAGCGCGCCATCCTTCGGGCTTGAAGAATTGGTGCCAAAACCGCCCTTGACCTTGAGGCCCCATTTTTCACCGTCCTTGACGATGTCATCGGCACTGACCGTCCTCATCGCGACCGAGCCGGCATTGCCGAAGGAAGCGGCGTCTGCCCCCTTGGTAATGTCGACGCCGGCGATGAAATCGGGATCGACATAGGTGCGGTTCGAGACGCCCTGATAGCCCTGATAGACCGTCACGGAATTCTCGGCGCCGTCTATCGTGGTGGCGACGCGGCCCATTCCCTGCATGCCGCGAATATTGACGTCGATGGCGCCCGCGCCGTTGCGCGCCTCGCCAGACATGACGCCAGCCGTGCCGCGAAACATGTCGGCAGGGCTTGAGCCGCGGAAGCGGTCGATATCCTCGCCCGAAATATAGGCCGTCGGCGCGTCGGTTCCGTAGGGTGCGTCGGGGCTGCCGTATCGCCCGCTTTTGCCGGTGACGGTGATTGTTTCCAGCACGAGCGAACCGTCCGCCGAGGTCGCCTCCTGCGCCTGCGATGCGTTGGAGACCGTCACGCGATCGGGTGCCGTGAAGCGGAAGCTCAGGCCGGTGCCGTCCAGAAGCTTGCCGAGCGCATCGCGCGGCTGAAGGGCACCGGCTGCGCCGGAGGTTTTCAGCCCCTTCGTCAAAGACGCATCGTAGAGAATCTGTATGCCGCTCGCCGCGCCAAATCGCGTCAGGGCCACGTCGAGAGGGCCCGCGGGAATGGAAAACTGGCGCAGCTCCTGCGCATGAGCCTGGGTGTGAGCCTGGAAAGAGACGGAGCATGCCAGCGATGCGCAGAATGCCGCCAGCCTCAAGCGTGCTGCGTGACTACCGGATTTTTGTCCCGCCGCCAATAAAGTCATCCCCGTAACCCCTTCAGTTTCGCCGCGACGATGCGGCCTCTGATAGGGAGGACGACCGAGGCGCAGAAACCCGAAAAGATTTCTGGAGTTTTTTGGTAATATTTTTCGAATCCTACGAAATCTCTTGCAGCGAAGCGGTTCTGAACCGGTTTCAGACGAGAAGAAGTATCCCGCCGGCACCGATTGCCCGCAGATGCAGGGTCTCTTCAAGATGGGCGATAATGTCCTGTGGCCGGTTGAGCTGGAAAACGCCCGAGACATGCAGGGACCGAAGGCTTTCGCGTGTGATGATGATCTTGCCGCGCCGGTGCCGGTTCAGGCTGGCGACGATGTCTTCGAGGGGGCGGTTGTTGAAAACCAGCAGGCCTTCGCGCCAGGCGGAGGCGGTTTCAAGGTCGATTGCGGATTTTTCCCTGAGACCCGAACTCGCATAGGCGATTGCCTCGCCGAGAAGGAGCTGCGCATTGCCGAGACAGTGCACGGTAAGCGGGCCGGACAGGCATTCCACCGTTACGCCGCTGGCGTTGTGTGTCACGCTGAACGAGCCGCCGGAGGCCTCGACATAACCGGCACCGGCATTCACGACAAATGGCATGTCGGATGCCTGCCTGACGGTGAAGACCGCAGCGCCCGCCGTCAGATCGAACCGCCGTTCACCGTCGAGAGACAGGGCCGTGCCACCATCGAGAAAGGCGGTCGACCCGTCCGGCAGGGTCACATTCTGCTGCTCGCCAACCCCCGTTGAAAAATCTGCAAGCAGTGCGCCCATGGACGGCATGTAACCAAGTTCCGGCAGCGCGACGGCGACGCCGGCAAGGCCGGCTACCAGGCTGCCGCCAATCATGAAAGACCGTCTGGAGGTGACAGCTACACGCGTGCGCGTTTCGGCTTGCAGAGCCGGACCGAGATTGCGCCAGAGCGCCGATGCCTCGATAAAGGCGCGTTCGTGGTCAGCACTGAGGTTGCGCCAATGGCTGAGCGCCTCCGTATCCTCAACCGTTGCCGCGCCGGAGTGCAGCCTGACGATAAAGGATGTGGCCTTCCTTCTGAGCGCATCGGATCCGTCGTTCAACACTCAACCCCTATCAAAAGCGCGCCTTGGTGCAGGAATTTCACATGAACCTCATTAGCTCTAACGATTGGCAACCGGAAATCCGAAAATTATCTGCGTCGCTCATGTCCCATTTTCTCCATGCAGTAATTGATCGCGCGGTTGATTTCCATTTCCACCGTGCGGGTCGAGACATGGAATTCCTCCGCGATCTCGGCATGGGGGCGAAACTCCAGCCGGGCTGCGACAAGCATTTTTCGCTGGCGATCCGGCAACTCGCCGATGACGCGCATGAGTTCCCGGATCTGGTCGCGATCGATCACCTGCTGGTCCGGTCCCGGCCGTTCGTCGCGAATTGAAAGGGCATCCTCGATCTGTTCGGTCGTTGCGCGGTGCTTGCGGCCCCGCCCGTGATCGATTGCAAGCGACCTTGCAATCCGCTTGAGATAGGGCACGGGGGCTTCGGACGCATTCGAACTGTTCCTCGCCAGCTTGATCCAGGCTTCGTGGGCAAGATCCTCGGCATCCTCCCGGGAACCCGTCATCCGCGTCAGATATCGCTTGATGTCCGACTGCGTTTTCAGGAATGCCGAAAGGAATTTGTCGTCGCGTTGCGTCATGACCGACCTGAGGATTGCGTTTGAGGCGATACCCCGCACGGCGCGTCATTTCAATACTTAACTGAAATAATCATGTTAAAATGGTTTGGCTGATTGCCGTGGTGCTGCGCCATTGACCGTGCTTTGGCCACGCCCTTCCAGCAGATGTGACCCGGTTTCTGTGGATGACGGTAACCGCTGTTGTGACGTTAAGCCTCTGCGCATATGCTGGACTACTCAATCTCGATTTCCGGCCAAGGCGGACAGGACCATAATGACCTCCCAGTTGGATTTTTTCGCTCCCGCAGCCGCGCGGCTTCCAAAGGCCGAAAAAGAGCGAAAAGCGGCTGGACGGGAAACGACACAGAAGGCGGTTTCTGACGATGAGGCTCTGGCCGGATATCTCGAATCCACCGGCAACTACCGTATCCTGCGCAGGCTGCAGCCCCGCGCGGTCATCGAGCGGCCGCGGCCGGGTTTCCCCCGCCGAGGCGTGATCCTCGATACCGAGACGACGGGCCTCAACCATCGAACCGATGAGATCATCGAAATCGGCGTCATCGCCTTCACATTCGATGATCAGGGTACAATCGGCGATGTCACCGGCATCTATGGCGGTCTGCACCAGCCGGGCGTTGCCATTCCCGAAGAGATCACGCGCCTGACAGGTATTACCGATGCAATGGTTGCCGGACAGACGATAGACATCGACCGGCTGACCTCGCTTGTCACAGATGCCGATCTGATCATTGCCCACAATGCCGGCTTCGACCGTCCCTTTTGCGAGACCTTCTCGCCGATCTTCCGCGACAAGGCCTGGGCCTGTTCCGTAAAGGAGATAGACTGGCGGGCGCGGGGCTTTGAAGGCACCAAGCTTGGATATCTGATTGGACAATCCGGTTATTTCCACGATGGCCACCGCGCCGTCGACGATTGTTTTGCGCTGCTGGAAGTGCTGGAACAGGAGCGGCCCGGCCAAACCGGAACGCCATTTTCGGAACTCCATGAGGCAAGCCGGTTGTCGCGGGTCCGCATTTACGCGGAAAACAGCCCGTTTGACATGAAGGATCACCTGAAAAAGCGCGGCTACCGCTGGTCGGACGGTTCCGACGGCCGGCCTAAATCCTGGTGGGTGGAACTGCCGGAGGAAAGGCTCGAAGAAGAGCTGCATTTCCTCCGGACTGAAATCTACCGCTGGGATGCCGATCCGACGGTCAAATATCTGACGGCGTTCGATCGGTTCAAGACCGGGTAGGATAGCGGCAACTTGGCGTATGCCGATCAGCCTCGCCGCGTAAATCTCCCGGCAAGATCGCATACAATTTCTACAGTCAATCGAAAACAATCGCTGCAAATTTGAGCAGCCGAGCGGTCGGGTCCGCAAGCCGTTCTGAAATCGCCTTTTAGATCAATGGCAAAGCGGATTGGCACGCCTCCTGCATGACAAGGTTGTCGCAGGAGAGTGTTCATGAGCAAAGCCGCAGCAATCGACATCGCTTCCGTTTCCAAGATCTACGGCAACACCACTGCCGTGCATGCGATAAGTCTCAAGATTCCGGCGGGAAGCTATTGCTGCCTGCTTGGCCCCTCCGGCTGCGGAAAGACCTCGACGCTGCGAATGATTGCCGGCCATGAAAGCATTTCCAGTGGTGATGTCCGGCTGGGCAATGTGGTGGTCACCGATCTGCCGCCCGCCCGGCGCGGCACGGCGATGATGTTCCAGTCTTATGCGCTGTTTCCGCATCTCGATCTCGTCGACAATGTCGCCTTCAGCCTCAAGATGAAGGGTGTGGACAGGGAGACGCGCCGCACCAAGGCGCTCGATATGCTGCGGCTGATGCAGCTTGAACCCTATGCCAGCCGGCGGCCGGCCCAGCTTTCCGGCGGGCAGCAGCAGCGCGTGGCGCTGGCGCGCGCGCTCATCACCGATCCCGAGGCGTTGCTGCTGGATGAGCCGCTGTCGGCACTCGATCCTTTCCTCAAAATTCGCATGCGCGCCGAGTTGAAGAAGCTGCAGACCTCGCTTGGCATCACCTTTGTTCACGTCACGCACAGCCAGGAAGAGGCCATGGCGCTGGCAGATGTCATCGTCGTCATGAATGATGGCCGTATCGAGCAGGCGGCGACGCCACGCGAGGTGTTCGAGCGCCCGGCGACCGCTTTCGTCGCCCGTTTCATGGGCGACCACAATGTCATTTCCGGGCGTTTCAAACAGAAGGCCGACGAATTCGTCACGCTGGAGGTGGCTGGCGGCGGCGCATTCACGGCCAGCGGCACCGCCCCTGATGACGGCGCGGTCGATATCGCCATCCGTACCGACCGCGTGCGCGTGGGGGAGGCGGATCAGCCGGGCTTCGGTTTTACCGGCATCGTCTCGAATGTCGAATATCGCGGTGCGAGCGTGAAGATCGCCGTCAGCGGCGCGGGTATCGAGGATTTCAACGTCATCCTCAGCGATGCCGCCTTTTTTGAAAAGCCGGTCAGGACCGGCGACGCCATACCGCTTTCATGGAATGCGGCCGATGCCATCGTGCTCGGCCGGGTAGAGAAGTGACCCCAAAAATAACCAGAGGAGAACTTTGAAATGACCGATACCTCCAAGATCAAGACCGGCCTTTCCCGCCGTGGCCTTCTCAAGGCGGGTGCTGCCGCCACGGGTGCGGCGATCGGCTCCGGCCTCATCACCGGCTTCCCGACCATCTGGGCGCAGAACCCGATCACCATCCGCCAGTTCGGCACTGGTGTGTCGAACCTCAATGCCATTGCCGAAAAGTGCAAGGCCGATCTCGGCATCACGCTCGAAATGACGGCGACGGATTCCGATGCCGCCGCCCAGCGCGCCGTGACCCAGCCGAATTCCTACGACATTGCCGATATCGAATACTGGATCCTGAAGAAGGTCTATCCGGCGGGTGTCATCCAGCCGATGGAAATCAAGAAGCTGAAATATTACGACAAGATCGTGCCGCTATTCAAAAACGGCAAGCTGAAGCCGGATAGTGTCGTGGCGCAGGGCACGGCCCCGCACACCGTCGGTTTCGTCGAAAAGCCCGGCGACAAGACGTTCGCCAAGGGCGAGACCGATTATTTCACCATGGTTCCGACGATCTACAATGCCGATACGCTCGGCATTCGCCCCGATCTCGTTGGCCGCGACATCACCAGCTGGGCCGATATCATGGACCCGAAGTTCAAGGGCAAGACCTCCATCCTCAACATCCCCTCCATCGGCATCATGGATGCGGCGATGATCATGGAGGCCATGGGCAACATCAAATATGCCGACAAGGGCAACATGACCAAGGAGGAGATCGACAAGACCATCGACTTTCTCATCAAGGCGAAGAAGGACGGCCAGTTCCGCGCTTTCTGGAAGAGCTTCGATGAAAGCGTGAACCTCATGTCATCAGGCGAAGTCATCATCCAGTCCATGTGGTCGCCCGCCGTCGCCGCGGTCCGCTCCAAGGGTATCGCCTGCAAATACCAGCCGCTGAAGGAAGGTTATCGCTCCTGGGGCGGCGGTCTTGGCCTTGCCAAGCACCTTTCGGGCGCAAAACTCGATGCGGCCTATGAATACATCAACTGGTACACGTCCGGCTGGGTCGGCGCTTATCTCAACCGTCAGGGCTATTACTCTGCCGCCATGGAAACGGCAAAAGAGCATATGTCCGCCGACGAGTGGGGTTACTGGGTCGAAGGCAAGCCGGCGCAGGGCGACATCATCGCCCCGGACGGCAAGGTCATGGAAAAGGCGGGCGCCGTGCGCGATGGCGGATCCTTCGAGGAGCGCATGGGCAAGGTCGCCTGCTGGAACTCGGTGATGGACGAGGACCGCTACATGGTCCGCCGCTGGAACGAATTCATCGCGGCCTGATGTAAAAGACAGAGGACTGGTGGCGGCTTGTCGTCACCAGTCCTGAAAGCGGCAGGCACCCCAACCTCTCCTCCGTCATCCTCGGGCTTGACCCGAGGATCTAACGAACCACCACATCGGACGTGGTTAGATCCTCGGGTCAAGCCCGAGGATGACGTCGAGAGTGCGGAGGACTTGTCAACATGCTCGCTGGCGACATCGCCGCCGGTGCTTCAGCAAATCCAGCGAAAGGCTTCATGATGGTGACGGTCAGACTCATCGGCGTCAGCGACAAAAAGGACAGGCCGCCCCGCAGCTTGGCGCTTCCGCAAAAGCTCGTGTCCTATATTCAGGCCACGCCGCTTTTCCTGATCCTCGGCTTCTTTCTGCTTCTGCCGATCCTCATGATCGCCCTCGTCAGCTTCTGGGACTATGACTTCGCCCAGATGTATCCCGATTTCGTGACCTTCAACTATCTGGAAACGCTGGGCTCCTGGGTCACCTGGCAGACCTATCTCAATACCCTGAAATATGCCGCCATCGTCTGGGCCATCACGCTGTTCTGCGGTTTCTGGATCGCTTATTTCCTCGCTTTTCACATTCGCACCACCACCATGCAGATGGTGCTCTTCCTTATCTGCACCGTGCCGTTCCTGACGTCGAACATCATCCGCATGATTTCGTGGATACCCGTTCTAGGGCGCAACGGGCTGGTCAACAGCACGCTGGTCAGCGCCGGCATCGTGCCCGCGCCGATTGAGTGGCTGCTTTATTCGGATTTCGCCGTGGTGCTGGCCATGGTGCATCTTTATACGCTGTTCATGGTCACGCCGATCTTCAATACGCTGATGCGCATCGACAAAGCGCTGATTGAAGCGGCGCGCGATGCCGGCGCGACGGGCTGGCAGACGCTCTGGAACGTCATTATTCCGCTTGCCAAACCCGGCATGGCGATTGGCAGCATCTTCGTCGTGACGCTGGTGATGGCCGATTTCTCCACGGTTCAGGTCATGTCCGGCGGGCAGAGCGCGTCGGTGGCGCTGATGATGAAGAACCAGATGTCGCTACTGCAATATCCGGCCGCCGCCGCCAACGCCGTCATCCTGCTCATCCTCGTTCTCCTGATGGTCGCGGGCATCCTGCGCATCGTCGATATCCGCAAGGAGCTGTGACCCATGCATTCGGAAAAACGTGGACGCGAATTTTACATCCTCGCCTTCTTTTTCACCCTCTTCGTGCTGTTCCTTTACGGCCCGCTGTCAGCAATCCTCATCCTTGCCTTTCAGGGGCCGAATGGCGGACTGACCTTTCCGCTGAACGGTGTTTCGCTGCACTGGTTCGCCAATCTCTTCGAACAGCAGGCGGTCGGTGATTTCGGCGGCTCGTTCCGCCGCTCCTTCGGGCTTGGGCTGATGGTCATGATCGTCACCGTCATCGTTTCGCTTCTGGCCGGCCTTGCCTTCCGGCGAAAATTCATCGGCGCGACACCGCTTTTTTATCTCTCCGTTGCCAGCCTGGTGGTTCCGTCAATCATCATTTCGCTTGGTATTGGTGTTCTTTTCCAGCAGCTTGGGCTGGAACCTTCATGGTATACATCAGCTTTCGGCGCGCATCTCACCTGGACGCTGCCATTTGGGGTGCTCATCATGCTGGCCGTGTTCAACCGCTTCTCGCCATCCTATGAGGAGGCAGCCCGTGACCTTGGCGCGTCCTCCTGGCAAACATTTGCCCATGTGGTGCTGCCGATGATCGCGCCGAGCCTGATCGGCGTCGGCCTGTTCGGTTTCACGCTCTCCTATGACGAGTTCGCCCGCACGCTGATGACATCGGGCACCTACAATACCCTGCCGCTGGAAATTTACGGCATGACCACCAATGTCACGACGCCGGTGCTTTATGCGCTTGGCGCTGTCACGACCCTGTTTTCCTTCCTGGTGATTGCGGGCACGCTCGGCCTGATCGTCACCCTGAACCGCCGCCATTTGCGTGGATGAAAAAACACACCATGCGCATCCTCGTCATCAATCCGAACACGACGCAATCCATGACCGAGACGATCGCCGATGCGGCGGTGCGTGTATCCAATCCGGGAACGGAAATCCTGGCCGTCACCTCATCCATGGGGCCTGTTTCCATCGAGGGATATTATGACGAGGTTTTCGCCGTGCCCGGCCTGCTGCTGGAGATTGCAAAGGCTCCGGCGCTCGGTGCGGATGCCGCCATCATTGCCTGTTTCGATGATACGGGGCTCGATGCGGCCCGTGCACTTGCCGATATACCGGTCATCGGCATTTGCGAGGCGGCGGTTTCCGCCACCGTCTTCATCGCACAAAGGTTCACCATCGTGACAACGATGGAGCGGTCACGGCTGCCGCTCGAACATCTCGTCCATCGCTACGGCATGTCTTCCCGTTGCAATGTGCGTGCCGCCGATATTCCCGTCCTGTCATTGGAAGAGCCCGGCTCGAATGCCCGCGAAAGGCTGCGCGAAGAGATTTCGCTGGCGCTGAAGAATGACCGTGCGGAGGCGATCGTGCTCGGCTGTGCCGGCATGGCCGACCTTACCGCCGAATTGCGCAGCGAATTCGGCGTGCCCGTCATCGATGGCGTCGCCGCCGCCGTCAAGCAGGCGGAAGCGCTGGTGGCAATGGGGCTTTCGACGGCCAAACGCGGCGCTTATGCCACGCCGGTCCTCAAGCCCTATCGCGGATTGCTGGAAACATTCCAGCCGGACAGAATGGTTGCTTCCTCAGGGAGCCATGGAGACCGTCAAGGTTTGGAACTCGCCGACCATAAAACAACGAAGGCGAGCTGATAGGCCAGATCGCGTTGCACATTTCGCAATGTCTGATCGCCCAGAACTATTCTGGAGCCGTTTCTCCGCAGGAAATTCAGTCGCTCTGCCCTCGCCAGCAGCGCCGTGACGTGGGCGCGGCTGATACCGTAGGCGCGTGCTGCCGCCTTGCGGGAAAACTCGCAGCCCGTTGCATCAAATGCGCTGGTTTTGGTGGCAAATACAAGGTCCAGCAGGATGGGGAACCCGGGCGCGTGCCCCATAAACATCCGTGTTTCCTCCGAGACCGGATGCAGTTCGTCCGTGTGCCTCAAAAGCCAGCTCACCCCCTCGATAAGGGCGCTTGCTCCGGCCGACATCATCCCGGGCGTCTCCGCCCTATGTTCGACCCAGGGCGAGGCTGCCGCGAGATAGGCCGTTGCCAGCGTCTGCACCGCGAGAACCAGCCAGCCATTCAACGACCATGGGCGCTCGCGGTTATCGTGGCTCGGCGGATGCCGCTGTGCCGTGCCCTCAAGCTCAAGCCAGTCGATCAACGCCCGTGTCCTGCGGCTGGAGACCCACCCTCTCGGGACGACGATCGCCTGAACCGCGGCCAATGTGAACTGTCGGCCATGGATAGACCCCAGCCCGAGAGCGCACACAACGGTGGCGAATGCGCCGAAATCGCCGATCGCACGAACAAGGCGTCGTTCCCGCCGAAACACGATCGATATCTGCGCGCAAAGGTGGGTGACCGCCTCATCAAAAGCCTCGTCGTTCAGAATCCGGTTCGCAAGTGGGGTCAACCTCTCGAGAAGCATGTCCGGCGGCGGCCGAACGGAATTCCCCTGCGGGAGCGGTTTTGAAACTTGCGAAATCTCTCTTCGAGATGCCTTTCTCCCGTAGGCTTCTAGGTCGTCACTACTTTATGGCGAAATCCAAGGCGTGAGTTTCATGCGCCGGCTACGCCCATTCATTGAAGGCGGGACAGCCCAGAATTTGCGGTCATGGGGATATGTGCAATTTGTTGCACTCCCCCGCCGTCTCATTGAACGGTATTAAAAAATACTCTCATAAATTGAATGTTAAAGGGCGCGTTAAAATATGTGTTCTTTTGAAACGGTTTATGGAAGTCGCGCTAACGAGAATGTTATCGCCTGTTTTTATTGCCTATTTTTATATGTCCGTGGATGCGAAATCTTTCGTTGGGTATCTGGAAACACAATCTTTGATGGTTGTTTTTTTGGGCTTGACGACGTTGCAGAGGATGCATCCCGGGCTAGCTGACATCCAGATGTTTCTACCGGGTTCACGGCGCGGTCGGCAGCGATGCCGGACGGCCACCGGCTTCGCAATGCCTTTTTATCCACCCCCCCAATTCTCCAAGGAGGATGAAGCGATGCAACTTCGACATGTTATTTTTGCCGGCCTCGTCGCAATCGCGGCGCAGTTCGATTTGCCGGCGATGCGCTATGTGGCACCTGCCGATGCGGCCACCCTGTCTGCCGAGCAGCTGGCCGTCTTTCAATCGAAACTGGAGCAGGCGGAAGCAAGCCGGGAGCTGCTCGGCCGTCGATCCGTGTGCCTGATGGAGCATCTGACGGCGCAGCAGCAGCTCAGCGCCGACCGCGAAAAGGCGCTGGGGCAGGCCAAGTATCTGCAGATCGAGCTGGAACGGCAGGTGGTGCAGTCCGAAAGCAGCGTGAAGGGCTACGAGGATCTCGTTCGATCCGAGAGCGAGAACGTCAGGGCGCGTCAGGCCACCTTCGAAAAAGCCCGAAGGGAAAGGGACGAGCAGGCCAAGAGAGTAAGAATATGCAGCGGGGTCCTCTTCTTCCTGCCGGGCATTTGCCAGGCCGGTGACGCCGCGGTGAAGGCGTTTGGCTGGATGAACGACGCGGAGAGGGACTACCGCACCGCGCTGCCGCGGCTGGACAATGCCCGGTCGGCTCTTGAAGGCGTTCGCAACCAGCTCGATAACAATCGCCGCCAGCTTGCGGCGGCAAAGCAGAGCCACGCGGAAAACGAGAATGCGGTGAAAACTCTGGAAGAGCAGATCACCCGGCTCAAAGCGGCGATTTCCACCATCAATGTCAAGGTGCAGGACTTTAACACTCAGGTCGGCAACTTCACCAATGCTCTCAAGGAAGCGCGCGAGGTCAATCCTGACGACGCGAAAATACGTCAGGTCAACCGGCTGTCCGCCGAGATCGACGGCCTGACCAACGACGTGCCGCAGTTCATTTCCTCCACCGAGGCCGGACTGCCTGATGACGCGAAGAAGCAGTGCGGATCGTAAACGATCAACCCCATGACTCTCCATAACCACCCATCAACAGGAGCATGAAAATGAACAATGTCGTTAATCTCGAAAGCCGGGAAGCCAAACTGAACAGCGCGATCGACGCCGATGTCGAGGCGATCGTGTCGAAGCCGGAATTCAGCCTTCCCAAAGCGGATACGGCGCTCGTCCGGTATTATGTCGACAAGATCCAGGGAACCTATGATGTCGAGCGCGCCAAGCGCGACACCGACAATGCGATCGACCTGCTCTACATCGCCTATAACACCACGCCGCAGGAAGAAGGCAAAATCCGCGGCCGCATCAGCGCCATCATGGACAGCCTGATAAAGGCGCAGCAGAACAGTGAAATCACCATGAGGCATGCGATGGATATTGCCAATCGCGTCCGCATTTCAGTCGACGATCTCTTCCCGGAGTGGCTGGACGTCCGCGAGGGAAATGACCAAAGCGAGATCAAGGCCTTCGTCTCCAACGATTTGATCAAGCTCGCGAAAAGCATCCGCGACAAGGCGTTGGAAGTGCGGGACGATCTCCTTAAGGTCGCCTCCACCTATGACGACATCATCAAGGCAACGGCGCAGATCACCGATGCCAGCGAAATGGTATTGAGCAAGCGTCTGGAAGACAAGGCGACGATGGAGCGGGAGATCCGCGAGGCCGACGCGCGTCGTCAGCAGCTTGAAGCGCTTGTGAATGATCTGAAGGCGCAGGTTGCGGAGTTCGAAAAGAAGGCCCGCGAATATGAAAGGCGGGCCAATACGGCCGAGGAGCGTGCTTTTATCATGTCGATCGTCCGGGTCGGCGCACAGATGATTTCAAGCGCCATCCCCGCAATCGCCATGGTGGCGGGCGGCCCGGCCTCCATGCTGGCCTCG
>Ga0209070_100483_pt1 | contig 22279 bp, 27 predicted proteins | sample SynthPrep_5_END__FD_187205 | JGI IMG/M metagenome (GOLD analysis project Ga0209070, IMG submission 187205) | Synthetic microbial communities from Ohio, USA - SynthPrep_5_END_DS10_MetaG (SPAdes) (version 2) | ecosystem: Engineered > Bioreactor > Aerobic > Activated sludge | place: USA: Ohio... | reverse complement strand
ACGCGCGGTGGTTTTCGGCGCGTCGATAGCTTCAGCGATGTCGGCGATCAGTTGGTCTTTAGTAAGAGCCATGTAGTGTTCCTTCCCTATCAAATTCATATGGATTGCAGAGTGCAGTGTCAGCCATCGAGCCCGATCTTCTGGATCTGGCACCCTCGGCGATAACCACGACGAGTCGGGTTATAGATACCGAAATCAGGGTTTGGTTCGACCTGACAAATGCTGATTGCACGCTTAACGCAGTGACTTCGCGTAAGACCGGGCAAAACTAGCACAGAGACGGGGAAATATCCGCCTCTAGCTACCCATTTGGTCAGCTTTATTGCGCTAAATCGGTAAAAAACTGCATATGCGTCAGTGCGCGCCCCGGTTTTGCCCTACAACCCGCGCCAAAACCAGTGGTTGCGGTACACTTAGCGCTTTTTCGGGGGAGCCTGCCCTCCTCCCTTCCTACAGCCGAGAAGCCCATGCCGATCCGTCATTGCATCGTCCACCTGATCGACAAAAAACCCGACGGCACGCCCGCAGTTCTGCACGCCCGTGACACGGAACTGGCCGAGTCTGCAGCCATCGAGAACATGCTCGCCGACCTCAACGAGAGCTATAACGCCAAACAGGGCAAAGCCTGGGGCCTGTTCCATCCGGAGTCCGGCGCGTTCCCGTTCAGCGGCTGGCTGAAGGAATACATGGAAGGCAGCAAGGACTTCACCGCGTTCAGCAAAGTCGCGGTCGAGCACCTGCAGAAGCTGATGGAAGAGTCGAACCTGTCGGTCGGCGGTCACGTGTTGTTCGCCCACTATCAGCAAGGCATGACCGATTACCTGGCCATCGCCCTGCTCCACCACAGCGAAGGCGTGGCGGTGACCGATGAGCTGGACGTGACCCCTTCGCGCCACCTCGACCTCGGCCAGTTACACCTGGCGGCGCGGATCAACGTTTCCGAGTGGCAGAACAACAAGCAGTCCAAGCAATACATCTCGTTCATTAAAGGCAAGAACGGCAAAAAGGTCTCCGAGTACTTCCGCGACTTCATCGGTTGCCAGGAAGGCGTCGACGGCCCGGGCGAGACCCGCACGCTGCTCAAGGCTTTCAGTGACTTCGTCGAAAGCGAAGACCTGCCGGAAGACTCCGCCCGCGAGAAGACCAAGACCCTGGTCGATTACGCCAGCAGTCAGGCCAAACTCGGCGAACCGATGGGTCTGGAAGAGCTGTCGGAGCTGATCGACGAAGAGCGCCCGAAAGCCTTCTATGATCACATTCGCAACAAGGACTACGGCCTGTCGCCAGAGATTCCGGCGGACAAACGCACCCTGAATCAATTCCGCCGTTTCACCGGCCGCGCCGAAGGCCTGTCGATCAGCTTTGAAGCACACCTGCTGGGTTCGAAGATCGAATACGACGAAGAGGCTGGCACGCTGGTGATCAAAGGCCTGCCGACGTCGCTGACCGATCAGTTGAAGCGGCGTAACTGATGCTCGGCAATGTGCTGAAGAAGGTTGCACTGGTTCTGCTGGTGGTGGTCGTCTATCAGAACTGGGGCAAGATCGAGCGGGTGTTCAACCCGTCGCAAATGGTTGCAGAGCAGACGCGCGCACAGGCCAGCGTCGTGCTCTACGCCACCGACTGGTGCGGCTACTGCAAGCAGACCAAACGCTTTCTCGACAGTAAGGGCATTCCCTTCAAGGAGTTCGATATCGAGAAGGATGCCGAGGCGCGCAAGGCGTATGAGGCATTGGGTGGACGCGGGATTCCGTTGATCGACGTTAACGGTACGTTGATTCGCGGGTTCGACCCGGACGAAATCCTCGCCGCTCTGAAGTAACCTGTAGGAGTGAGCCTGCTCGCGATAGCGGTGCGTCAGTCGATAAATCCGCCGATTGACACAACGCTATCGCGAGCAGGCTCACTCCTACAAAGTTTTGCATCAGACTTGAGAGATCAGCGGGCTTCGATGCGGAAACCAAAGCGCGGGAAGTGCACATGCACCACACCGCCACGCTCGTCTTCACGACGAATGATCAACTCTTCGCTACCGGCAAACAGCAACTCACCGACCACCGGATCAACCCCGTAATCCGTCGCGGCGATCGCCACCTGCTGCCCAGCCTTGTAGCCGTTCGGATCAACAAACTGCTCATCCGGCAATGCCGCCGGTGTCGCGTTGCGTGCAATCTCAAGCGCCTCCTCGGAGGTCATCGCACTCGCCGCGCCATGACCAAAGCCCAGCACTCGACTCAGCCACGCCGAAACCGCCGGATACTCATCCACCAGCGGCGCCGTCACATGCGTCGCCTTGAGGAACCACATGGGATGCGCCAACGCAAAGTCGGCAATCGACGGTTCGCCGAACAGAAAGTCGCCTTGCTCGCGCTGCAACTGCTGCTCCAGCCGCGCCATGATCGTCGGCCATTGATGCTTGGCTTGTTCGGCGGACAGACGTGTGGCACTGCCGCCCGAGAACAAACCGGCGCGGTCGGCAATAAACGCTTTGATCGCTTCCGGCGGCAACTTGGCAAAACGCACGGCCACAGATTCCGGCTGGAACACCAGACTCACCGCATGCTGGAACACTACCGAGTCAGCCCAAGTGGCGAAACTGGCGGTGGTGAACTCCTGACCTTCGGGGAAGAACGCTGGCAAAGCCTTCTCTTGCTCGAGACGACGAGCGATCAACGACGTGTCGCAATAGATGTCAGCGCCAATCTGCAGCACCGGTGTCTTGCGATAGCCGCCAGTGAGCGCGGTCAGATCCGGTTTCGGCATCACCGGCGAAATATGCACCGAGCGCCACGACAAGCCTTTGAAGCCCAGCAGCAGACGGGCCTTCTCGGCAAATGGGGAGGTCGGGTAATGATGCAGAATCAACTCGGACATGCTCGGCTCCGCCGCTCAGATAGTGAGCTGGCAGCTTAGCGCGCATTTGCTTAGCAGCCTACAGATCTGCCTGATGGGAACTGATCAGTCAGATTGATAAGACGCGACACAGCCAGCGCTTAGTCCAGACGGCGCCAGCGCACTGCCCGACAGATGAATTCATCAACCTAATCAGCTATTACACGCAATTCTGCCAATACGTTTAAAAACACCCAGTGTTACGCGCAAAGGCCCACAAATTCTTGCGCCATTGCCTACGCGTACGCCAGAATCCGCCGGCTTGTGCGCCTTGGATCCCATCGGTAACTTGAACCTGTCACTGCCCATCAGTGATCGGGTTTAGCAGCTCGGATAGGATTGATCAACGGCTGCACATGCATCTTCCAGTCAGGCATTCGTCTGCGCTTGATGGTGGCTGTGCGTGAGGCACCTTCGGGTGCGCCGGTTTTTTGATCTTCCTACCGGTCTGCTAACTTGCGTACAGCTGCCACCCTTTCGAATAGCAGCGAGATGGTCGCGGTTCCATCAAAAGGAAGATTTTATGTTCAAGATAACGCCAAACCCGCCGGTCATAGACCCGGCAGCCGTCGCCAATCCGACGTCTCCCTACGAATCCCTCGATTCGAAAAAACTCAACGAAGCCGCCGAACGCGCACTCAACCATTATTTAGGGCCATCCACCGCCCAGATCATGGCCACGCCCTACCAACCCAACCGCCTCTACATGGCCAACCCACAATCCGGCACCGAACCGTTGCTGGTCGATGCGTGCGAAACATTGGGATCCGCCAGCGTGATGCTCAACGACTTCGCTGCAGTGCTTGAAGGCCCGCACCGCAAAACCCTGCAAGGCATCGCCCAAGTCGTGATGGTGGCGGAAATGGCAGTCAATCAAGTGCTGGATAAGTTAGTGCCGACTGAGTAGCAATGCGCAGTGGCGAGAATATCCCTCTCGCCACTACTCCAATCAGCCCAGCCGTTCAAAAAAATCACGCTGCTTGTCGCGGGGAATTGTTCGTAAACGGTCGAACAACAATCGCTCAACCGCTTTTACGGAAGGGTTGGGCGTATGTGAAAGATTATGATTGGCAACCCAAGTGTGTCCGCACTTTACAGAACTGCACTGGCAATAACGTCGCGAAATATCCAAAGAAAGCTCATCAAGAGAAATCACCTCTCCCTCTCTCCGCAACTATATCAACTCATCAGCATAACCGCCCCCCGAAATCAACTTCTCTTAACAATTTCAATACCAGCATTCTAAAGAGAGCGCCTAGCTGTTATTGCCTTTCAACATCAAATCTATTTCCAATCGACCTAAAAAACTGTCAGTTCTGACAGTGGCACTCTATTCAACCTCGGTAGAAAATCTTTCCACTGGCTGCCCGCCAACCATAAGCAAAGTAAAGATATTTTTTAAGACCCGATATTTAAACAAGAGGACAAATAACAAATGACCGTTAGCTGAAAACCTGATTTAGCAATGTCGCATCAAACTTTAACTTTCCACTCCCCTGCAGAGAATACAGCCATGACCGTTCTAACTCTTACAGACGCTAACATTACCGCTGAAATTTTACAGGCAGAGTTGCCGATTTTAGTTCTTTTTCACTACCCCCCCAACGCAATCGCTAAGAGTTTCGAGGCTTACGGTAGTTCTAATAAATTTAGCAACACATTCATATGTGGAAAAATCAACATAATGGAAAACCCCGAAACCATTGATGCTTATATCGGAGACACATCATATGGCTACGAATCCTTACTTTTGCGCTTCGAACATGGAAAAGAAACATACCGGCTTGAAATGCAATCGGTGAATGACTTACATAGGTTTATGCAAGAAAATTATGCGATATAACTCGTGCCAGACGTGTTATCACTTCAACACTTAGATACTCTATACGCCAGCTCTATTGTGCCATTAAGTTTCCCTGTTCCGACGAACATTCTCAATGTTATCAGCAAAAAAATGACCAATAGAGCTGTTCTCATTATTACTCGACACTCGATAAATCTTTTTGATACATCCAAACCCGGCCGCATTTTCCGGTATTACGCCTCCCGCCAGCGCCCGCTTCATTTGCCACGCCGCGATCACGTCATCACGCCTGATATTTTTGATTCGCTTAAGTTCGCCCTTTGTGGCGATGTGTACGACCAAGATAATCTGAATCGTTTTGCCACTCCCTGGAATATTGACTAACAGCGACCAAAAGCCCCCCCACATTGCTGCCTGCAATTTTCGCCTGCACTTCAGAAAAGTTCTCATCATTTATGTAACCACAAACCCGGCATTTGCACCGCTGCTGTAATAACGGTGTGGGAACAGTGTTGTCGACTTGTTAAACAACAGAGCATGCATGCTACTCAAATAATCCGGCACGCCGTAGATGTTCTGTTCCACGTCGTAACCCATGTCGCATTCCACCTCACCCCTCTTAAAACTGCAAATACTTACCCCAAGGCAAGCGCATCACGAAGCCGCCGCCGACCTTACATCGCTGTTCAGCGCGTGCAGATGTCGTAGCCCAACGACTTGCACCGGTAAGTTCCTCCTGCACTGAAAATACCCCTCGCCCAATACCATGATATCCAGCGCAGTGCAGCCCATTGTCAGCGCGCTGCTTGCGGCCGACGGGACGAAGTCACGCAGCAACAGGTTGAGCTTGAAGGCGCGGAAGGGTGCTGTGGTCTGCAGCGGTTTGGTCAGCCCGTCCGTGATACGAGCGGCGTATAGGTCAGCACATGCATCCACCGCCCATGCAATGTTGGAATGGCCGGTGGCGTCGGTGCCTGAGGCGCTGTAAGTGATCTGACCGCTGTTCTTCGCCGCGCGCTTGATGGTCAGGAATGCCGCGGCGATATCATTCCAACCCGCATCCCACTCAATGCGCCGAACCTGAATCGTGTCCTGAGCCTTTAGCACCCAACATGTTTTTGGTCTCCAGGCTGTAATGGATCGGCGTGGCTCGTGGATATAAATCGCGCACCAAATCGAACACGCCGCGACCCACACCGGTGACATCGCTGCCGATGTGCTGATCGTTGAAACCCTTGCAGATTTCTGGACCTTCGCGGCCTGGCACGTAAACGAATGCCAGCGTCAGGTACGACAGGCCAGACTGAAGAGAACCAATCAGTCAGATTGATAAGACGCAACCAGGCATTCCTTGGCGCTCTTCCTGAGTTTTTTGATCAAGCGTTCCTGGCGCAGCGCATCGCTCTTGTCGCGGCACAGTTCGGTATAAACCAGCGCCATCGCCGGGCTGGAGAGGAAGAACCGTGCGCCTTTGCCACTTTGATGCTTGGCGAAACGACGCACCGGATCGTCGCTGATCCCGCAGTACAACGAGCCATTGGCGGCGCGAACGAGGTAGACGAACCAGGACTTGCTCACGGGTTCGGCGACGTCGACAGGTTTTTCGCTAAGGCTGGTCACTTCGGGATCTGAACGTGTAGGAAAACAGGCGGCGATCTTATCAGCGACCGGCCTGAAATGCCTTCAGTCCCTTCAATGCCTGGGCGCGCACGGCGTTGCGCACCAGTGGCGTCCAGCCCAGCAGCAGGCCTTTGAAACCGAGGGCCTGACGCGACCAGCGCCACAGATCGAAGTGATCGTGGTGCTCGCAGATCTTGCCGTCACGGAAGACGAAACGGGCCTGGATATCGTTGATGACAATGTTGCCGGTCTGGCTGAACAGGTAGGTCGCGACCCAATGTGCGCCACCGCTGCGCTCATCGGCGCGGACGTTGTCGAAGGTCAGCGAGAAGTCTTTGGCGCGGGTGGTGAGCATGCGCCACATGTCGCCGGCATCGCGCCCGCGCAGTTCGCCGAAGGCCGGATCACTGAACACGACGTCGTCGGTGTAGCAGGCGGCCATGGCTTCGGCATCGAGGCGCTGGAAGGCCTGGTAGAAGCGGGTGATCAACGCGGCGTGGGCTTCGCTCATGGGCAAACTCCAAAATAGGTACAGAGTGCCAGCACCATAATCTGCAATGCGCAGAAACACTATCGGCATTCGTAAACCGAATACCCGCTGTACACAAAACCCATGTAGGAGTGAGCCTGCTCGCGATAGCGGTGTGTCAGTCAGCGCAACGTTGACTGGTATAAAGCTATCGCGAGCAGGCTCACTCCTACAGTTTGAACCGCGTCAGATTTTTTCGCTTTGCACTTGCACGTACAACGCACGCCCGGCGCCGAGGCCAGCGATGATCGCACCGGTGCCAATGATGCCGAAGATCCAGCCCACGGCATTCCAGCCGCCGGTCCAGTCATGCACCACGCCGACCGCAAACGGCCCCATCGACGCCAACGTGTAACCGAAACCCTGAGACATGCTCGACAGATTCGCCGCAACATGCGAATCACGCGAACGCAGCACAATCAACGTCAGCGCCAGACTGAACGTACCGCCCTGCCCCAGCCCCAACAGAATCGCCCAGCCCCACAGGCCTTCGATCGGCGCGTACAGGCAACCGAACAGCCCGCCAAGAGTCAGCGCCATGACCACGACGATCGCCAGACGCTGATCCTTGCCGCGCGTCGCCAGCCACGGCGCAGCCAACGAACTGGCGAGCTGGATGATCACCGAACCGGACAACACCAGACCGGCCTGGGTCGGCGTCAGGCCGCGACCAATCAGGATCGACGGCAACCAGCCGAACACAATGTAGGCCAGCGACGATTGCAGGCCCATGTACAAGGTCACCTGCCAGGCCAACGGATCACGCAGCAGCCCGCGCACACGGTAGGCGACGTTGTGCGCGCCATGTTTCTGCCCGACTTGCGGCAGCCAGAACACTGCTGCAACCAGCGCCGGAATCACCCAGAAACCCAGGCCCATCGCCCAACTGTGACCGAAATGTTCACTCAGCGGCACGCTGGAACCCGCCGCCATCGCCGCGCCCAGACACAGCGCCATGGTGTACACGCCGGTCATGGTGCCGGCGTGTTTGGCGAAGTCGCGCTTGACGATGCCCGGCAGCAAAACTCCGATGATGCCGATACTCGCGCCGCCCAATACGCTGCCAGCGAACAGGCCGATCTCGCCGAAGTTGCTGCGCAAGATAATCCCTCCGGCCAGTGTCAGTAGAATTCCCAACACCACCCGTTCAGCGCCAAAACGCCGCGCCAGAATCGGTGCCAGTGGGGCGAACAATCCCAGGCACAGCACTGGCAGTGTGGTCAGCAAACCGGCCTGAGCCGCCGACAAACCGAGGCTTTTCGACACATCACTAAGCAGCGGCGCCATGCTCGACAGCGCCGGACGCAAATTCAGCGCGACCAGAATCAAGCCGAGCAGCAACAACCACGGCCGGCGCACCAGCGGATGGCTTTGTTGCACTTGCTCGTCGTCGGCCTCGGCGTCGATCAGCAGCTCTTCAAGCTCTGCCGTGCGCTTTGGGGTTGTGGATAGCTCACTGCGGGACATGGATTTCTCGGTTTCAAGGTTCATTGATCAACTGCCTCGACAAAGCTTTGGCCCGTTCCGGGTCGCGTTGCTCGACCGCATCGAGTAACTCGATATGCAAGTCGAACACTTCCTGACGGCGCGGGACGATATTCAGGGTCTGGCGCAATTGCGCACCGACGATGCTGGAGAAATAGCGATAAAGCTCGCTGAGGGTCGGGTTGTGCGCGGCATCGACCAGACGACGGTGGAACACCAGATCGCAGGCGATATAGGTGTCGAGATCGCCGTGGTAGTGGCTGCCGCTGGTGCCGAGCGCTTCACGCAATGCGACGAGGTCCTCGTCGGTACGGCGCAACGCCGCCAGGCCGATGGCCTCGACTTCGAGAATGTGCCGGGTTTCCCGTGCCTGATCCAGCGAGCAGCGTGACAACGCTTTCAGCGTATCGAGCGGATCGACCACGGCGCGCAAGTAACTGCCATCGCCCTGGCGAATCTCGATCAGTCCGGAAAACGCCAGCACGCGCATGGCTTCGCGCACGGTGTTGCGGCTGATGCCCAGCTCGGCGCACAGCTCGGGTTCGGTCGGCAAACGCTCGCCAACCTGCCAGGCACCGCTGTTGATGCGCTGACGAAGCTGATCCAGAGCCTGATCGACCAGGGATCGCTTAACGAGTGGAGAAATATCTGACATAGGATTTTCCCTTTCATCCAATCATAGGATGAATTTTCTGACATGTTAGTCAGACCCGTGTAGGACGGCAACCACCTAGGGTCAATCGGAGACACATGGAGCGATATTTTCGATTGGTGAAAATTACCCTTTAAGGGTAATTTCAGGGACAGGGTTTTGGTTTCTTATGGAAAAGAACACACCCCATTATGAGCTGGCGGTGATCAAGGCTGAGGTCAGGCGGCTTGGAAGAAGGGCCTTTACCAGAAGCTCTGCAAAATCCGGTGATCTTCTCGGCTTTAGCATAAGAGAGATGCAAGAAATCGTTTACGAGCTGCAGAACAGGATGTTGTACAAGTCGATGACCAGCTATGACGATCATCGAGTCTGGCAGGACGTGTATCACACCCATTCACAAGATCTGGAGATTTACATCAAGGTGACATACCGCCCTGCCGGCGGCGCACCGGTAATCTCCTTCAAGGAGAAAAACCCATGAAAACCCGGCAATGTTTCAGCTGTGGTGCCCGTGAGGGAATGAGGCATTTCGAGGGGCGAGGCGAGACCCTGAGTGTCAAAGGCATGGAGCGCCGTGTAACCGATCTTTCTGGCTGGGAATGCCAGCAGTGCGGCGAAGTCGAGTGGGATGACGATACCGATAGCGCGGAACGTTATACGAAAGCAGGCGATGAGCTGGTTATCGCCGCCAGACAAATGATCGGTGCCGAGATGAAACGTATTCGACGCAAATTGCACCTGACGCAAAAAGAGACGGTGCAACTGCTCTCCGGCGGCGGGCATAACGCGTTCTCTCGTTACGAGCGGGGTGAATTACTTCCACCCAGAGCATTGGTGCTGCTCATGCGCCTGCTGGACCGACATCCCTACATGCTTGTCGATATTCAAACCTTGGCAGAAGGCGCAGACCTGCGAGGTTTCAAGCACACAGTCCACAAAGAACACGAAACCCTCACCGTATCCTGACCCACAAAAAAACAAACCCGGCACAAGGCCGGGTTTGAATTACACACAAACCATCAATGCAAAATCTGACTCAAGAACAACTTCGTCCGCTCGTTCTGCGGATTATCGAAGAAGTCATTCGGCGCCGCCTGTTCAACGATTTCACCTTTGTCCATGAAGATCACGCGGTTGGCCACAGTACGGGCAAAGCCCATCTCGTGAGTCACGCAAAGCATGGTCATGCCGTCTTCAGCCAGGCCGATCATGGTGTCCAGAACCTCTTTCACCATCTCCGGATCGAGCGCTGAAGTCGGTTCATCGAACAGCATGATTTTCGGTTTCATGCACAGCGCGCGGGCGATCGCCACACGCTGTTGCTGACCACCGGACAGTTGCCCCGGAAACTTGTGCGCCTGCTCAGGAATGCGAACGCGCTCCAGGTAGTGCATGGCGATTTCTTCGGCCTTGCGCTTGGGCATCTTGCGTACCCACATCGGCGCTAGGGTGCAGTTCTGCAAAATGGTCAGGTGCGGGAACAGGTTGAAGTGCTGGAACACCATGCCGACTTCACGGCGGATCGCTTCGATCTGCTTGAGGTCGTTGGTCAGCTCCACGCCATCGACGACGATGCGGCCCTGCTGGTGTTCTTCCAGACGATTGAGGCAACGAATCGTCGTCGACTTACCGGAACCCGACGGCCCGCACAGGACGATACGCTCGCCTTGTTTGACGTTGAGGTTGATGTCTTTGAGCACGTGGAACTGGCCGTACCACTTGTTGACGCCCTGCATCTGAATAATGCCTTCAGGACCTACAGGCTTTTTGATTGCTTCACTCATTTACAGAACTCCTAACGCTTGTGGCCAGTGTCGAGCTTGCGTTCCAGATGCATGGAATAGCGCGACATACCAAAACAGAAAATCCAGAACACCAGGGCGGCGAACACGTAGCCTTCGGTGGCCATGCCCAGCCATTTGGGATCGGCAGCGGCTTGTTTGACGCTGTTGAGCAGGTCAAACAGGCCGATGATGATCACCAGACTGGTGTCCTTGAACAGCGCAATGAAGGTGTTGACGATGCCGGGGATCACCATCTTCAGGGCTTGCGGCAGAATCACCAGGCCCATCGAACGCCAATAACCGAGGCCCATCGCGGCAGCGGCTTCGTACTGTCCTTTGGGGATCGCTTGCAGACCGCCACGCACCACTTCGGCGACGTAGGCCGACTGGAACAGGATCACGCCGATCAGCGCCCGCAGCAGCTTGTCGAAATTCATGCCTTCAGGCAGGAACAACGGCAGCATCACCGAAGACATGAACAGCACCGTGATCAACGGCACGCCGCGCCAGAACTCGATGAAGGTCACGCAGACCACCCGAATCGCCGGCATGTTCGAACGACGGCCCAGCGCCAGCACAATCCCCAGCGGCAACGCACCGGCGATACCGACAGTGGCGATCACCAGGGTCAGCATCAGACCGCCCCACTGGCTGGTTGCCACGGTGGTCAGACCGAAACCGCCGTGCAGCAAGGTGAAGGCAATGATCGGATACAGCACCAGAAAGCTCAGCCCGTAGATCGCTTTACGCGGCACACGCGAGATGAACAATGGTGCCGCGCCGATCACCGCCAGCCACACGGTCAGGTCGACACGCCAGCGCAGTTCCGTCGGGTAGTAGCCGTACATGAACTGGCCGAAACGCTGCTGAATGAACACCCAGCAGGCGCCCTCCTTGGTGCAGTCGGCGCGGGTGGTGCCGACCCAGTTGGCATCGACAATCGCCCAGCTGAGGATCGGAGGCACCACGAGATAAATCAGGTAGAACGCAAACAGCGTCAGCAGGGTGTTGAGCCAGCTGGAGAACATGTTCGCGCGCATCCACGCCACCACGCCGATGCTGCTGTTCGGTGGGGGCATGTCGGGTTTGAAAGTATGAGTACTCATGCGCTTTTCCTTACCGCTCGATCAGCGCAATGCGCTTGTTGTACCAGTTCATCAGCAGAGAGATGCTGATACTGATCGCCAGGTACACGCTCATCGTGATGGCAATCACTTCGATGGCTTGACCGGTCTGGTTGAGCACGGTGCCGGCGAACAGCGACACCATTTCCGGGTAACCGATACCGGCCGCCAGCGAGGAGTTCTTCGCCAGATTGAGGTATTGGCTGGTCAGGGGCGGAATGATCACGCGCAGGGCTTGCGGAATGATCACCTTGCGCAGCGTCGGGCCGTTGCGCAGGCCGAGCGAGCGCGCCGCTTCTGTCTGGCCATGGCTGACCGATTTGATGCCCGAACGCACGATCTCGGCGATAAACGCCGCGGTGTACACGGTCAGGGCCAGGGTCAAGGCGAGCAGTTCCGGGATCAGCACCCAGCCGCCAACAAAGTTAAAGCCTTTGAGTTCAGGCATTTCCCAGTGCAGCGGAGCGCCGAAGATCAGTGCGCACAAGGTCGGGATCACCAGCAGAATCGCCAGGCCCACCCAGAACTTGTGGAACGGCACGCCGGTTTCTTCAAAGCGCTTGTTGGCCCAGCGGCACATCAGCACGATGCCGACGATGGCCACCACGATGCTGATCACGAACGCCCAGAAACCATCAGCGGCCAACGCGGCCGGCATGTTCAGGCCTCGGCTGCTGACGAAGAAGGTGTCACCGAAGTTATGACTGTTGCGCGGTCCCGGCATGGTCAGGAATACCGCGAAGTACCAGAACAGGATTTGCAGCAGCGGCGGAATGTTGCGGAACACTTCCACATATACAGTCGCCAGTTTGCTGATGATCCAGTTCTGCGACAGCCGCGCCACGCCGATGATGAAACCGAGGATCGTCGCCAGAATCACGCCGATCACGGTCACCAACAGGGTGTTGAGCAGACCGATGACAAAGACGCGGGCATAGCTGTCCGCTTCCGTGTAGTCGATCAGGTGTTGAGCGATGCCGAACCCGGCACTGCGCTCCAGAAAGCCGAAACCGGAAGTAATGCCCCGGTGCTGAAGGTTGGTTTGCGTGTTGTCGAACAAGTACCAGCCCAGCGAGACCACCGCCACAACGGTGATGATCTGGAATAGCCACGCACGCACTCGTGGATCGCTGAGGCTGAGCCTCTGCTTTGGTGCGCCGATTGAATTTTGCATGAAGTGCCCCGGAAGAAATGGAACAAGAACATCACCCGGCGGTTGGCCCGCCGGGCGATAGAACCATTAGCGCACTGGTGGTGCGTACTGAATGCCGCCGTTGTTCCACAGGGCGTTCAAGCCGCGGTCAATTTCCAGCGGAGTGCTCTTGCCGAGGTTTTTCTCGAAGATTTCGCCGTAGTTGCCGACTTGTTTGACGATCTGCACAACCCAGTCTTTCGGCAGTTTCAGGTCTTTGCCGTACTCGCCGTCAGCGCCGAGCATACGGGCAACGTCCGGGTTCTTGGTCGACTTGGCTTCGGCTTCGACGTTCTTCGAAGTGATACCGGCTTCTTCAGCATTGAGCAGCGCGTAGCCAACCCAGCGCACGATGGCCAGCCACTCATCATCACCGTTACGTACGACCGGGCCCAGCGGTTCTTTGGAAATGGTTTCCGGCAGAACCACGTAGTCCTTCGGCGAGGCCAGCTTGGAGCGCTGGGCGAACAGTTGGGACTTGTCGGAGGTCAGCACGTCGCAACGACCGGATTCCAGCGACTTGGCGCTTTCATCGGAGGTGTCGAAGGTGATCGGGGTGTATTTCAGACCGTTGCCACGGAAGTAGTCGGAAACGTTCAGCTCGGTGGTGGTACCGGCCTGGATGCAGATGGTTGCACCGTCCAGCTCTTTGGCACTTTTCACGCCCAGCTTGTTGTTAACCAGGAAACCGATGCCGTCGTAGTAGGTAATGAAGCCTGGGAATTTCAGGCCCATGCCCGCGTCACGGGAACTGGTCATGGTGGTGTTGCGCGACAGGATGTCGATCTCGCCCGATTGCAGCGCGGTGAAGCGCTCTTTGGCGTTCAACTGACTGAATTTGACCTTGGTCGCGTCGCCGAATACGGCAGCGGCCACAGCGCGGCAGACGTCAGCGTCGATCCCGAGGATCTTGCCGGTTGCGTCCGGTACCGAGAAGCCCGGCAGACCGTCGCTCACGCCACACTGCACGAAACCTTTCTTCTGCACGGCATCCAGGGTTGCACCCGCCTGAGCGAACCCGCTGACGCCGAGAACTGTTGCTGCAGTCACGATCGCCAGAGTGGATTTCAACATCTTCATTCAAACCTCCAGTTTTGCTCTTGTTGTGTCGGAGCTTGAGTCCAGTCGCACCCTTTTGAGGCGTTGTTGACCCGTGTTGGCTTTTTTTGGGGTCAACCGACGTAAGACCTTCGCTATGAGTCTAGTAGGAGAAAATCCACATCATGGACAACTCACTTCTCACCAATCGGCCGAACGGGCTGTAGCCCTTTCACATTCGCTAAGCCCGTAGCGGCCATTGGCGAACATCCATCACCGGATTCTTTGCAATCCCGTCGCGGGTCGTACACTGATAGTGTTACCGCCCACGCAAGATCGGTTGCACGGTTCAAGCCATAGCAAAGCCCGTACCACACCGCTCACCGAATCGATTCGGCGACAGGTCAATAGCAAAACTTGTAACCTTGCGACATCTTCTTAACGGATCAACCGGACGCGCACTCGAACCACGCACTTAATGAGAGCGCCCGCACATTTTTGGAGCAGACATGACCGAGCCCTTGATTCTTCAGCCTGTTAAGCCCGCAGACGCCTGCGTGATCTGGCTGCACGGCCTCGGCGCCGACCGTTACGACTTCCTGCCGGTGGCCGAGGCATTGCAGGAAAGCCTGCTGAGCACTCGCTTCGTGTTGCCACAGGCGCCAACTCGTCCAGTGACGATAAATGGCGGATATGCCATGCCAAGCTGGTACGACATTAAAGCCATGAGCCCGGCGCGCGCGATCGATCGTGATGAGCTGGAAGCGTCGGCGGATCGCATCATTGAATTGATCGAAAACGAGCGCGCCAGCGGAATAGACGCCTCGCGAATTTTTCTCGCCGGGTTTTCCCAGGGTGGCGCGGTGGTGTTGCACACTGCATTTATGAAATGGCAGGGGCCATTGGGCGGCGTGCTGGCGTTGTCGACATATGCGCCGACCTTCAGTGATGAGATGGAGCTGTCAGCCAGTCAGCAGCGGATTCGCGCGATATGCCTGCACGGCCAGTTCGATGGCGTGGTGCAAAACTCGATGGGGCGCAGTGCTTATGAGCATTTGGTGAAGCATGGTGTCACCGTGACATGGCAGGAATACCCAATGGAGCACGAAGTGTTACCCGAGGAAATTCGCGACATCGGTGCCTGGTTGACCGAACGTTTGCGCTAAGCGTCGAGATTAAAGCCGCCCTTTGATCCCTCCCACTACGCCGCGCCCGTTTCTTGCATTACACTGGCCGGCGTACATTCCTTAACCAATTGATGAGATGACCGTGCTCAAAGCACTCAAGAAGATGTTCGGTAAAAGCGAGGCTGAGCAGCTCGCGCCAGTTCCCAGTGCGCCGTCGCACGCCCCCGGTCATCGCAACGATGCGCCACAGGCCGACCGCCCCGCTCACGTAGCGGCACCGAAGGCAGAACCACAACCTGCACCGGCCGCGCCAATCGCTGCCGAACCTGCCCGCAGCGAAGCGCCGAAACCGGCCAGACCGCGCCGCGAACCGAAGCCCAAGGCACCGGTTATTCCGTGGAAACTCGAGGATTTCGTCGTCGAGCCACAGGAAGGCAAAACCCGCTTCCACGATTTCAAGCTGTCTCCAGAACTGATGCACGCCATCCAGGATCTGGGTTTTCCGTACTGCACTCCGATTCAGGCGCAGGTCCTGGGTTACACCCTCGCCGGCAAAGACGCCATTGGCCGTGCGCAGACCGGCACCGGTAAAACCGCCGCGTTCCTGATCTCGATCATCACCCAGCTGCTGCAGACCCCGCCGCCGAAAGAACGCTACATGGGCGAACCCCGTGCGCTGATCATCGCGCCGACCCGTGAGCTGGTGGTACAAATCGCCAAGGACGCCGCTGACCTGACCAAGTACACCGGCCTCAACGTCATGACGTTTGTTGGCGGCATGGACTTCGACAAGCAGCTCAAGCACCTCGAAGCGCGTCACTGCGACATCCTCGTCGCCACACCGGGCCGTCTGCTCGACTTTAACCAGCGTGGCGACGTGCACCTGGACATGGTCGAAGTGATGGTGCTGGACGAAGCCGATCGCATGCTCGACATGGGTTTCATCCCGCAGGTACGTCAGATCATTCGCCAGACGCCGCCGAAATCCGAGCGCCAGACCTTGCTGTTTTCCGCGACCTTCACCGAAGACGTGATGAACCTCGCCAAGCAGTGGACCACCGACCCTGCGATCGTCGAAATCGAAATCACCAACGTTGCCAACGAAAACGTCGAGCAGCACATCTATGCGGTGGCCGGTGCCGACAAGTACAAACTGCTCTACAACCTGGTCAACGATAACGGCTGGGAACGAGTGATCGTGTTTGCCAACCGCAAGGACGAAGTGCGCCGCATCGAAGAACGCCTGGTGCGCGATGGCATCAACGCCGCGCAACTGTCCGGCGATGTGCCACAGCACAAGCGCATCAAGACCCTGGAAGGTTTCCGCGAAGGCAAGATTCGCGTGCTGGTCGCCACCGATGTGGCCGGTCGCGGCATCCACATCGACGGCATCAGCCACGTGATCAACTTCACCCTGCCGGAAGTCCCGGACGACTACGTGCACCGCATCGGCCGGACCGGTCGTGCTGGCGCCGACGGTGTGTCGATCAGCTTCGCCGGTGAGGACGACTCCTACCAGTTGCCGTCCATCGAAGAGAAGCTCGGTCGCAAGATCAGCTGTGAAACGCCGCCGACGCATCTGTTGCGCGCGGTTGAGCGCAAGCGTCCGCAGTAAACGACGTTTAAAGGAAAAGCGCAGCCGGCAACGGACTGCGCTTTTTTTTCGCCCGGTGTTTCATCAGGTGCTTGCGAGAGAAAACTAAAAGTCCATAATGGACTAATAAGTTTATTTTTCATCTTCGGAGCCTGATATGTCCAGTACGCCCTACGTGATCGACCAGCATCAGGCCCGTGAGCTGCTGGCGCGCATTGATGTGCTGCAAATCCTGCGCAAGCTGTTCCGTGATCTTGCGACGGGTAACGCCGTGCAACCGGCGCAGCAACTGGTGGAATTTCCGCAAGGTGCCGGCGACTTCATCAATTATCTGGGCGTGCTGGCCGAAGAAGGCGTGTACGGCGTGAAGACCTCGCCGTATATCGTTCGCGAGCAAGGTGCGCTGGTGACGGCATGGACCTTGTTGATGTCGATGAAAACCGGTCAACCGCTGCTGCTCTGCGATGCCGCTGAACTGACCACCGCGCGCACCGCCGCGACCACGGCTGTGGCGGTCGACACCCTAGCTCCGACAAACGCCACGCGACTGGCAATCATCGGGAGTGGCAAGGTTGCGCAGGCGCATCTGCACTATGTGAAAGGTCTGCGCGACTGGCAGAGCATCAGCCTGTATTCGCCAAGCCTGTCCGCCGACGCTCAAACCAAGGCACTGTTGAAAGCCATCACTCCCAACCTGAGGATCGTTGACAGCCGTGAAGCCGCCCTCGTCGAGGCCGACGTGATCATGCTGTGCACCTCGTCCGCCGGCCCGGTGATCGATCCGGCCGCGCTGAGCAAACCAGCCCTGATCACCTCGATCAGCACCAACGCCCCGCGTGCCCATGAAGTGCCGCCGCAGAGCCTCAACGACATGCAGGTGTTCTGCGACTATCGTCTGACCACGCCGGGTTCGGCAGGTGAGATGCTGATTGCCAGTGAACAGCATGGCTGGAGCAAGGATTCGATTGTCGGCGACCTCGCCGACTTGCTCAGCGAGAAAGTGCAGCGCCCCGATTACGATCGTCACGTGTTCTTCCGTTCAATCGGCCTGGGACTGGAAGACATCGCCCTCGCCAATGCGATTTATCACTTGACTCACTAACACCACAAATCCCCTGTAGGAGTGAGCCTGCTCGCGATAGCGGTCTGACATTCACCGAAGATGTCGACTGATATACCGCTTTCGCGAGCAGGCTCGCTCCCACAAGGGACTAGCGAACGCCTCGATATTGCGTATCCACTGGAGACCTACATGAGCCAGGCAGATTTCATCATCATCGGCGGCGGGATTGCCGGCGCATCCACCGGTTTCTGGCTGTCGCCGCACGGCAAAGTGATCGTGCTCGAACGTGAATCCCACCCGGCCTATCACTCCACCGGGCGCTCCGCCGCGCTGTTTACCGCCGCGTACGGCACGCCACAAGTTCGCGCGCTGACCCAGGCCAGCCGGGCGTTTTTTGACCACCCGCCAGCCGGTTTCTGCGAACACCCACTGCTCACCCCACGCGGTGAAATGACCGTGGATTTCACCGGTGATGCCGCCGAACTTAACAACCAATATCTCAGCGCCAAAGCCACCGTGCCGGAGATGCAACTGCTCAGCGCCGACGAAGCCTGCGCGCGACTGCCGATCCTGCGTCGGGAAAAAGTCCACGGCGCGATCTATGACCCGAGCGCCAGCGACATCGACACTGACGCCTTGCATCAGGGCTACCTGCGCGGGATCCGCCGCAACAACGGCGAAGTGCACACCGATTGCGAAGTGCTAGGCCTCAGTCGCGATACCGAGGGCCTCTGGAGTGTTCAGACCAACGGCCAGACGTTCAGCGCGCCAGTGATCATCAACGCCGCCGGCGCCTGGGCCGACAAGATCGGCACACTGGCCGGCGCCCAACCGCTGGGCCTGCAACCGAAGCGCCGCGCCGCGTTCATTTTCGCCGGGCCGGAAGGCGTCGACATTCATCACTGGCCGATGCTGGTCAGCTTCGACGAATCCTTCTATATGAAGCCCGACGCCGGCATGTTTCTCGGCTCGCCCGCCAACGCCGACCCGGTCGAGCCTCACGATGTGCAGCCGGAAGAACTGGACATTGCCATGGGCATCTACCAGATCGAAGAAGCCACCACGCTGACCATCCGCCGTCCGACGCGTACGTGGGCCGGCCTGCGCAGCTTCGTCGCCGACGGTGATTTGCTCAGTGGCTTCGATCAGCAGGTGCCGGGGCTGTTCTGGGTGGCGGCGCAGGGTGGTTACGGCATTCAGACTTCCCCGGCGATGGGCCAGGCCAGCGCGGCGTTGGTACGCGGCGAGCCGTTGCCCGAGCACTTGCAGCAGTTCGGGCTGGACAGCGCCATGCTCGCCCCCGCTCGCCTCGCCTGATTGTCCACGGATGACGCGCCCAACGGATTGCGGCACACTCGCAGCGCCTCCTGATCACGGGGGCGTTGACGCTGCCTGGAGCTCCACTGTCATGACTGCCCCTGAATTCGACCCGGCGCTGGATAACTTCCGCGCCGTCGCCGACGCCATCGCCACGCTGTTCTTTCCCCACGCTGAAGTGGTGCTGCACGACCTGCGCACGCAAAAGGTCGACTACATCGCCAACAACCTGTCCAAGCGCGAGATCGGCGACGACTCGTCACTGGAGGACATGCTCAGCGAGGATGTCAGCGACCGTAATATCGGCCCGTACGAAAAGCTCAATTGGGATGGCCAGAAGATTCGCAGCCTGAGCACCGTGCTGCGCGACAGCGAAGGCCGCCCGCTGGCGGTGTTGTGCATCAACCTGAATATTTCGCTGTTCGAGAATGCCAAGGCCGCGCTGGACCTGTTCCTCTCGCCGAGCAAACTGATCCCGCAACCGGACTCACTGTTTCGCGATGACTGGCAGGAGCGCATCAACACTTTCCTCCACGCCTGGCTGCGCGAACGGCAGCTGAGCCTGAACCTGCTGACCCGCGATCACAAACGCGAACTGGTGCTGGCGCTGCACGCCGAGGGCGCGTTCAAGGGCAAGAGCGCCTCGAACTATGTGGCCAATGTGCTGAACATGGGGCGGGCGACGGTGTACAAACATCTGAAAGAAATGAAGGCCTAGAGATTTGCGGTGATTGATCCGGCCCCATCGCTGGCAAGCCAGCTCCCACAAGGATTTACGGTGTACACAAAACCTGTGGGAGCTGGCTTGCCAGCGATGACGGACTATCAGTCGCCGTAGATGTCGGACTTGAAATACTTCTCGGAAATCTTCTGATACTCGCCACTCGCGCGAATGCCATCAATGGCGCCATTCAACTGGCTGACCAATTCTGCATTACCCTTGCGCACTGCAATCCCTGCGCCCTCGCCCACGTACTTCGGATCCTTCAACTCAGGCCCGACAAACGCATAACCCTTGCCACGCGGCATCGACAAAAAGTCATTCAGCGGAATGGTGTCGGCAAAAATCGCATCAAGCCGCCCCGCTGCCAAGTCCATGTAGATTTCTTCGTTGTTGCTGTAGCGCTTGACGTTAATGCCCTTCGGCTCGAACACCTCGGTGGCATAACGATCGGTGGTGGTCGCGCGCTGCACGCCGACATTCTTGCCCTTGAGGCTCGCGTATTGATCGTCGACCGTGGCGCCTTCCTTCATCACCAGTCGTGACGAAGTGAAGTAGTACTTGTGGGTGAAATCCACCGACTTCTTGCGGTCTTCGTTGATGGTCATCGAGGACAGCGCCATGTCGATCTTTTTCACTTTCAGCGAAGGAATCAGACCGTCGAACTCACCTTCGACCCACACACACTTGACCTTCATCTGCGCACACAGGGCATTGCCGATGTCGTAGTCGAAACCGACGATTTCGCCTTTGTCGGTTTTCGACGCAAATGGCGGGTAAGCGGCTTCGATACCGATGCGCAGGGTTTGCTCGGCGGCGAACACGCTGGCGGAGGCCAACAGACTGAGGGCCAGACCGGTGATGAGGGGGAGTTTCTTCATGTTCGTTCTCTCGCGGGTTGTTGTTGGTTTGGCAAGATGAAGAAGAGCAACCGGAAGCGGGGAGCTTCGAGCGGCAAGACTGAAGCTTTTTTGTACTTGTAAATCCATATTGGACTTATATGTACAATGCGTCAATCGGGCAAAGATGGAGGATTTGGTGATGCAGATGACGTCATCGCGAGCAGGCTCACTCCTACAGGGGAACGCATTCCAATTGTAGGAGTGAGCCTGCTCGCGATAGCTGATTTGAAGGCGCTACAGGAGTTATTTCTTCCAGCGATCCGCCGCTGCATGATCACTGTCCCGCCCCTCAACCCAACGCGACCCGTCACTGGTGTTCTCTTTCTTCCAGAACGGCGCGCGGGTTTTCAGGTAGTCCATGACAAAGGCGCAGGCATCGAAGGCGGCCTGGCGATGGGCGCTGGCGGCGCCGACAAACACGATGGGTTCGCCCGGCTCCAATGCGCCGATGCGGTGCAGCACTTCCAATTTCAGCAACGGCCAGCGCTGTTCGGCTTCGATGGCGATTTTACCGAGGGCTTTTTCGGTCATGCCCGGATAGTGTTCGAGGAACATCCCCGCTACATCGAGGCCGTCGTTAAAGTCGCGCACGTAGCCGACAAAACTCACCACCGCGCCGACGCCGACATTGGCCGCATGCATCGCGTTGACTTCAGCGCCCGGATCGAACGGCGTGGCCTGCACGCGAATTGCCATGGATCAGCCTCCGGTTACGGTAGGGAAAAACGCCACTTCGTCGCCATCGAACACCGGCTCATCGAGTTGGCAGAGGTCTTCATTGCGCGCGCACATCAGGTTCTGCTCGCTCAGCACCTCGGCGCCGTCACGTTGCGCGAGCAGTGCGCGAACGTCCTCGACGGTGGCGAAATCACCTTCAATCTTTACCGAATCCACGCCCAGCGCTTCGCGGTAACGGGCAAAAAACTTCACGGTCAGGTTCATGGCTGCTCCGCCTGAAAGTGCCCGCTCTTGCCACCGACCTTCTCCAGCAGACGCACGCTTTCAATGGTCATGCCGCGATCGACGGCTTTACACATGTCGTAAATGGTCAGGGCGGCAACACTGGCAGCGGTCAACGCTTCCATCTCAACGCCGGTCTGCCCGGACAGCTTGCAGCGGGCAACGATGCGCACGGTGTCGTCGCCATCAGCACTGAGTTCGACTTTGACGCCGGTGAGCATCAGCGGATGGCAGAGGGGAATCAGATCGCTGGTTTTCTTCGCCGCTTGAATGCCGGCAATGCGCGCCACGGCGAACACGTCGCCCTTGGGATGGCCACCGCTGACGATCATCTGCAGCGTTTCGGGGAGCATGCGCACCAGCGCTTGGGCCGTCGCTTCACGGAACGTCACGGCTTTTTCGGTGACGTCGACCATGTTGGCGCGACCTTGGGAATCGAGATGAGTCAGCACGGGATTACTCCTGATCAGGAGCG
>Ga0209070_100480_pt1 | contig 22288 bp, 16 predicted proteins | sample SynthPrep_5_END__FD_187205 | JGI IMG/M metagenome (GOLD analysis project Ga0209070, IMG submission 187205) | Synthetic microbial communities from Ohio, USA - SynthPrep_5_END_DS10_MetaG (SPAdes) (version 2) | ecosystem: Engineered > Bioreactor > Aerobic > Activated sludge | place: USA: Ohio... | reverse complement strand
AACGCGAAGCGCTGAAAAAGGAAGACGACGACGCGGCCCTCAAGCGTCTGGAAAAGCTCAAGGAAGATATCGCCCGCCTGGAGAAGGAATACGCCGACCTGGAGGAAATCTGGAAGTCGGAGAAGGCCGAGGTGCAGGGCTCGGCGCAGATTCAGCAGAAGATCGAGCAGGCCAAGACCGAACTGGAAGCCGCGCGCCGCAAGGGCGATCTCAATCGCATGGCCGAGCTGCAGTACGGCATCATTCCGGATCTGGAGCGTAGTCTGCAGATGGTCGATGCGCACGGCAAGGCTGAGAACCAGCTGCTACGCAACAAGGTTACCGATGAGGAAATCGCCGAAGTCGTTTCCAAGTGGACGGGCATCCCGGTGAGCAAGATGCTCGAAGGCGAGCGCGAGAAACTGCTGAAAATGGAAGACCTGCTGCACCAGCGCGTCATTGGCCAGCACGAGGCAGTGGTCGCGGTGGCCAACGCGGTGCGCCGCTCGCGCGCCGGCCTGGCCGACCCCAACCGGCCGAGCGGCTCGTTCCTCTTCCTCGGCCCGACCGGGGTGGGCAAGACCGAGCTGTGCAAGGCGCTGGCCGAGTTCCTCTTCGACACCGAAGAGGCGCTGGTTCGCATCGACATGTCCGAGTTCATGGAGAAGCACAGCGTCGCTCGCCTGATCGGTGCACCGCCCGGCTACGTAGGTTACGAGGAAGGCGGTTACCTGACCGAGGCGGTGCGTCGCAAGCCGTATTCGGTGGTGCTGATGGACGAGGTGGAGAAGGCCCACCCGGACGTGTTCAACGTGCTGTTGCAGGTGCTTGAAGACGGCCGCCTGACCGACAGCCACGGGCGCACCGTCGACTTCAAGAACACCGTGATTGTGATGACCTCCAACCTCGGCTCGGCGCAGATCCAGGAGTTGGTGGGCGACAAGGAAGCGCAGCGCGCCGCGGTGATGGATGCGGTGGGCAGCCACTTCCGTCCGGAATTCATCAACCGTATCGACGAGGTGGTGGTGTTCGAACCGTTGGGCCGCGAGCAGATCGCCGGTATTGCCGAGATTCAGCTGCAGCGCCTGCGTAGTCGTCTGGCCGAGCGTGAGCTGAGCCTGGAGCTGACGCCGGAGGCGCTCGACAAGCTGATCGCTGTCGGTTACGACCCTGTGTACGGCGCGCGTCCACTCAAGCGTGCGATCCAGCGCTGGATCGAGAACCCGCTGGCACAGCAGATACTCGCCGGCGATTTCGCCCCGGGCGCGACGGTGCATGCCAAGGTGGACGGCGAGGAGATCGTCTTCGCCTGATCGATTGCCGCGTAAGCACAAAGGCCCGCCAATTTGGCGGGCCTTTGCTTTTGTAGTCGTAGGGAAAAGGGGAGAACCCGTAGGGCGTACTCGGCTTTGGCTTCCTGCGTCGCTCTACCTCCTGCATCCATGCAGTCGTCGCGAAGCAGTACGCCGGTCGTTGTGCTGCCAGGCCTGGCATGGCCCGGCGGGCTACTCGCTACGCTCGTGAGGCCGCCCTACACCTAATCCGTAGGAGCGTCAGCCGCGAGGTTCGCGGCTGAAGCCGCTCCTACGTAAAGCGTCAACCTCTTAGCAACAACCACCCCAATGCTTCTTCTTCGAGGTGTGGCCGATGCCGGGGTTGAAGGTGTTGGTCGGGTCGAGTTCGCGGTAGAAGCCGGCCAATGCCGGCTTGGCCACGTAGAGATGGCCAACGTTGTGCTCGGCCGGATACTCGGCGCGGCGTTCGTCCAGCAGCTTCCACATGGCATGTTCCATGGCGAGCGGGTCATTACCTTTCTTGACGATATAGTCCTGGTGGAACACATGGCAGAAGAAATGCCCGTAGTACAGCTTGTGGATGATCCGCTCTTCCATCTCGGCCGGCAGCGTCTCGACCCAGTCGCGGTCGTTGCGGCGTAGGGCGATGTCCAGGGCGAGGATGTCTTCGACGCTGCTGCGGTGCGACTCGCGGTAGCGGATCGCGGCACCGGCCACGGCGAAGCGATGGAGGAAGGCCTTGCGTCCCTCATCGGCATCGCATTCGAAATAGGCGCCGCTGGTGCTGTTGGCGAAGTACTCGTTGAGGAAGCTGCGGGTCTGTTCCAACGTGTCGTTGGATACACGCACCAGCAGGTGATGCTCAAAACGGTCACGGTACTCGCGCATGCGTGGCGGCAGGTGGCTGGGCAGTAGGTTCATCAGGGCCTGGATGACCTTGTCGGTCACGCCACGCAGGCCGAAACGTTCGAAGAAGCCGTCGACCCGGCTCTTCATGGCGAAGGCAGCCGGCACCTTGGACGTACCGAACTTGTCGATCACCAGGAAGGTGTCCTTGCCGTATTTCTCGCCGATGTCGAAGGCGGTGCGGTGGATGTATTCCCCGGCAATTGGCAGGCGCGGCAGTTCGGCCAGCAGGTGGCGGCGCACTTCGGTCAGATCGTGCGGGTCGTTGCTGCCGATATAGAACACCGTGCTCGGCTCTTTCGGGAAGGTGTCCAGGCGCACCGCGAACAGGCACAGTTTGCCGGCCGAACCGGAGGCTTCGAACAGGCGCGACGGGTCGGCATTGAAGCGTGCCGGGGTGTCGGCATCGACGTCGCGCACGTGCTCGCCGTAGCGCGCGTCGGAGGCCTTTGCCGTCTCTTCGTTGCGCACCTGCTGCGGTGTGTAGTCGCCGTTCTGCAGGCGGGTGAGGATTTCCTCCGGATCGTTGCCCAGCTCGATCCCCAGGTGGTTGACCAGTTCCAGCGAACCGTCATCTTTAACCTGTGCATACAGCGCCAGCTCGGTATAGGCCGGGCCACGGCGCACCAGGGCGCCGCCGGAATTGTTGCAGATGCCGCCGAGTACCGAGGCACCGATGCAGGACGAACCGATCACCGAATGCGGCTCGCGGTTCAGCGGCGCCAGGGCCTGTTCCAGGCGATCCAGGGTGGCGCCGGGCAGGCACACCACCTGCTCGCCATCGTTGATCAGTTGTACGCCGGTGATGCGCAGGGTGCTGATCAGCACGATCTCGCGGTCGTAATCGGCACCGTCGGGGGTGGAGCCGCCGGTCAGGCCGGTGTTGGCCGCCTGCATGATGACGATGCGATCTGCCGCCACCGCCGCCTGCAGAATGCGCCACTGCTCCAGCAAGGAGCCTGGGCGCACCACCGCCAGCACGTTGCCTTCACCCGTACGGTGGCCCTTGCGGAAACGCCGTGTGGCTTGTTCGTCGGTCAGCACATGGCTGCTGCCGACGATCTGGCGCATCTGTCCCAGCAGGGCGTCACGGGTGATGGAGGCGGCAGCAGTCATTGGCTCAGCGCTCCTTAACCAGCAGGTCCGAGGTGATCTCGGCGATGGATTTGGCACCGGTCAGCACCATGGCCACGCGCATTTCCTTCTCGATCAGATCCAGCAGATTGCTCACGCCCGCGCCACCGGCTGCGGCCAGGGCGTAGAGGAAGGCGCGGCCGAGCAGCACGGTATCGGCGCCGAGAGCAATCATGCGCACCACGTCGAGGCCGGTGCGGATGCCGGAGTCGGCGAGGATCTTCAGCTCGCCCTTGACCGCATCGGCGATGGCCGGCAGGGCGCGGGCGCTGGACAGTACGCCGTCGAGCTGACGACCGCCGTGGTTGGACACGATGATGCCATCGGCGCCGAAGGTCACCGCATCGCGAGCGTCTTCAGGGTCGAGGATGCCTTTGATCACCATCGGGCCGTCCCAGAAGTCGCGGATCCATTCCAGATCCTTCCAGGAGATCGACGGGTCGAAGTTGGCGCCCAGCCAGCCGATGTAGTCCGCCAGGCCGGTCGGGTTGCCGCGGTAAGCGGAGATGTTGCCCAGGTCATGCGGCTTGCCCATCAGGCCGACCTCCCAGGCCCACTGTGGGTGAGTCATCGCCTGCAGCATGCGGCGCAGCGCCGCGTTCGGACCGCTCATGCCGGAGTGGGCATCGCGGTAGCGGGCGCCGGGCACGGGCATGTCGACGGTGAACACCAGGGTCGAGCAGCCGGCGGCCTTGGCGCGCTCCAGTGCGTTCTTCATGAAGCCGCGATCTTTCAGCACGTAGAGCTGGAACCACATCGGTCGGTCAATGGCCGGCGCCACTTCCTCGATCGGGCACACCGACACGGTGGACAGGGTAAAGGGAATGCCCTTGGCCGCTGCCGCCTTGGCTGCCTGGACTTCACCACGGCGAGCGAACATGCCGGTCAGGCCGACTGGCGCCAGGCCTACCGGCATCGACATCTTCTCGCCGAACAGTTCGGTGGACAGGTCCAGCTCGGACATGTTCTTCAGCACGCGCTGGCGCAGTTCGATGTCCGACAGGTCGGCGACGTTGCGGCGCAGCGTATGCTCGGCGTAGGCGCCGCCATCGGCGTAATGGAACAGGAAGGGCGGCAGCCTGCGTTGAGCGGCGGCGCGATAGTCGGTCGAGGCAGAAATGATCATGGGCTCATCCTGTTGCTGAAAAGGGGAAGCGTAGCCTTACGGCAAATGCCCCGACGATGTCGGGGCGTTCGCTACCAGTCGATCAGTGAGTCATCAGCGGATCGCTGACGCCCAGTACGTAGATCGCGACCATCGCGATGATGCCGGTGAACAGCAGGTAGTACAGCGTCGGCCAGATGGTCTTGCGCAGGGTACTGCCTTCGCGGCCGAGCAGGCCAACGGTAGCCGAAGCGGCAACCACGTTGTGGATCGCCACCATGTTGCCGGCGGCGGCACCCACGGCCTGGACCGCGACGATCAGCGCGCTGGAGATACCCAGGCTGCTGGCCACGCCGAACTGGAACTGGCTGAACATCATGTTGCTAACGGTGTTGGAGCCGGCGATGAACGCACCCAGGGCACCGATGCTCGGGGCCAGCAGCGGATAGATGCCGCCAACGCTGTCGGCCACCCAGCGCGCCATGAGGATCGGCATGCTGGCCAGCTCGGCGCCGTTGACGCCGGAGTTGATCAGGATACGTACCATCGGCACGGTGAACAGCAACACGAAACCGGCACTGAGCAGCACGCTGGAGGATTCCTTCACCGCCTTGCCCAGGTCACGTGCCTTCATGCCATGCAGGAAGAAGGTGGCCAGGACCACGGCAACCAGAATGCCACCCGGCAGGTACAGCGGCTGGAAGTTGGCGCTGACGCCCGCTTCGCCGAGCAGGTCGGGGAAATTCACCACCACCGCCTTCAGCGCGTTGCCCACTTCCGGGAACACTCGGCTGATCACCAGCAGCGCACCGACCAGCACATAGGGCAGCCAGGCGCGCAGTGCGCTCATTGGTTTGGCGGTCAGCTCGTCCAGTTTCATCTCGACGCTGCCCAGCCACTCGCTCGGCCACTTGTCCGCCGGAGCGAAGTCCCAGGTCTTCTTCGGTACCAGGAAGCCAAAGCGGGCAGCGCTGGTGACGATGGCCAAGCCGATCAGGCCGCCCAGCAGCGACGGGAATTCCGGACCGAGGAAGACGCCGGTGAAGACGTATGGCACGACGAAGGCCAGACCGGCGAAAATCGCGAACGGCATGACCTCCAGGCCGGCTTTCCAGCTTTTCTCCCGACCGAAGAAGCGCGTCAGCATCATCGCCATGATGGTCGGCATGACCACGCCAACGGTGGCATGGATGATCGCTACTTCACTGGTGATCAGTTGCAGGAACTGCGCCCAGGACGAGCCCTGTTCGACCAGCTGTGCACCGATGGTGGCGGTATCCAGGCCGGTATTGAGGCCGACGATGATCGGTGTGCCGACGGCGCCGAAGGATACCGGCGTGCTTTGTACCAGCATGCCCATCAACACGGCGGCCATGGCCGGAAAACCGATGGCGACAAGCAGCGGAGCCGCGATGGCGGCCGGCGTACCGAAGCCCGAGGCACCCTCGATGAAGCAACCGAACAACCAGGCAATGATGATCGCCTGGATGCGGCGGTCAGGGCTGATGGTGGTGAAGCCGGCACGAATGGCGGTGATGCCACCGGAGTGCTTGAGGGTGTTCAGCAGCAGAATGGCGCCGAAAATGATCCACAGCAGGCCGAGGGTGATCAGCAAGCCTTGCAGGGTGGAGGCCAGGACGCGATTGAGGGTCATGTCCCAGGCGAACAGGCCGACGGCGGCAGTTACCAGGTAGACCAGAGGCATGGCGTGTTTGGCCGGCCAGCGCAGACCGATCAGCAGAACGGCAGCGAGCAGAATCGGCGAAAACGCCAGCAGGGCGAGAATTCCGTTGGACATTGGGTCTTACTCCACACGAGCGCACAACTGGCGCGGCAGGGATGAGGCGTGATCGAACAGGCTTGCAGCGCGTATGGCTGTCATGGCGTGACCTCGATGGTTTGTTGTTCTTGTTGGATAAATTGGTAATACCAATTTACAAAGTAGCGGGATCAGGTTAAAAGTTGCTCAATAGGCTGTCAAATCGAGATGCTAAGACTTTGGTCGTAGAGTGCTTGCTTGTTCAGCGAAGACGGGCGCTATAGGCTTGCCCTGTGAGGCCATCGGCCTGGTCAAACCAATGGAGATGTGGGTGATGGAAGTAGGTCAGGTGCGGCAGCGTCGTCTCTCCGATGACATCGTCGCGCAACTGGAAACCATGATTCTCGAAGGCACCTTGCGTGCCGGTGAGAGGCTACCTGCAGAACGTGCGCTGGCTGAGCAGTTCGGTGTGTCTCGTCCGTCCCTGCGTGAGGCGATCCAGAAACTGGTGGCCAAGGGGCTGCTGGTCAGTCGCCAGGGTGGCGGTAACTATGTTGCCGAATCACTCGGCTCGACCTTCAGCGACCCGCTGTTGCAACTGCTTGAGCACAAGGAAGACGCCCAGCGCGATCTGCTGGAGTTCCGTCATACGCTGGAAGGCTCCTGCGCCTACTACGCGGCCAGGCGCGCCACCGATATTGATCGCCAGCGTCTCACCGAAGCGTTCGAAGCCTTGCAGGATTGCTATGCGCGAGTCGGCAAGGTGACTCGCGCCGAGGAGGGTGCGGCCGATGCGCGTTTTCACCTGGCGATTGCCGAGGCCAGCCACAACGCTGTTCTGCTGCACACCATTCGTGGCTTGTTCGACCTGCTCAAGCGCAACGTGGTGACCAACATCGGTGGCATGTATGCCCAGCGCGAAGAGACCCGCGACATGCTGATCGGGCAGCACCGCGCGCTGTACCAGGCAATCATCGAAGGTCGCGCGGAGGACGCCCGCGAGCTCTCCAATCAGCATATCGACTATGTGCAGGAAGTCCTTTCGGAAGTGCAGCTGGAAGCCCAGCGCGTGGCGCGTGCGCAGCGCCGGCTAGGGTTGTAGGCGCTACAGGCTGTACTGGAGCAGGACGTACCGGGCGGCTATCCGTTGGCGAAGCAATACGCTGTTGAGCCCCAACGGAATGTTGTGGTGCCAGGTCTGGCATGGCGGACTGTTCGCTTGGGCTCCTGAGTCCGCCCTACGCCGGCTGCATTGCTTTGACTTGCAGCCTGTCGCCGCTCTTAGTCTTCCTTGCCCTTGCTGCGCATCGCGCGCTGAACCTCGCGGTCGGCGTCACGTTCCTTCTCGGTGTGGCGCTTGTCGAAGTCCTTCTTGCCCTTGGCCAGGGCAATTTCGCATTTGACCAGATGCTGCTTCCAGTACAGCGACAGCGCCACGGCGGTGTAGCCCTTCTGCTGCACGGAGCCGAACAGCTTTTCCAGCTCGCGCTTGTTCAGCAGCAGCTTGCGCGTGCGGGTCGGGTCGGCGATGACATGGGTGCTGGCGGTTTTCAGTGGCGTGATGTGGCAGCCCATCAACCAGGCCTCATCGTCCTTGAGCAGCACGTAGCTGTCGACCAGCTGTGCCTTGCCGGCACGCAGGCTCTTCACTTCCCAGCCGGACAGCACCAGGCCGGCCTCGAACTTGTGTTCGATGAAATAGTCATGCAGCGCCTTCTTGTTCAGCGCGATGGTGCCTTGGGGATGTTTCTTTTGCTTAGCCATAGGGCGCGCATTATAGGGAGTCGTCCGCGCCTGCGCCATGGGGCTTTACCGAGCCAAACTTGAGCCCATGCCGCGAATCTCCGACAATGCGCGATCTTTTTTCCCGCAGTATGGGGTCTTGGCCGCAATGGCGAGCGACAAAGTTTCGATTCATGGTGCCTGGGCCAGTCGCTGGGTGTTCATTCTGGCGGCGACCGGCTCGGCGGTCGGGCTCGGCAATATCTGGAAATTCCCCTATATGACCGGGGTCTACGGCGGCGGTGCGTTCGTCGTCATGTACCTGTTCTGCATCGCCCTGGTGGGTGTGCCGATCATGCTGGCGGAAACCCTGATCGGCCGCCGCGGCCGGCAGAGTCCGGTCAATGCGATGAAGAGCCTGGCGATCGAAGCCGGAGCCTCGAAGCACTGGTCGCTGGCTGCGCTGATGGGGATGGTCGCTGCGCTATTGATCCTGTCCTTCTACAGCGTGGTAGCCGGTTGGTCGCTGGATTACATCATAGGCATGGGCCGTGGCGACTTCACCGGCATCAGCGCCGATGGGGCAGGTGCGGCGTTCGGCGGTCTGACCTCCGATCCGTGGCGACTGACCCTGTGGCACAGCCTGTTCATGCTGGTCACCGGCTTCGTCATCGCCAAGGGTGTGGTGGCGGGTCTGGAGCGCAGCCTGCGTATCATGATGCCGCTGCTGTTCGTGTTGTTGCTGGTGCTGCTGGGCTACAGCTTCACCACCGGGCATTTCCGCGAAGGGTTCGACTTCCTCTTTCATTTCGATCCGAGCAAGGTGCAGGACGGCATTCTGGCCGCCATGGGCCATGCCTTCTTTACCCTGAGCGTGGGTGTCGGCTCGATCATGGTCTACGGTGCCTATATGCCGAAGAAGGCATCGATAGGCGCCACGGTGCTGACTGTCGGGTTACTCGATACGCTGGTGGCGCTGACTGCGGGCCTGGCACTGTTCCCCATCGTATTTGCCGCCGGCCTGGAGCCGGGTGGTGGCCCTGGGCTGATGTTCGTCACCCTGCCGATTGCCTTCGGCAATATCGCTTTCGGTCAGGTGATGGGGCTGGTCTTCTTCGTCCTGGTGGCTGTCGCCGCATGGAGCTCGTCGATCTCCATGCTGGAGCCGGCCGTGGCCTACTTCGTCGAGAAAACCGGGCGCAGCCGCGCGCAGGTAACCGCCGCGCTGGCACTGCTGTGCTGGCTGGTGGGGATGGGCACGGTGCTGTCGTTCAATCTCTGGGCCGAGGCCAAGTTCTTCGTCTTCGCCGAGGACGGTTTCCATTTGCTGCAGTGGGGCGCCGAGGGCGGCAAGACGTTCTTCGACAGCATCGATTACTTCACCAGCCGTATCCTGCTGCCACTGGGCGGTCTGTCTTTCGCCCTGTTCGCGGGTTGGGTGCTGAGCCGTGACGCTGTGCGTGAAGAGTTGTCCATCAGAAGCCCGCTGCTGTTCAATCTGGCCCTCTGGCTGATTCGCATCGTTGCGCCAATCGGCGTGCTGATCGTTTTCATTGCGGAGCTGAGCAAGTAAATGGCTACTCGAATCCAGCGTTCGGCGTTGCTGCCTTACCCGGCGCAGGCACTGTTTGATCTCGTCAACGACGTGGCCGGTTACCCACAGTTTCTGCCTTGGTGCCGCGCCAGTGAGGTGTTGGAGGTCAGCGAGACGCACATGCTTGCCAGCCTCGAGGTGGCCAAGGGCAGCATCGGCCAGCGCTTCGTCACGCGTAATGTCTTGCAGCCTGGGCAGCGTATCGAGATGAACCTGCAGGAAGGGCCTTTTACCAGTCTCCATGGCGTCTGGGAGTTCAAGGCGCTGGGCGACAAGGCCTGCAAGATCAGCCTGGACCTGACCTTCGACTATGCTGGGCCCCTGGTGCGTGCCACGCTGGGCCCGCTGTTCAATCAGGCGGCCAATACCATGGTCGACGCCTTCTGCCAGCGAGCCAAGCAGCTATATGGATAAGCCCAGTATCGCCATCGAAGTGGTCTATGCCCTTGCCGAACGGCAGAAACTCCTGCGTCTGTCCGTACCGGCCGGCACCACGGTGCGCGAGGCCGCGCTGCGTTCTGGTATGCAGCAGTTCTTTCCGGAGCTGGATCTGAGCCAGGCGCCGCTGGGCATTTTTGGCAAAGCGGTAGGCAAGCCGGAAGAGCGAGTGCTGGAGGAGGGTGAGCGTGTCGAGATCTATCGGCCGCTGATCGCCGATCCGAAGGAAGTGCGCAAGCAGCGTGCGGCCAAAGCCAAGGCCAGGGAAGAAGGCGAGGAGTCGAGCTAACCCGTCAGCTCGTTAGGCGGCAAATATGAAAAAGCCCGGATTCGCTCCGGGCTTTTTCGTGTCCGCGTGTTACTGCGGATCGGTTTCCAGCGGCTCGGGAGTCGGAACCGGAACGGTTTCGACCTGATCCACCTCACGCTGAATCTGCTCCAGCAGCGAGCCAGGCGCCGGCGGGGTTTCGTCCTGTGGTTTGGCTTGCGGCTGCGCACTGTCGGTGTCGCTACCTTCGCCCATGATTGCCTGGTCACGGCTGACGCCGGGCATGAAGTCGCCGGCCAGGCCAACCAGTTGGTCGCTGCCGTCGAATACCAGGCTGACGCGTTCCTGCAGGCGCTGACCGCCGCCAGGCTGGATGCTGTACAGATAATCCCAGCGATCGGCATGGAAGGTGTCGGTGATCAACGGGTTGCCCATGATAAACCGCACTTGGCGTCGGGTCATTCCCGGGCGTAGCTGGTCTATCATGTCCTGTGTCACGACATTGCCCTGTTGAATGTCGATCTTGTAAACCCCGGGGAATGAACAACCGGCGAGTGCGAAGAGCCCGGTCAGCGACAGGCTGGTCAGCAAGAGCTTGGTTTTTTGCATCGGAGGGTGACTTCCACTATCTTGGGCAACTTGAACCCCGGATCATACCCGTATTGAAGGGTGCTGCGAAGCAGCATCCATGAGAAAGCAGACCATGGTTGAAAATAACGAACTGCGCAAAGCTGGACTGAAGGTGACTCTGCCACGAGTCAAAATCCTGCAAATGCTCGACAACGCCGAGCACCGCCACATGAGTGCGGAGGATGTCTACAAGGCTCTGATGGAGGCGGGCGAGGACGTTGGCCTGGCCACCGTATACCGCGTGCTGACTCAGTTCGAAGCGGCCGGCCTGGTGGTGCGTCACAACTTCGATGGCGGCCATGCCGTGTTCGAGTTGGCTGACAGCGGCCATCACGACCATATGGTCTGCGTCGACTCGGGTGAGGTGATCGAGTTCTTCGACGCCGAGATCGAGAAGCGCCAGAAGGAGATCGTCAAGGAGCACGGTTTCGAGCTGGTCGACCACAATCTGGTGCTGTACGTACGCAAGAAGAGCTGATTCTTCTGCGGCAATCAGAAAGGCGACCCTCGGGTCGCCTTTTTGCTTTGTCATGGCGCGGATGCAATCCGGGAGCCCTCCGTATTGCATCCGCGCTAGGCTGCTTCAGGCAGCCTGGGCGCTGGTGACCATCTTGCGCGCGTGAGCCAGGGATTCCTCGGTCAGGTCGACGCCACCGAGCATGCGGGCTATTTCCTCGACGCGGCCGCTCTCGTCCAGCTTGCTCACGGCGGTAGACGTGGCATCTTCGCCGCGACGCTTGTGCACGAACAGATGTTGATGGCCCTGCGCGGCGACTTGCGGCAGGTGTGTGACGCATAGCACCTGACCGCGCTCGCCGAGGCGGCGCAGGAGTTGGCCGACCACCTCTGCTGTGGGGCCGCCGATACCGACGTCCACTTCGTCGAATACCAGGGTCGGTACACGCGAGGTCTGCGCGGTGATCACCTGGATCGCCAGGCTGATACGTGATAGCTCACCACCGGAGGCCACCTTGGCCAGGCCGCGTAGCGGCTGGCCGGGGTTGGCGCTGACCAGGAACTCCACCATTTCCAGGCCACTGGCATGCGGTTCTTCGCAGCTCATGGCCTGGAACTGGATGTTGAAGCGGCCGCCAGGCATGCCCAGCGCCTGCATTTCCTGCTCTACGGCTGTGGCCAGGCGCTCGGCAGCATTGCAGCGCAGTGTGCTGAGCTCGGCGGCTTTCTCCTGGTAATGGCGCTCATAGGCGGCCAGCTCTTCGGCCAGGCGTTCACTGGCCTGGTCGTCGGCATTCAGGCCTTCAAGCTCCTCGAACAACTGTTGCTGCAAGGCGGCCAGCTCGGTGGGTTGGATGCGGTGCTTGCGTGCCAGGGTGTAGATGGTGTCCAGGCGCTCTTCGAGAAACTGTTGACGCTCCGGGTCGGCGTCGAAGTGATCGAGGAAGCGATTCAGCTCGCCGACTGCTTCTTCGACCTGGATCTGCGCACTGGCCAGCAGGTTGCTGGCTTCGTTCAAGGCACCGCCCTGGCCGCCGAAGGCGCCCAGGCGGTTGAGGCTGGCGGTCAGCGCGGACAGCACGTTGCCGGCATCGCTCTCGCTGCACAGATCGAGCACCTGGCGGCAGGCCGCGAGAAGCGCTTCAGCGTTGCTTAGCGCCTTGTGCTCCTGTTCCAGCTGTTCCAGTTCGTTGTCGCCCAGCGCCAGATTTTCCAGCTCTTCCAGTTGATAGCTGAGCAACTGGTGGCGGGCGCGCTGTTCGTCACCCTGGCTGGAGATGCGCTCCAGCTCGTTGCGTGTCTGCTTCCAGCGTTGCGCCGCGAGTTGCACCTGGCGCGCGAGGTCCTGGCTGCCGGCGTATTCGTCGAGCAGGCGGCGATGGGTGTCGGTCTTGAGCAGCGACTGATGCTCGTGCTGGCTATGGATATCGATGATCAGCTCGCCAAGGGCCTTGAGGTCGGCCTGCGGGCAGGGGCTGCCGTTGATATAGCCGCGCGAACGGCCTTCGGCGGTGATCACCCGGCGCAGGATGCACGGGCCGTCGTTGTCCAGATCCCGTTCGGCGAGCCAGGTGCGGGCTTCGGGAATGTCCACCAGGTCGAAGCTGGCGAGAATGTCAGCCTTGTCTGCGCCTGGGCGTACCACGCCGCTGTCGGCGCGATCACCCAGGCACAGGCCGAGGGCGTCGAGCATGATCGACTTGCCGGCACCGGTCTCGCCGCTGATGGCGCTCATGCCGGCATCCAGCTCGAGATCCAGGTGGTCGACGATGGCGTAGTTGTGAATGGACAGGTGCACCAGCATGGCGAACGCTCCCGAATTGATGTCTGGTTATTTATACAGTGTTTTTTCTTTCTCTGGCAATCCTCCCTATTGCCCCTTGAAAGCTGTGGAATTGACTCCATATAGGCGGCAGGAGCGCGAGTCGGTATCGCGCCAGTTTTTTCGAGAGGAGAAAGGCATGGCTGACGAACAGACCCTGGATACGCAGAATCCCGAGGCGCAGGCGGCAGAAGCTGTGGCGCCTGGTGACGACCTGGCTGCTCGCGTGCAAACGCTGGAAGAGCAACTGGCCGCTGCACAGGATCAGTCGCTGCGCATGGCTGCCGACCTGCAGAACGTGCGTCGTCGCGCGGAGCAGGACGTAGAGAAGGCACACAAATTTGCGCTGGAAAAGTTCGCTGGCGACCTGTTGCCGGTAATCGACAGCCTGGAGCGCGGCCTGGAGCTGTCCAGCCCTGACGATGTGTCGATCAAGGCCGTGCGTGAGGGCATGCAACTGACCCTCAAGCTGTTCCACGACACCCTGGCTCGCTACAACCTGGAAGCCATCGACCCGCATGGTGCGCCGTTCAATCCGGAGCATCACCAGGCCATGGCCATGGAAGAGAGCATTCATGCCGAGCCGAACTCGGTGCTCAAGGTGTTCCAGAAGGGCTATCTGCTCAACGGTCGCCTGCTGCGCCCGGCCATGGTCGTGGTCAGCAAGGCACCAACCACGCCGCCGCCGAGTATCGACGAACAGGCTTGAAATCAGCCGTAACGACCCCATTTTTAAGTCAAGCGTTTTAGTGCTGCCGGCGCCTGAGAAACGAGGCGACGGAAAAATCAAAGTTTCGGGAGAATATTCATGGGCAAAATTATCGGTATCGACCTGGGGACCACCAACTCCTGTGTCTCCATTCTGGAAAATGGCAACGTCAAGGTTATCGAGAACGCCGAAGGCGCTCGTACCACGCCGTCCATCATCGCTTACGCCAACGACGGTGAAATCCTCGTCGGTCAGTCGGCCAAGCGTCAGGCCGTGACCAATCCGCACAACACCCTGTATGCGGTGAAGCGACTGATCGGTCGTCGCTTCGACGAAGAAGTCGTGCAGAAAGACATTCAGATGGTGCCGTACAAGATCGCCAAGGCTGACAACGGTGACGCCTGGGTTGAGGTGAACGGCCAGAAAATGGCACCGCCGCAAATTTCGGCTGAAATTCTCAAGAAGATGAAGAAGACCGCCGAAGACTATCTCGGCGAAGCGGTCACCGAAGCGGTCATCACCGTTCCGGCCTACTTCAACGACAGTCAGCGTCAGGCTACCAAGGACGCCGGCCGTATCGCCGGTCTGGACGTCAAGCGCATCATCAACGAGCCGACTGCGGCGGCGCTGGCCTATGGCATGGACAAGGCCAAGGGCGACCACACCGTGATCGTCTATGACCTGGGTGGCGGTACTTTCGACGTTTCCGTTATCGAGATCGCCGAAGTCGATGGCGAGCACCAGTTCGAGGTGTTGGCCACCAACGGTGACACTTTCCTCGGTGGTGAAGACTTCGATATTCGTCTGATCGACTACCTCGTCGACGAATTCAAGAAAGAAACCGGCATGAACCTCAAGGGCGACCCGCTGGCCATGCAGCGCCTCAAGGAAGCTGCCGAGAAGGCCAAGATCGAGCTGTCCTCGAGCCAGCAGACCGACGTCAACCTGCCGTACATCACTGCAGATGCCACCGGTCCGAAGCACCTGAACGTGAAGATCTCCCGTTCCAAGCTCGAATCGCTGGTCGAGGATCTGGTGCAACGCACTATCGAGCCTTGCCGTATCGCGTTGAAGGATGCCGGTGTCGACGTCGGTTCGATCAACGACGTGATTCTGGTCGGCGGTCAGACCCGCATGCCGCTGGTACAGAAGCTGGTGACCGAGTTCTTCGGCAGAGAAGCACGCAAGGACGTCAACCCGGACGAGGCTGTTGCCATGGGTGCTGCCATTCAGGGCGCCGTTCTGGCCGGTGACGTCAAGGACGTACTGCTGCTGGATGTGTCCCCGCTGACCCTGGGTATCGAAACCATGGGTGGCGTGATGACTGCGCTGATCGAGAAGAACACCACCATTCCGACCAAGAAGTCGCAGGTGTTCTCCACTGCCGATGACAACCAGAGCGCCGTGACCATTCACGTGCTGCAGGGTGAGCGCAAGCAGGCCGCGCAGAACAAGTCCCTGGGCAAGTTCGACCTGGCCGAGATTCCGCCGGCTCCGCGTGGCGTACCGCAGATCGAAGTGACCTTCGACATCGATGCCAACGGCATCCTGCACGTGTCCGCCAAGGACAAGGCCACTGGCAAGCAGCAGTCCATCGTGATCAAGGCCAACTCCGGTCTGTCCGATGACGAAATCGAGCGTATGGTGCGTGATGCCGAGGCCAATGCCGAGGAAGATCGCAAGTTCGAAGAGCTGGCCACTGCGCGTAACCAGGGTGATCAGCTGGTGCACGCCACCCGCAAGATGCTCACCGAAGCAGGCGACAAGGCCACTGCCGACGAGAAGGCGGCCATCGAGAAGGCCATTGGCGAGCTGGAAGTGGCCGTGAAGGGCGACGACAAGGCTGCCATCGAAGCCAAGATGAACGCGCTGTCCGAGGCCACCACGCCGCTGGCGCAGAAGATGTACGCCGAGCAGCCGCAGGGCGGTGCCGCCCAGGCTGACGCCGGCGACGCCAAGGATGCCGGTGACGACGTGGTCGACGCTGAGTTCGAAGAGGTCAAGGAGAACAAGTAAGGGATGCGGCCTGCTCGGCGGGCCGCCTCTTCTTTACGCTCCACCGTCGCTCGCGACGGGCAGGATTCGCCGCGCGGGAGCCTTCTCCCGCGTCGGCGTATCTGGAGCTCACGAATCTGAGAGTGCAGCACAACTATGGCAAAACGTGATTATTACGAGATCCTGGGGGTCGAGCGCGGCGCTAGTGAAGCCGAGCTGAAGAAGGCCTACCGGCGCCTGGCGATGAAATATCACCCGGACCGCAACCCGGACGACAAAGACGCCGAAGAGAAATTCAAGGAGGCCAACGAGGCCTACGAAGTGCTTTCTGACGGAGCCAAGCGTTCGGCCTACGACCAATACGGCCACGCCGGGGTCGATCCGCAGATGGGCGGCGGTGGTGGGGCCGGTTTCGGTGGCGCCAACTTCTCCGATATTTTCGGCGACGTGTTCAGCGACTTCTTTGGCGGTGCTCGCGGCGGTTCGCGTGGCGGTGCCCAGCGTGGCTCGGATCTGCGCTATACCCTCGAGCTGGACCTGGAAGAAGCGGTACGCGGTACCACCGTGACCATCCGCGTGCCGACCCTGGTCGGCTGCAAGACCTGCGATGGCTCAGGCGCCAAGAAGGGCACCAGCCCGGTCACCTGTACCACTTGTGGTGGCATCGGTCAGGTGCGCATGCAGCAGGGCTTCTTCTCCGTGCAGCAGACCTGCCCGCGCTGCCATGGCAGCGGCAAGATGATCACCGATCCTTGCGGCAGCTGCCATGGTCAGGGGCGCGTGGAAGAGAGCAAGACGCTGTCGGTCAAGGTGCCGCCAGGTGTCGATACCGGTGACCGCATTCGTCTGTCCGGCGAGGGCGAGGCCGGTACGCATGGCGGCCCGGCCGGTGACCTCTACGTGGTGGTCAACGTCCGTGAGCATGCGATCTTCCAGCGTGACGGCAAGCATCTGTACTGCGAAGTGCCGATCAGCTTTGCCGATGCGGCGCTGGGTGGTGAACTGGAAGTGCCGACCCTCGATGGCCGGGTCAAGCTGAAGATCCCCGAAGGTACCCAGACCGGTAAGCTGTTCCGTCTGCGTGGCAAGGGCGTGGCCCCGGTGCGCGGCGGTGCGGCTGGCGATCTGATGTGCCGGGTCGCGGTGGAAACGCCGGTCAACCTGAACAAGCGTCAGCGCGAACTGCTCGATGAGTTCCGTAAGTCACTGCAAGGTGACGATTCCCACTCACCCAAGGCCAGTGGCTGGTTCGAAGGTGTGAAGCGCTTCTTCGGCGACGTTTAACCCCAAAGCGCCCCGGTGATGCCGGGGCGACAGCTTGGAGCTGATGTATGCAACGTATTGCAGTGATGGGCGCCGCCGGGCGTATGGGCAAGACCCTGATCGAGGCCGTGAGTCAGGCCGAGGGCGCCAAGCTCAGCGCCGCCATCGATCGCGCCGACAGCAGCCTGATCGGTGCCGATGCCGGTGAACTGGTCGGCCTGGGCAAGATTGGCGTGACCCTGGTGGGAGATCTGGCGGCAGTGGTCGACGATTTCGACGTGCTGATCGATTTCACTCATCCGTCGGTGACCCTTAAGAACCTGGAAGTCTGTCGCCAGGCGGGCAAGGCCATGGTCATCGGTACCACCGGTTTCACCGTGGAAGAGAAGCAGCAGCTGAGCGAAGCGGCCAAGCAGATCCCCATCGTCTTTGCCGCCAACTTCAGTGTCGGCGTCAACCTGTGCCTGAAGCTGCTGGATACCGCTGCTCGCGTGCTGGGTGACGATGTGGACATCGAAATCATCGAGGCCCACCATCGGCACAAGGTCGACGCACCGTCCGGTACCGCACTGCGCATGGGCGAAGTGGTTGCCGATGCACTGGGGCGTGATCTGCAGAAAGTCGCCGTGTATGGCCGCGAAGGTCAGACCGGCGCCCGTGAGCGCGAGACCATCGGTTTCGCTACCGTGCGTGCCGGTGACGTGGTGGGTGACCACACCGTGCTGTTCGCCGCCGATGGCGAGCGAGTGGAGATCACTCACAAGGCCTCCAGCCGCATGACCTTCGCCAAGGGCGCGGTGCGTTCGGCGCTGTGGCTGCAGGGGCGTGATGCCGCTCTGTATGACATGCAGGACGTGCTGGGTCTGCGTTGATGCGAATGTGTGACTGAGGCGTCTTATCGGGTGGACCGAAAAAGGGTTTTCCTGTAAGCTTCCTGTTTTAGTGTGTCCACTAAAAGTTACGCAGAATGGCTCAAATAAAAAAGCGGGATGACCTTCACACGTCATCCCGCTTTTTTACAACCTGCGTTTGCTTCAAGCCTTGATCGAGACGGAGGTCTTCTTGACTAAGCCAGCCCCCAAACCTGCCATTTTGGCCCTTGCTGACGGCAGCATTTTTCGCGGCGATTCCATCGGGGCCGATGGCCAGACGATCGGAGAGGTGGTGTTCAACACCGCCATGACCGGCTATCAGGAAATCCTTACCGATCCATCCTATGCCCAGCAGATCGTTACCCTGACTTACCCGCATATCGGCAACACTGGCACCACGCCGGAAGATGCCGAGTCCAACCGCGTATGGGCCGCTGGCCTGATCATTCGTGACCTGCCGCTGATCTCCAGCAACTGGCGCGACAAGCAACCGCTGGACGAGTACCTGAAAGCCAACGGCACCGTCGCCATCGCCGGTATCGATACTCGCCGCCTGACCCGTATCCTGCGCGAAAAGGGTTCGCAGAATGGCTGCATCCTGGTCGGTGACGACGCCACCGAAGAGAAAGCACTGGAGCTGGCTCGAAGCTTCCCGGGCCTCAAGGACATGGACCTGGCCAAGGTGGTCAGCTGCACCGAGCGCTACGAGTGGCGCGAAAGCACCTGGAATCTGAAGGACGACAGCCACCCGGAAATCCCGGCCAGCGAGCTGCCTTATCACGTGGTCGCCTATGACTACGGCGTGAAGCTGAACATCCTGCGCATGCTGGTCGAGCGTGGCTGCCGCCTGACCGTGGTGCCGGCGCAAACTCCGGCCAGCGAGGTGCTGGCACTCAATCCTGATGGCGTGTTCCTCTCCAACGGTCCTGGCGATCCCGAGCCTTGCGACTACGCGATCCAGGCGATCAAGGACGTTCTGGAAACCGATATCCCGGTATTCGGCATCTGCCTCGGCCACCAGTTGCTGGCTTTGGCCTCCGGCGCCAAGACCCTGAAGATGGGCCATGGTCACCACGGTGCCAACCACCCGGTGCAGGATCTCGACAGCGGCGTGGTGATGATCACCAGCCAGAACCACGGTTTCGCCGTGGACGAAAGCAGCCTGCCGGGCAACCTGCGTGCGATCCACAAGTCGCTGTTCGATGGCACGCTGCAGGGCATCGAGCGCACCGACAAGGACGCCTTCAGCTTCCAGGGTCACCCCGAGGCGAGCCCCGGCCCGCACGACGTGGCACCGCTGTTCGACCGCTTCATCTCCGCCATGGCGGCCCGTCGCTGATCGCTGAGTCCAGGAATTCGAGAGTTACCCCATGCCAAAACGTACAGATATCAAAAGCATCCTGATCCTCGGCGCCGGCCCCATCGTCATCGGCCAGGCCTGCGAGTTCGACTACTCCGGCGCTCAGGCGTGCAAGGCGCTGAAGGAAGAAGGTTTCCGCGTCATTCTGGTGAACTCCAACCCGGCCACCATCATGACCGACCCGTCGATGGCCGACGCCACCTACATCGAGCCGATCAAATGGGCCACCGTGGCCAAGATCATCGAGAAGGAACGCCCCGACGCCCTGCTGCCGACCATGGGTGGCCAGACCGCGCTGAACTGCGCGCTGGACCTGGAGCGTCATGGCGTACTGGAGAAATTCGGCGTCGAGATGATCGGTGCCAACGCCGACACCATCGACAAGGCTGAAGACCGTTCGCGCTTCGACAAGGCGATGAAAGACATCGGCCTGGCCTGCCCGGTATCCGGCATCGCCCACAGCATGGAAGATGCCTACGGCGTGCTGGAGAAGGTTGGCTTCCCGTGCATCATCCGTCCGTCTTTCACCATGGGCGGTACCGGTGGCGGCATCGCCTACAACCGTGAAGAGTTCGAAGAAATCTGCGCCCGCGGTCTCGACCTGTCGCCGACCAGCGAACTGCTGATCGACGAGTCGCTGATCGGCTGGAAGGAATACGAGATGGAGGTGGTCCGTGACAAGAAGGACAACTGCATCATCGTCTGCTCCATCGAGAACTTCGACCCGATGGGCGTGCACACCGGTGACTCCATCACCGTCGCGCCGGCACAGACCCTGACCGACAAGGAATACCAGATCCTGCGTAACGCCTCCTTGGCGGTACTGCGTGAGATCGGCGTGGAAACCGGCGGCTCCAACGTGCAGTTCGGCATCTGCCCGAATACCGGGCGCATGGTCGTCATCGAGATGAACCCGCGTGTATCGCGCTCCTCGGCGCTGGCTTCCAAAGCCACCGGCTTCCCGATCGCCAAGATCGCCGCCAAGCTGGCTGTCGGCTACACCCTCGATGAGCTGTCCAACGACATCACTGGCGGGCGTACCCCGGCGTCGTTCGAACCGGCGATCGACTACGTGGTAACCAAGGTGCCGCGCTTCGCCTTCGAGAAATTCCCCAAGGCCGACGCCCGCCTGACCACCCAGATGAAATCCGTGGGCGAAGTCATGGCCATCGGCCGTACCTTCCAGGAGTCCATGCAGAAAGCCCTGCGCGGCCTGGAAGTGGGCGTTGCCGGCTTCGATCCGAAGCTCGACCTGAACGATCCGGAAGCTGAAAGCACCCTGCGTCGCGAACTGACCGTGCCCAGTGCCGACCGCATCTGGTACGTGGCCGATGCCTTCCGCGCCGGCAAGACCGTCGCCGAAGTGTTCGAGCTGACCCGTATCGACGAGTGGTTCCTGGTGCAGATCGAAGATCTGATCAAGGACGAGGCCACCGTGCAGACCCTCGGTCTGTCGGCCATCGACCGCGACCTGATGTTCAAGCTCAAGCGCAAGGGCTTCTCCGATGCGCGCCTGGCCAAGCTGCTCGGTGTTTCCGAGAAGAGCCTGCGTGCTCATCGCCACAAGTTGAAAGTGCTGCCGGTGTACAAGCGCGTGGACACCTGTGCCGCCGAGTTCGCCACCGACACCGCCTACATGTACTCGACCTACGAGGAAGAGTGCGAGGCCAATCCGTCGAGCCGCGAGAAGATCATGATCCTCGGTGGTGGCCCCAACCGTATCGGCCAGGGCATCGAGTTCGACTACTGCTGCGTACACGCCGCGCTGGCCATGCGTGAAGACGGTTACGAGACCATCATGGTCAACTGCAACCCGGAAACTGTCTCCACCGACTACGACACCTCCGATCGCCTGTACTTCGAGCCGGTGACCCTGGAAGACGTGCTGGAAATCGTCCGTGTCGAGCAGCCGAAAGGCGTCATCGTCCAGTACGGCGGCCAAACCCCGCTGAAGATCTGCCGCGCCCTGGAAGAAGCGGGCGTACCGATCATCGGCACCAGCCCCGAGGCCATCGACCGCGCCGAAGACCGCGAGCGCTTCCAGCAGATGGTGCAGCGCCTGAACCTGCGTCAGCCGGCCAACGCCACCGCGCGCAGCGAAGACGAGGCCCTGGCCCTGTCGAAGAACATCGGTTACCCGATGGTGGTGCGTCCGTCCTACGTACTGGGCGGCCGGGCGATGGAAATCGTCTACCAGGAAGAAGAGCTCAAGCGCTACATGCGCGAAGCGGTGAAGGTTTCCAACGACAGCCCGGTGCTGCTCGATCGCTTCCTCAACTGCGCCATCGAAGTGGACGTGGATGCGGTGTGCGACGGCGAGACCGTGGTGATCGGCGCGATCATGCAGCACATCGAACAGGCCGGCGTGCACTCTGGTGACTCCGCCTGCTCGCTGCCGCCGTACTCGCTGCCGATGCACATCCAGGACGAGATCCGCGACCAGGTCAAGAAAATGGCCCTGGAGCTCGGCGTGGTCGGTCTGATGAACGTGCAGATGGCCGTGCAGGGCGAGGACATCTACGTCATCGAAGTGAACCCGCGCGCCTCGCGTACCGTGCCGTTCGTCTCCAAATGCGTCGGCGAGTCGCTGGCCAAGGTGGCTGCGCGTGTCATGGCTGGCAAGAGCCTGGCCGAAGCCGGTTACAGCAAGGAAATCATCCCGCCGTTCTTCAGCGTCAAGGAAGCGGTATTCCCCTTCGCCAAGTTCCCAGGCGTTGACCCGATCCTCGGCCCGGAGATGAAGTCCACCGGTGAAGTCATGGGGGTCGGTGACACCTTCGGCGAAGCCTTTGCCAAGGCCCAGCTGGGCGCCAGCGAGATCCTGCCGAACTCCGGTTGCGCTTTCATCAGCGTGCGTGAAGATGACAAGCCGGAAGCCGTTCAGGTCGCCCGTGATCTGATCGCGCTGGGCTTTGAAGTGGTTGCCACTGCCGGTACCGCCAAGGTGATCGAGGCTGCTGGTCTGCCAGTTCGTCGAGTGA
>Ga0209070_100478_pt1 | contig 22419 bp, 16 predicted proteins | sample SynthPrep_5_END__FD_187205 | JGI IMG/M metagenome (GOLD analysis project Ga0209070, IMG submission 187205) | Synthetic microbial communities from Ohio, USA - SynthPrep_5_END_DS10_MetaG (SPAdes) (version 2) | ecosystem: Engineered > Bioreactor > Aerobic > Activated sludge | place: USA: Ohio... | reverse complement strand
GACAGGACCGGTTATGAGCCCGGCGTCTTGCTAAAGGGCGTCAGCAAATATTTCGGGCATGCGGACGCGCCTGTCGTGGCCTTGGAAAAACTTGACCTGACGATTGGTGACGGGGAGTTCGTCGCGATTGTCGGCCCATCCGGCTGCGGCAAATCGACGATGATGCGGCTGATCTCCCGGCTTTCTCACGCCAGCACGGGGGAGATTTCCGTTTTCGGCGACGTTTCCAAGGAACCGCCGCCCGGCATGAGCATCGTTTTTCAGAATCACGTGCTTCTCGCCTGGCGGACGATCATCGACAATGTGCTGTTCCCTGCCGAAATGACCGGGCGGAACCGCGAGGAATTGCGGCCGCATGCGCTCGCGCTTCTCGAATCCGTCGGTTTGAAGGATTTCGCCGACAGGTATCCGCACGAACTTTCCGGCGGCATGAAGCAGCGCGCATCGATCGCCCGTGCTCTGCTTCTGCAACCGCGTCTGCTGTTGATGGATGAGCCCTTCGGGGCATTGGATGCGCTGACGCGCGAACAGATGCGTATCGATTTGGAAGCGCTCTGGCTGAAGAATCGAATGACCGTCGTCTTCATCACCCATTCCATCGATGAAGCGGTTCTTCTCGCGGATCGCGTCATCGTCATGACCCCGAGACCTGGGAGAATCGAGAGGATATTGGATATCGACATGCCTCGGCCGCGTGGGCTGGCGGCGCGGCGGGAGCCGGAATTCATCGAGAAATCCGAAGAGATTACCGAGATTTTCCTTTCGCGCGGCATTTTGCAACGCCATGCCTGAAACGAACGGACCTTTCACGTATCCGAAGAGGAAGACGCGAAAGGCCCTGCATCTTCCTGATGAAGCGTTGTCTTTTGATTGAAAATCGCGACGCATATGCGACCGGAGAATGAAATGGACAGGACGATCAATGTACCAAGCGGCGGCGTCGAGCGAACGATTGCCATGCTGGAGCTCCTCGCCTTGGCCGAGGAACCGCTCAAACTATCCGATGTCGCTCATCAACTCGATATACCGAAAAGCGCATGTCATCGCATCCTCACGTCCCTGATCGAGAATGGCTGGGCTTGGCAGAGCCCCGAGAGCGATTGCTACGCGCTGACCATGCGCATGGCGCTGGTGGGCCAGAAACAATTGGCGCGGCTGCAGGTCTCGGATTTGCGCCAGCCGATCCTGAATGCACTCGCCGAACGCACCCGCGAACTCGTTCGTTTGACGGCCGTGCAGAATAATACGCTTGTCTGGGTCGGCTCCGCCCGCGGTCGCCGCTCAGGCCTGGTGTTTGAACCCGATATGAGCGCAGGCATCGTACCCTATGCGACGGCGAACGGTAAAATATGGCTGGCGAGCCTGGAGCGGGAGAGGGCGCTGAGGATCGCCCTTGAAGCCGGGCTCGGCCAACCCGGCCAGCAGGCTGCCAACGCCATCAATACCATCGAAGCGCTGAACCGGGAACTCGATGCCGTTGCAGGTCTCGGTTACGGCCGCGCAGTTGGCGAAGCCGAAGAGGGAGTGGGGGCAATTGCTGTCGCCATCCACCAGGGGAAAGATGTCGTGGGAACCATGAGCGTGGCGGCTCCGCTGACTCGTCTTACGGATGAGCGTGTGGCGGAGATATTGCCGCTTCTGGCAAGGGCTGCGAGTGACATGGCAATCGCCTGGTAGCTAATCCGGCTCTTTTGGGCCCAAGCTTAAGATAGCCGAAAAGCAAATTCGGGCGGCAGAGCCGCCCGATTTGATTTTGGTGTCAAGCGACGTCAGCGTCGAACTGGATGCTGTGGAGCCGCTTGTAAAGACCATCATTCGCCAACAATTCACGCCGGCTGCCCTGTTCTACCACTTCACCATTGTCCATGACGACAATCTTGTCGGCGCGGTTGATGGTGGAAAGGCGGTGGGCGATGACGATGGATGTCTTGTTGAGCGTCAGACGCTCCAGCGCATCGCGCACGAGAGATTCGGATTCGGAATCCAGTGCACTCGTCGCTTCATCGAGGATCAGAATATCCGCGTCTCGAAGCATTGCGCGAGCAATGGCCACGCGCTGGCGCTGACCGCCCGACAGACCGGAGCCGTTCTCACCGAGCCTGGTGTCGTATCCGTCCTGCATCTTCATGATGAAATCATGCGCATTTGCGGCCTTGGCTGCAGCGATGATCTCTTCCTCCGTTGCATTGTCGCGACCGACGGAGATATTGTGCTTGACCGTTCCGGAGAACAGGAAGGTTTCCTGGCCTACATAAGAAACGTGTTCGCGCAGGCTGGCAAAAGAAACATCGCGCAGATCCGTGCCGTTGATTTCAACGGAGCCGTTCTGTGGGTCGTAAAGACGCATCATGAGGTTGATGATCGTCGACTTGCCACTGCCAGACGGGCCGACCAGCGCCGTCATCTTGCCGCCTTCGAAAAGGACGCTGACGTCCCTGAGAACCGGCTGGCCAGAAACATATTCGAAGCTGACGTTCTTGAGTTCTACATCGCCGCTTGCCTTGGGGAGCGCTACCGCGTCTTTCTTTTCCATCAGTGTTAGCGGCGCATCCAGCACCTCGAACATCATACGCACGCCGATCATCCCGCCTTCGATCTGTACGCGCATTCTAGCAAGTCGCTTGGCCGGTTCGTAGGCTAGGAGAAGAGCGGTAATGAATGCCATCAGATCGCCGGGGGAGCCGCCTTTTTCGAGCACCGTGTATCCAGAGACAGCAATCACCACTGCGATAGCAAGGCCAGACAGTGTCTCCATGATCGGGCTCGTAGCTGCCTCGAGCTTGGCAATCCCATTGGCACGGTGCTCAACATCTGACACGGCCTTGTTCATGCGCTGGCGCATCAGTTTCTCAAGCGAAAAGGCCTTGATAACGCGAACGCCAATACTCGTTTCCTGCACGACATTGACAATTTCACCCAGCGAGGCGAGTTCGGCCTCCATGATCTTGCGAACACGACGCAGGACGAGACGAACGCTGAAGATCGCCAAGGGACCAATAATCATGGAAATCGCACTCAGAAGGAAATTCTGGGCGAACATCACGATGATCAGCCCCAGGAGTGAAAAAAGGTCCCGGACAAAAGAGGTGACGATCGTGTCTATGACGCTCCGGGCCGCCTGCGCATTATAGGTGACGCGCACAAGCAGTTCAGAGGAAGGTAGGTTTTGAAAAAAGGATACTCCCTGTTTCAACAGCCGATCATAGATTTTGCGCTGCTGCTCGGCGACGATGCTGTTGCCGGCCTTGCTCAGATAATAGCTCTGCACAAAGGTCGCGAGACCCTTCACGATGAAAATGACCGCAACCGCAACAGCAATCTCAAGAACGACGTCAAAGCCTCTCTTAAGATAAACGCTGTTGACGATATCGCGCATGATCCAAGCGCTGAGAGACGTCGTGGCGGCAACGACAACCATCGCCGCAATTGCTGCAGAGTACCAACCGACATGTTTTTTGAAGTTTTCTTTGAAAAGTCGCGTCAGCAACTTCTTGTCGTTTGGCGACAAAAATGATCCGATCACAGTTTTGTTCCTGTTTGATGTAGGCCGTTTTTATCACGCGAGAAAGGAACTGCAAATCCGGCCTTCATTGCTTCAGGCTTGGTTCGCTTTTCGCTCGAAACGAACTTTTTAGGTCTCATGCATGTATGACAAAGAGCTTTACACCGCTTCCAAATGCCGAGGTACCTTCAATCTTTTCTTAGGTGAGAGTGCCAATAAATCGGCTCTCGCGATGTGTCAACCGCTGTCGAGGTAAGGTGGAATAATGTTACCTTATTTATGTGGTCCCGCAAAAGCTGGCGTCAAGGCCAATATCCGAAGATGAAAGAGGTATCTAGCTCAGTTCATATCAAACGAGAAATAGCGCTTTTCGAAGGCTATGTGCCAATGTAAAAGATGAGCCGTTGATGGGGATGAGCCGAAAGCGGTGCGCCTTGTATCTTAAAAGAAGCGTCCGATTCTTGTCGGTTCGTTGTAGCAAACAGGATAGTGAATGCCTGAAATATTTTTCGATTTGTCGGAGTTGTTTTTGAATTCCGGCGTAAAGTTCAAGTACTACGGAATCTCCAGAACCGTCATGGAGGTAGCGTATGAACTAACGTCACTGGATAAGTCGATCAGATATGTCATTTACTCGCCGTTGCACGGCCGTTTCTTTGAAGTTTTTCCACGGGTAGGGGATGCATCTCCGACGGGAGTTCTCGATCCTAATATTCCATCTACCGCGACACCTTTGCGTCTTAGGCAGAATATTTATGATACAAATTTCATAAAGAAAATCTTCTACGACATAGCGCGTAAAATCGTTGTGCATCGAAACACGAAACGCTGGCAGACAGTCCCGGACGGTGCGACGAAAGAGGTGAACCTAGACGGGCAAATTTTGGTGTCGCTCGGCCGCCCCAAAATCATTTCTGACTACATTATGGCGTTGGAAAAACGCGGGGAAAGGCCCGTTTTTGTGCCTCTGCTTCACGATATGATTCCGTTGCATGACTTTACGCACCGCAATCAATTCGCCTTTCCTCGAAACTTCCTTTACGACAATCAGGTAACGATAAAAGCGGCCTCGCTGATTTTGACGAACTCGGAATTTACGTCAGGCGAAGTGCGCCATTTTTCCCAAGCTGGGACATTGCCGGCAATTCCTGAGGTGGTTGCGGTACCACTTTGCCACGAGCTTCGACCAACAAACGAGCAAGTGAATAAAAGAGGACCGGCAGAGCCGTATCTGCTTTGCGTTGGAATATACAACGGCCGGAAAAATCTGGAATGCGTTGTGGAGGCGATGCTCAATCTTAAAAATAATGGCGTCGATGTCCCGTTACTTGTTCTGGCTGGGGCACGGCGCAAGCGAGTAGAGAAGTTTCTGAAGAAAGATCGATATCGAGCGATCGCTGACAAGTTTCAGTTTGTTCTCAACCCTAACCAGGCCGAGCTTCGCTTGCTGTATGAGGGTGCCTTTGCGTTGCTCCTCCCCAGTCGAATGGAAGGTTGGGGCCTGCCGATAAGTGAAGCTTTGTGGTGCGGTACACCTGCGCTGGCGGCCGATGTCCCCGCTTTGCGTGAAGCAGGAGGCGATTTGGCGCTTTACTTCGACCCAGAGCAGCCTGAGCAATTGGCGAGTATTCTCGGAAAACTGTTATCCACACCGGAAGACTATGCTGCGCTTAAGACGAGAATAGCAGAAGCTCATCCCGATATGCGAACCTGGCGTGACGTCGCAGCCGATGTGATGAAGGCAGTTCATGATTTGCGCGGCTCAAATCAGGTCCACGCCGCCTCGACAGCTGATGTTTGAAGGTATCCGGCACGGGTAATCGCGGTGCAGCAGGTGATGGGTTGGAAAACGCAGACCTAGTTGTCGCCGCGGCGATTTGTGAGGAAGTTTTAGAATTTAATCCATAGCAAAAGACGTGTCGGCGTATTGTGCATTACGCCCCTCAAAGAAAGCCGCGGTTATAATGGTTGATCAGAGATTCTATTTTGAATTCGAGCAAAAATATCGGGGTACCCGCGCAGAGGTTGGTAAACGGCTGCTAGGATATTCTCCACTTCTGGACGCATTGGAGGCCTCGGGCCTTCCCAAGGTAAGCGTCGATTATGGTTGTGGTCGTGGCGAATGGTTGGAGATTCTCTCTCATAGAGGATGGAATGCCACGGGAGTGGATTCAAACGTTGAAATGCTTAGACCGGCCGAATTGGATGGCCTGAAAATAGTTGTCAGCGATGCTCTTGCTCATATTAAGTCGTTACCGGATGCATCCCTTTCTCTGGTTACCGGGTTTCATATCGTCGAACATCTTCCCGTCGATATTTTGCACGATCTTATCGCGGAGAGTTTCCGTGTGCTTGCACCAGGCGGGATGATAATATTCGAGACGCCCAATCCAGAGAATTTTCTCGTTGGATCCAACCGTTTTTATATGGATCCGACACATATACATCCGCTGCCGCCAAACTACCTGAAGTTCATTGCTGAGTTTTCTGGATTTGCGGATGTTTACGCAATAGGGATAAACCAGCCTTCGCTTCGTTTCACATCCGGGATTGCCGGCGCGCTACTGGAGTTGACCGAACTTTTCCCGGATTATTCGGTGATCGCGCAGAAGGCGCACGACGATCCGTCATTTCAAAAACTATCGGATGTGGTGGATAAGGATTTCAATCAAAATTCTCCTTATAGCTATCTTCCCCTCGACCGGCTTATCGACAGGATGCATGCCCTGGAGCATAATCTCGAAGAGACACGATCAGCATTGTCTGCAGTGCAGGATGAGCTCGTGACCATTCGAAGAAACCTACCAAAAGAGATTCTCAAGCGAAGGGTGAGGAAAATTAGGACCTTCCTTCGATTTTAGGTGTCTGTCTAGGCTGGACGCAATTGAGCGGTTCTTAAAAGGAGAGTTGTCGCGATACCGCGACGACTTCTATGCTCCCTTTAGAGAAAGAAATCTGTTTCCGAAGGCTTCAGAATTGACAATATTTACATTGTGCTAAGTATTCATTGCCCGCGCTGCCGCATCTACAACGCGATCGACAGAGATGCCCCTCATACAGGCGTGGCCACCGATACATTCCTTCAGGGATGAAACGCCACAAGGTGAGCATGGGACAGCGTTGGTGACTGTGATTGTTTTTTCACCCTTAGCGGCAAATCTGCCGATCGAAGTCACCCCACCATAGATGCAGACAGTGGGGATGCCGAGACTCGCTGCCATATGGGTCGTTCCCGTATCGTTGCCGACATAAAGTGACAGCTTTATCAGAATGCTTGGCAGGTCCGCGAGATCGATTTTGGCAGTGAGGTTTAAAACGCGATTTTCAGGCAATGCGCGCTCAATTATCTCATGTTTCGCGATTTCGTCGGGGCCGCCAATCAGAAGAAAAAAAGCATCGCTTTCTACAATCAAACGATTGGCCAAGGCCAAGAACGACTCTTCGGGCCAGTCCCTCGTTTGCGCACCGCTGCCGCAATTTATGCCAACAAGGAATTTTTCGCTGTCGTGGTCAATCCCATTGATCAAGGTCTCTGTGTAAGCAGTTCTCTCTCTTGCCAGATTAATGAGTACAGACTTCGCAACAATATTATCCTGATAAAAACCCGATACCTCCCGCGCCAGTCTGTTCATCAACGTTGATGCATGAATATCGAGCATCTGCGTTGCCCAAGATTCTTTTCTCGGGAACGGCGGCTGAATGTCAAAGCGGGTAGGCCCTTTCTTTCCGGAGTACGCCGCTTTCGTATCGGCATCGATCGCTAGAATGTAGCCGCGCTGGTCGTCTTCAATCCGCAGATCAACTGCAAGGTCGAAATGAGGTAGTCGTGCCGCCGTCGATTCAAATTCGCCACGCCCGGGTTGGCTCGATCCATTGTTGGCGGTTGTAAGGTGAATCACGTCGAAGAGCTTCGATTGCTCGGCTAAGGTTCGATTCCACGGGCCGGCCAATAGATGAAGCTCTGCGTCGCGAAAAGTATCACGCAAATGGGCCATGGCCGACAGGGCCAGAACGAAATCCCCGATCTTGTCGGATTTAATAATGAGAATTTTTTGAGGCCACAGTGGGACAGAATGATTGACTCGGAGGGTGTCAGGTCCGAACAGGTTGCCTTTTCCGCGCAAAACAGCAGACATGTATCGGGATTTCGCCCGCAGCCATCGACGGGCGATTTTCCAGCTTCGCCGTAACGGGCCGCGTCGGAGCTTATTGTCGCGCATTATTTAGTCCAAGGTAGGAAAAGTAAACTTTGCCAATATCACGAAACGGGCTTATCCGTGAGGCAGGTTAAATTGGAAACGCTGGTAGACTGCGTTGTTCCTTGGACAGCAATTTACAATGCTGCCTCAGGTGAATTGGGTCAACAGGAAACGAGATTCCTCCAAAATCGCGTTCACACCGATCATTGAACGGCATTTCATTCCGTTGGGACAACGGGATTCATCGAAATCCAAACCGCATCCCGCACACTCCACATCGCCGGAAATCATGCTCACTTTGGGTCCCACAAAGCCCCAAATGTCCGGGAGGTGGGATGCCGTATAAATGCCGATAGTCGGTACACTCAATTGTGCCGCCACATGCCCTGCGCCTGAGTTATTGGATATGACGAGGTTAGCTGCGGCCAGTGCCGAATAAAATTCATCACGACTTAACGCATCCTTCAAAACGAACCGTTCGTTGGAGCTAAGGTCCTGCTGAAGACTGCTTACAGCCACGATCTCGTGCACCCGCAAATTTTTGCCGTTACAGATTAAATGGATATCTGCTTTAGTCTTATCCAGAAGTGCCAATATCAATTCACGATAACGTTCGAACGGCCAGTCCCTTAGCGCCGAGTTAGAGAAGGGCACGACAGCAACTACCGCTCTTCCATCCTTTTTTACGGAAAATATGTTTTCGGAGACGTCCTCAATCGAGGTCGTGTTCTTGCTGAACTCGGAATTTGCGTAGGCGTAATTTATTATGCGCGACGCATTAATCGCACAATGCTCCATTTTTTCAGCGAAATTCTCCCGAATTTTTCGCTCTTTCTTTTTAAATCCCAGTTTCGAGAATATCCGATATTTTCTTTTTATCCGAACGCTTAGGGGTGTTTGCGGAAGAGAATATCGGAATTCACCTTTTCTATCCTTATAAAAGGCAAACTTCTGTTTTGCCCTAAGCCCTTCAATTATAAAACGCGTATCGTCCGGCACTCGAATGTCGATCGCTAGATCGAACTCGCCTAGAGTAATCGCTTCTTGAACGACGTTTTGTTGAAATATACGCGCAGCCGCGTCGGCTTTTGCCTGTTCGGGAAAGTAGTCCAGTGCAACTATCTCGTCAGCGACATTAACGGTCTTTGCTATGGAGAGATTCCAAGAACTGACTGCAAGGGTGATGTGTGCTGATCCGAATAACAACCGCGCTTGTCGAAGTGCTGGCAGCGACATCCAGAAATCGCCTATGTGGCCAAGATTCATGATCAAGATCCGGGCCGTGGTTTGCTTCCGCAACGGTGTCCAGGTCCTATGATATTTCAGGCCGCCGATGGTCTCTTGAGAGTACATGCCTTGTATCCCCCTCACGCTTTAGATGTCGAATTCACTGCCACAAAAGAACGAGCTGTTCCGCTTATAGTCGTAGTGATTTGACGAAATCCAAAAGATTGTCACCAGAGAAGAGATGGCCTTTCACGCCGGCTTTTTCCGCTGCCATAATATCAGTATCCTTGTCTCCGATTAGAATGCTGTCCCGTTGCAGGATGGGCCATTCGTCCATGATACTGAATAGCATACCCGCGGACGGCTTTCGCCACGCATGCTCACCCCTGAAAGCTTCGTGTTTTGCGTCGGGATGAAAAGGGCAGAATCGGACGTCGTCGATTCTTGCTCCTTGTGCTTTCAGTAAATTCTCAATGTGGGCATGAACGAGGGTATAGTCGTCGACATCGTAAAAGCCGCGGCCGATACCTGATTGATTTGTAACAATGAACACAAGATATTGTTTTTCATTTAGATATTTTATTGCTTCGGCAGCACCAGGAATGAGCTGTATCTCATCCGAGGACTTCACATAGCCCGTGTCATAGTTAACAACCCCATCACGGTCCAGGAAGACTGCAGGCTTTGCACCATTTGGTCGACTGAAATAGCGATGCATCTCCTCGATGCTGCAAACAATATGATATAGGCTGGAGGCCGGAGCGGCCTCGTCTATAAATGTTCCATCCTCTTTGATCCTGTCTTTCCAAAGCCCTTTAATGGGAACATCAAGGAAGCTTTTCAGGCCGCTGGCTGCATCCGCGACTTTCTGGAAAGCATGATCTCTGGTCTCAGGATCGGCCGCGATGTCAGTCATTGCCAGCCACGCCTTAATTCGCTCCGTCTGCTGCCAAAGTCTAGACCCTCGATCGTGGGGTGTTAAGTCGTCAAGTATAGAGTTGAACGGGAACCCATTTTCATTGATCCCGCGTGCTTCACCAATTTCCACCAGTCTTTTGGCGGCAGTGATCGCATCTTTTCTTCCCCTCAGGCGTGCCCATCTCATCAAAAGCCAAGCCCACTCAAACTGATGTCCGGGCTCAACCAGTCTTCCGTCCAATCCGGGCATCGGGTTCCATTCTGCGTCGAAGAACTCTCTTAACGCACCATTCGGACCGATGAAGCGGGTTAGAGCCAGTTCGGCAATTTCGTCCGCAACTTGTCCCCACAATTCGCTGCCGCTCGACGGCATATAGTCGAGCCATGCCAGACAAGCCTCAAGGAGGTGCATATGCGGGTTTGAGCGTAATGGCAATTTGCGCGGTATGGCTTCTTCGAAGCCAGCGCGGGGATGTTTCCAGCCCGCAATCATGGCCTGAAGACAAGTCAGCGCCTGACGCTCGATAGTCGCGCGATTATCCGAATTCGTATCGCAGGCCGCCCAAAGCCCGAACAGCGCGAACGCGTGATCGTAAAGATCGAACGCGTCAATATTTTCCTGTCCCGTCAAATCTATGACGGACTTCATGCTTCCATCAAGTTTGAAGCATTTCTGGGTCATGAATGTCCAACCGTGATCGACGAACCAACGGCCGTCGCTCGGCCAACCCATTCGCACGGCCGCGGAAAAGCTGTAGATTTGCCGCCCGGTGACACGAGTGCGCCGGCCAGCGTCGATTGCCTTTCCGGTAAGATCAATCTTTTCGTGAAAACCGCCACCTTGACGATCGCAGCCTTCGCTTCCCCACAGAGGAAAGGCGTGTTCGAACAACCAAGTCTTTAGATCGTCATATTCTGTTTTTGCATTTGAAAAACCGGACATTTTATCTCCACATGACCTTCTAAAGGCGAAAAACTCGATCTGCGCCTGAGAACACACTCTGAACCGCGCCGGCTTGGCCGGAGACCGTTTGGTTTAAGTTATGCGGCCATAGCTGGCGCGTCCAGCATGGCATGGTATCGTTCTTCGGCCTCGGCGGGCGGAATGTTTCCGATGGGCTCCAGAAGGCGGCGGTTGTTGAACCAATCGACCCATTCGAGCGTGGCGAACTCCACGGCTTCGAAGTTGCGCCATGGTCCTCGCCGATGGATGACCTCGGCCTTGTAAAGACCGTTGATCGTTTCGGCGAGAGCATTGTCGTAACTATCACCAACGCTTCCGACAGACGGCTCGATGCCTGCCTCCGCCAGCCGTTCGGAATAGCGAATGGACACATATTGCGAGCCGCGGTCGGAATGATGAACCAGCCCGCCACGTTTGACGGGCCGCCGATCATGAAGTGCCTGCTCCAGAGCATCGAGCACAAAGGCCGCATGGGCAGTCCGGCTTGCCCGCCAACCGACGATACGTCGGGCAAAGGCATCGATCACGAAGGCCACGTAAACGAAGCCCTGCCAGGTCGCGAGTGGAGTAAGAAGCGCAGATGCGCTTCTCCTCCCCGAACCGTACTTGCACCTTTCAGCGCATACGGCTCTCCATTCAAGCTTGGCCCATGGCCATTGCAACATCATGATAGTTCGACGTGACGGTGCTGCGGTTTTCGATCCGGACGATGTATGGGTTCTCCTCCGGATTACGCCACCGGAATTGCGCCTTGGGGCTTGAGACAAGCCGTTGCAGCGCTTTCCCGACGGGATCACCACGTTCATTCCGACCAAACACGAGCCAGGTTTTCGCCTTGCCCGGTTCGGGGGCCCTGAACCATTTCCGCATCAAGGGTTTGATGCGGGATCGGTATTTGTGCCCCAGCCAATGCGCCATTTTCCAGAACACGACATGGTCGATGCGCCGGAAGACGTACGCCGTGAAGTCGGCGAACTTGTAGAACGCCGCCCATCCCACCAATTGGCGGTTCAGGCCAGCGATCATGTCGACCGTACTGACACTATGATTGCCGGAAAGGGTTTCGGTAAGTCTGTGAACAAACCCCTTGGCCTTTTCCTTGGGTATTGTCGTTACGATGGACATCCGTCCATGCGCCCCTCGCTTGCGGATGATCCGGTGCCCCAGAAAGACGAAGCCGTCGTTGACGTGGGTGACATGGGTCTTCTCCATGTTCAGCGTCAACTTCAACTCACCTTCTAGAAACGCCCGGCATTCCTCGCGGATTTCCTCTGCCTGAACCTTGGTTCCTTTTACGATCACGACGAAGTCGTCAGCGTATCGGCAATAGGCAACAGCCGGTTTCCATTGCCGGTTCTCACGAACCGTGATGGGGCGGCCTTGCTTGATGCCGAAGTTCCATGCCCATCGGTCCTTGCGGGCCTTCTTGTTCAGGTATTTCGCCTCCAGCCACATATCAAACTCGTGGAGCATGATGTTGGACAGGAGCGGTGACAGAACGCCACCTTGCGGAACGCCCTCGCTTGAGGCTGTGAACAAGCCACGGTCGATGTGGCCTGCCTTCAGGAATCGATAGAGAAGATCGACGAACCGTCCGTCCTGCACCCGTCGCCGCACACATTTCAGAAGCAGCCTGTGATGGACCGTGTCAAAGTAGCTGGCGAGATCACCTTCGATGATCCAGCGGCCCTTCGTTCCACCTCCATCCTGTAGCTGTATCCTCACGGTGCGGACGGCGTGATGCACGCTGCGTTCCGGCCGGAAGCCATAGGATAGACGATGGAAATCGCTCTCCCAGATTGGCTCCATGGCCATCAGCATGGCGCGTTGGACAATGCGATCCGTCAGGGTCGGAATACCCAGTGGTCGTAGCTTGCCGTTCGATTTCGGGATATAGATGCGCTTGACCGGCTGAGGGCGATAACTCTCCTCCAGCAGGCTTGCCCGCAGATCGTCCAGATGCTGATCCAGTCTGACCTGCAGTCTTTGCTTATCCATTCCGTCGATGCCCGGCGTTCGTGCGCCATTTGACGCAAGAACAATCCGGGCGGCCTCGGCAAGCCATTCCCGATTGGCAATCAGCCGAAGAAGCCGATCAAACCTCCGGTTTGGATCGTTTTCGGCCCATGTTGCGAGCTTGTGCTGCATTTCGCTGATTATCAAAGGTCTTCACCTCGCTTGGTCAGATAGTTTGCACTTCAAGCAGTTTGAACTGTTCCCCTTCGCCATGTGGCAGGCTTTCCCTGCCGCGGACTACTACGAGAACTCCGCCAACACGATGGACATCAGGGTCAACTCCCTTGCGACGCAATACTTTGTTGTCATTCCATCATGCCTTCCCTCGTTCATATGCTGGACGTCAGCGTATTGGTGAGGCTGCCGGTCGCAGTCTTTTTCCTTGCTTTCCGCAAGTCGATGCCGATGCCATGGTCTGGCTGCATTCTCCCCATGACCCACCGCGAGCATCCTTACATCTGCGCTCGCGTTCGGATGCACGCCGACATACCTGTCCGGCGACATCATCAGCATTCCGCCTGTTAAGCCGTGTAGGCGAAGGCGACCTTCCAGCCCTCAGATGCGAGTTAACCGGTTCGTGTTCCTCAACCTTCCAATACTTCAGCCTCGGGAACCATCTTGGCGTAACGGCTTCGCCTCAATCCCCTTTACCTGCGGGCTACGTCACCCTGCCAGTTGACAGCAGGTCACCGCCGCTTGGGCTCATGTCCCCTCGCAGCAAGGGACAGGCAAATCTTCACATCCTCCTTTCTCTTTGCATTCCAGTCATATGCCTCCCCGATTGGGGCGAGGCGCACCATAGGTGAAATCGGATAACCACAGCATGTTCGGCGCGGGAGCCTTGAAGTGGCGATTGACGCGGTCGAGCGGACACGGGGCAGACTTGTCCGATACAGTGGTTTTGATCGGCTTGCCACGAATGATGCCTTGAAGACCCATCATTCTCATGAGCCTTGCGACGGTGCAGCGTGCGACATCGAAGCCTTCTCGCTGCAACTGTCGCCACACTTTCCGCACGCCATAGACCTGGAAGTTCTCGTTGAACACCCGGCGTATCTCGACTTTCATGGCAATATCATTCCGTTCGCGGGCCGATAGGCGACCCACGTCCGTGCGCTTGGCGACGACCTCATAATAGGTGGACGGGGCAATCGGCAGCAGCCTGCAGATCGGCTCGACCCCGAGCACCGAGCGGTGTTCGTCGATGAAGGAAATCATCGCTTCAGTGGGCGGTCGAGCTCCGCCTGGGCAAAATACGCCGAGGCTTTGCGTAGAATCTCGTTCGCCTGACGAAGCTCCCGGTTCTCCCGTTCCAGAGCCTTCATCTTCTCAGCCACGTCACTCGGCAAACCTGCACGCTTGCCGCTGTCGACCTCGGCCTTCTTCACCCATTCATGGAGGGTATGCGCCGAGCAACCGATCTTGGCCGCTATCGATGATACAGCCGCCCAACGGGAGGGATGTTCGGCTTCATGCTCCGTCACCATCCGAACGGCGCGGGCACGAACTTCAGGAGAAAATTTGTTCGTCGTCTTGCTTGTCATAGCCCCTACTTCTCACGAGTTGGGGTCTCCGGCCAAGCCGGTGCGGTTCACAGTGCCAAAGTGTTTGCACAACCAGATGGACGCGACGTACTGGCGCGCTCCCAGAGTTGCCTCAGCGAATCTTCATGACGTAGCACCCAAAGCGATCCATCTGGTACTGGGAGTTGGTCATAGGCGCGCTTTTCGACAACGATGTTGGTGAAGCCCATGCATGCCGCATTCCGATCCCATCCCGCCTTCAGTGGCTCTCCGATATTTATATTCCCGAGCTTTGATGCCACTTGCGCAGTTACGGACCCATAACTCCAGCGCGGCATCTCGTTGGCATTGGTTGTCGGAAAGACAATTGGTAGCAGAAGATGCTGGTATGGAGCGAAGTTCTTGATGTCAGGAACTTCGGGAAAGTTTGCATAGGGCAATTGCAGAACAACGGTCTCCGGCGTGGCGGCCATCTTGCTTACGAGAGTTTGCGCCGATTGGAGGTTGAGTGCAGATTCAGTTCTTATGGATCGATAATATTGGGCCCAATAGTCATATCTGCCAATCCCGTTGAAGCCGACGATCACGATCAATGCAACAACGACCGCAAATGTGCTCTTGAATGCATATTTTATGAAGCCGTAGAGCAAAATGATCGCAAACAGGTTCATGAATGGACTGATCCTGTTCTGGGATCGAAGAGCTGGTGTAATGAATTCACTGAACAGGAACCCGTAACCAAACGGGACGGCGAACAATATAATGAAGAGTATGGCGACGGCGCTCAGATCCAAAACTGCCTTGGCTTTTCTGTCGTTTTCAAACCAGCGTTTTACGAATCCGCCAGACGAGAGCGGCACAAGAAAAGGCGCCGCAAGTGCGAATAGAGTGACGAACGGCCCTGAGAACGCGTCAAACCCCTCGACAACCTGCCTCCACTCGGCATAGTCGGAGACAGTACCGGAGTGAAAGGGCATTGATGGATTGTAGCGGTTGTTTGAATACTCCAGCGCGGCATCGGCGATGCGTAACGCCGCCGCTGGCTGATCGAAAGCTGACCTTGTTGGTGAGAAAACGGCCGGGTCCAGTAATATCTGAGGATAGACGATAAACAAGCCGATAGAGAAAATTATAATAGAAATGATAATAACCGCCGCCGCGCGGTAGGGCAGTTCAATCGTTCCTGTGAGTATTTTATAGAAAAGTAAAAATGAAAGTATCGCGAGAAAGAAAAATGTATAATAAACGCCGGAAAACAATACGGTAAATAGGCAGAGCGATGGCAATAAATTGAATTGGATTACGGATATAGCTTTATTTTTTGAACGAATTATCGAGTCTTTGGCCAGCAGGGTGAAGATGAGTAAAACGGCAAGAGATACGGCGTAATCTGCATAAAGAAAATTATGCATTTTCAAACGGTATACGTAAGCGAAGAAAGCGGTGCAGAAGGCCAATAGAGCCGACTGCATCGGGCTACCCGTTAGGGAAAGAAAAAGCAGATAACTGGTGCAAAAACCTAGAGTTGCGGCGGCGATATGAAAGGCGGTCCAGATTTCGAAGGGCGAATGGTAAAATTGTGCAAGTGCCTTGATAAGGAACAATTGCGTGAAATCGAATGTTGGAAAATAAGAAAAATTCAGACCGTCTGGAAATGCCAGAAACGGTATATTGACGAATCCTTCGCCGAGAATCGCAGACTTCGAAAAAAGCAGTAAAAACAGGGCGTCGCCCTGAACGTCAGGAGGGCTGCCAAAAGCAACTCTCCAAAAACCCGCCGCTGCCAGCGTTCCCCATATCCCAATTAGTCCACAAGCAATAGCCCATGTTACAGGGCGCTCATGAGCAAAAATTTCAAACCATCGGCAAAGTTTTTGAAAGGACAGTCGCATCGTTTCCGCAAAGGCTTGATTTAAAGAACGTGCCTGTCGTTATCGTAGCAGGTCATTCAAAGCAAGGTTGGCGGTGCCGATCCACCGCAATTACACCTACCTCAAGTCGGTTCAGCGGTGTGTGCATCGCTCCAGCGGCCCATTGTCAGGCGCCCGGGTCATGAGCCATTTCCCATCCCGATATCTGAGATCGAAGTGACATCCATCTGCAGATGGTTGATTTTGGCCCGGGAACCATTTGTCGGTGTCTATTCCTTGTTCGTTTTTTACGTAGACGCGTTTTCCGGTTATCCTGAATACAGTATTGCCGTCAGCGCCGGGGTAGTCGCCTTCTATTGTCAATATATCCCCATCCGTGAACGCCTGAGCGTCTTCGGTTTGCAAAAACGTTTCTAAAGCCTCACGTGGAATTTTGAATACCTGGTCTCTTTTCTGCTGCACATCCACATTCACCTGAAATTGCGTTGTTATCACGATGCCCAATAGGGCTGCTGAAACGATGGGCAATGTTTTGTTTGGCGTGAGACGATGGATGAGTGTTGCTAAAAAAAAAGCAAATCCAAAATATTGATAGTAAATTATGGCATAGCCGTTCCCAAAAGTGATAGTCCCCTGATATTTATCGGATATGGCAACGAGTATGGCTGGAAGGAGCCAGAAGGCTGCGGCAATTGTGACACCTATAAGCCACTGCGGGCGGTTTTCACTGTTTTTCGGATTTCTGGAGAAAACCAAAATGCAAATAAATGAAGAAACGAAAACGGCACCAGTGAGCGCATTTAAAGAACTCAATGGAGTTCGCCAGTATGCCGGCGTGTTTATTATGCTGTCTATGTAATAGCTCAAAGGGATAACAGATAAGAATTGTGCAGGCAGCGTCGCTAAGAATCCCTCGAGTGTTCCAAATGCCGACCCGTTATATGGGGTATCCGCCATTGCGCGAATATAAGTTCTTGCCGCAATGAATAAAATAACGGGCAGACAAAGTAGAATTCCCTGCAGTGTTGTTATTCGTTTCCGGCGTAAAAATAATAGAGCACCTGCTATCGGATAATAGATAATATTTATTTCATAGGAAAGAAGGCTTATGAAAACGATAATTACCGACAATAACAAAAAGATATTTCTGCCGCTTTCCATGAATCTAATGAAAAAAATGAGCGATAGAGTGAGAAAAATATGCAGGCCTGTGAAGAAGCCTGCTGATGCTGCAACAGGATCAAATGTATTTCTGAGCTGGAATTGCGCGATGACGCAAAACCCATACAAAAGACAAAAGAAGCGATCAAAACGGAGTTGCCTCAGCATCCAGGTTGATAGCCCGACATCCAGAAGAACCATCGCGACATGCGCGATACGAACATGCAATACATCTCCGAATAAAGAGAAGAAGCCGTATATATACGGCCAAGCAATTATGATGCGGCCGTAACTTGTTAGCCATTCTTTCGAGACTTGAATCGCGAAGGATAAAGTGTGAATAGCCCCGAGATTTGTAGACACCTTCTTTCCTAATTTTGAGGCAAGAAGAGCATCATGGGCAAATCGAATTTCAGCGAAGAGTTTAAGCGTGACGCGGTGCGGCAGATCACGGAGCGGGGCTATCCGGTGGCTGAGGTGTCGCAGCGTCTCGGCGTCAGCCAGCATTCGCTGTATGAATGGAAGAAGAAGTTTGCTGGGTCGGACTCCAAGGGCAACGACGAGGCCGAGGAGATCAGGCGGCTGAAGAAGGAACTGGCTCGCGTCACTGAGGAACGCGATATCCTAACAAAAGCGGCCGCGTATTTCGCCAGGGATGCAAAGTGAAGTACGCGTTCATTGCTTTGCATCGCTTGCAGTTTTCGGTGCGGACGATGTGCCGTCTTCTGCGGGTTCACCCGAGTGGATTTTACACCTGGCTGAAGAACCCGCTGAGCAGGCGAGCCAATGAGGACAAGCGACAGACCGATCTGCTCCTGAAGGCATGGGAAGAGAGCGGCAAGGTCTACGGTTATCGCAAGCTGCACGACGACCTCCTCGATCAGGGAGAGATGTGCTGCCCGAACCGGGTCGCGCGCCTGACGCGTCTCGCCGGAATAAAGGCGCAGATCGGCTACAAACGCCGTCCCGGCATCTATGGCGGCAGACCGTCTGTCGTCGTCGATAATAAGCTCGACCGGCAATTCGACGTAGCAGCTCCGGACAAGGCCTGGGTCACGGACATCACTTACATTCGAACCTGCGAAGGTTTCGCTTACCTTGCGGTTGTCATCGACCTCTATTCTCGCCGGGTCATCGGCTGGGCAGTGCAGAGCCGACAGACCACGGACGTCGTATTGCAGGCGCTGCTCATGGCGGTGTGGCGACGCAAACCGAAAGACAAGGTGCTGATCCACTCGGATCAGGGCTCGCAGTTTACCAGCATGGACTGGGCCGCGTTCCTCAGGCACCACAATCTGGTTCACTCGATGAGCCGACGCGGCAACTGCCATGACAATGCGGTGGCCGAGAGCTTCTTCAATCTTCTGAAACGAGAGAGGATACGTCGCAGGGTTTACCGTTCACGCGATGAAGCACGCCAGGACGTGTTCGACTACATCGAAATGTTCTATAACCCGAAACGCAAACACGTCAGGAACGGGATGCTGTCGCCCGTCGAGTTCGAGAAGCAGAAGAAAATCTAACCCGAGGGTGTCTACGAAACTCGGGGCTATTCAGTGTCAGATCCAAAACGCTGGGCGAATGCAGGAACGTTCGAATTCTGATAATCGTCGTCCCAGAAACCATTTACCAAGTATGGATGCATATAGAATACAAAGAACAGCAAAAAAGCGGTCACTGACAATATCAGAGATCGAGTTGCGTTCTGGTCCATATTTTTGAGCCTTTCAACGCTCCGGTGCGGCACTTTATGTCGTCGTGTTAACTAAGTGATGAAGCACATGCAAGCATGTTTAAAATGATATGCTGTGGAACCCCTTTCTTGTATGTGTTGGCTCACATGGGGAGCCCGAAATAGTCGAATCTACATTTGACTGCGCTTAGTAGTGGCCTGTATTTCCCAGCGGTGTCAGTGCGCGCCGCTCTATGATTGCAGCCCGCAATGGAGATTTGTCGGAGCGCGTGTCGGCAAGGTATCGAGGAACGAGTTAGAGCTCCTTTTCCCTCCTGTCCATGCTGTTTGGGTTGTCGTGCTTACGCCTCGAGCAGTGAGTTGGTCATCAGAATCGAGCTTCGTGAAAGCTGGTGACGTTCTTTCTTGAAACTTCCATTGTTCCGCGATACACGCTCGGCCGTGAAAGTTATTCGAGGCGAAGATTCGAGCGGAATAACAATGCACCAATCTCAAAGATCGTATCGGCGGTTGATAGGTGAAGGTTCAATGTCTGTAATAGAAAAGTTTGATTCCGCCAAGATTCTCTGCCTGGGCGACGTTATGCTGGACCGGTTCGTATCCGGTGTTGTCAAGCGTATATCTCCTGAAAGTCCGATCCCGATTTTATCCGAAGAGAAGATAGACGTTTTTGCGGGCGGAGCTGCCAATGTTGCTCGCAACATCTCTTCCTTGGGAGGGCGTTGTACCATCGTAGGAGTTGTCGGTAACGATAAGGCAGCCGACACTATTCGGGAATTGTTGGAGACTGACGATCGAATTTTGCCCAGGCTGGTGGTTGCTAAAGAAAGGCCAACCAGTGAAAAGACCCGGTTTGTGACCAATGGTCAGCATTTGTTGCGTGTTGATAGCGAGGTCTCTGTCGACATAGATGAAGGCACGGAAAACGAGATTTTCAACGTCATTGATGGTTTCATGGGTAATCATGACGTACTCATCCTCTCCGACTACGCGAAAGGTGTGCTGACCAAAGGCGTGCTCACGCGTATAATCTCTCTGGCGCGGGCCAGAAACGTACCGGTTATTGTCGATCCCAAGTCCAAGGATTTTTCTCGTTACAGTGGATCAACCCTTTTGACGCCGAACTCTACAGAGACGCGGGTCGCGACCGGTATTGATCCGCTCGATGATGAATCAGCGATTATTGCCGGCCGGGAGATATTGAAGTCGCTGGATCTTGAGCATGTCCTTATAACACGTGCGGAAAAGGGTATGACATTGGTGGGGCAAACGGACCCCGTCGTGCATATTTCTGCTGCCGCACGCGAAGTGTCTGATGTCGTTGGTGCAGGAGACACTGTTATTGCCACCCTGTCGCTGGTCATGGCCTGTGGAGGAAGTGTCGAGTTGGCAGCCCATGTCGCTAATACGGCTGCGGGAATTGTGGTTGGCAAGCGTGGAACTGCAACAACTACGCGATCGGAACTTATGGAGGAGTTGGCTAAGGAAAGCGATACGGGGCACACGCCTTCGTCTGTAAAGGTGCTCTCTTGGGAGGAGGCAAAAGTCGTATCGCGATCCTGGCAAAATGACGGGCTCAAGGTAGGCTTCACAAATGGGTGTTTTGATATTCTTCATGTGGGTCACACTTCAATCTTGGATTTCGCAAGATCCCACTGCGACCGGCTGATTGTTGGCGTAAACGCGGACGCGTCGATACGCAGATTGAAAGGGCCTGAGCGCCCTATAAACTCCCAAGATGACCGTGCGAACCTGTTGTCTGCCTTGGCCGTGGTTGATGCTGTTGTGATCTTTGATCACGATACGCCGAAAGAGCTTATCGACTTTCTCGAGCCGTCGTTGCTTGTTAAAGGTGCCGACTACAAAATTGATGAAATTGTCGGAGCGGATTCCGTGCTTGCAAGAGGGGGGGAAGTGTTGCGTTTTGAGCTCCTCCCTGGCAAGTCCACAACTGGAATAATCAAACGCGCGCGAACATTAAAGTAATGCGTGAGTAGCCCAGAGTGTCATAAATACACTCGGCTTAGATTTTCGGCTACTTCTCGAACTCGACGCGACTTCCCGTTCTCAATGTGTTTGTCTTTCATATTGTAAAACATTTTGATTTTGCCCCGCGTTATATCAAGCTCTGAGTTTGCTCCATCGTCGTTTTGACGTGCTCCCCGGATTTAACAGGGCGCGTCGTCTGCATGACTTAAATTAAATGGCCTTTGGTAAACCCAACGAGGGTCGGAGGCAATGGCACGGGAATTGGCAGCTGGTGCTTTCGCTGTTGATTTTCCACGGCAGTGTGGTTGTCAGACTATGCGGATGCGCATAGGTTAGACAAGGATGCAACGCGTGATATGTACTCTTCAGTAGACAACCTTTACGCGAATGTAGTCTATAGTGCAGGTTGAGCCAAAGCTATAGTGACTGCATAACGAATATAAGCGCTTGGTGGAGTAAGAATGAAGTTTGTTTCGAATTGGTTGAAAAAGTTTGCTAATACCTCTCGTGAATCGGAGTTTGGCGATGCTTGGCCCCGCGATCTTCGTTCGGCCGTACCGCAGCGATACTCTATGAATTATAAAATGTATAAGAATAGGGGAAATGCGCTTCCTCTAAAAAATCTAGTGAGCGGTTTTATTCATAATGAAGAAGTGAATAAAGGCGATATGAACCGTTTTTTTACATTTTGCCTTGCGCACGATCAAATAAGAAAAGAGGGTATTGCTGGCGATATTGCTGAACTCGGAGTGTACAAAGGAAATACTTCTTACATATTGGCAAATTTTGCTAAGGATCTCGGGCGAACAGCTTATCTATTTGATACGTTCGAGGGATTTGATTCGAGAGATATCAAAGGTATTGACTCATCTATTCCGATGCAGTTTTCCGATACGAGTCTCGAAACGGTCCGTGACTTCGTTGGTGACAACAATACGGTTTATGTAAAAGGATATTTCCCGGAGTCGGCTGCGCAAATCCCGGACAATCTAAAATTTTGCCTAGTGCATCTTGATTGCGACCTTTACAGTCCAATAATGAGCGCGTTGAGCTATTTCTACCCAAGAATGGCGGAGGGCGGATTTATAGTTTTGCATGATTATTCGAGCTTGCATTGGGACGGAGCCGAGAATGCAGCCGACGAATTTTTTTCCGATAAACCAGAGTGCTTGATACCATTAGCGGATAGCTGCGGTAGCGTGATTGTTCGAAAGGCGCGGACATCCGATAAATTCGAAAATTGGCGAATTAAGAGGCTCCGGGACTCTTCAGTCGGCTCCTGGGTTCCTACGCAACTTTTAAAAACTTATTTGAGAGATGGCTGGGGTGATCTGGAAGACTGGGGGGTGTGGGGCG
>Ga0209070_100475_pt1 | contig 22727 bp, 19 predicted proteins | sample SynthPrep_5_END__FD_187205 | JGI IMG/M metagenome (GOLD analysis project Ga0209070, IMG submission 187205) | Synthetic microbial communities from Ohio, USA - SynthPrep_5_END_DS10_MetaG (SPAdes) (version 2) | ecosystem: Engineered > Bioreactor > Aerobic > Activated sludge | place: USA: Ohio... | reverse complement strand
GTGCAACCGTGCGTAGCGTTTCGGGTGATGTTGAGGGCGGTTTAGGCTAGAATGCACGGCCTCAAAGCACACCCCTTCCCGAGGCTGTCCCGAAGATGTTGATCCTGCGCGGCGCTCCTGCCCTTTCTGCCTTTCGCCACAGCAAACTCCTTGAGCAACTGAGCCAGAAGGTTCCGGCTGTCAGTGGCTTGTATGCTGAATTCGCTCACTTCGCCGAAGTCACCGGCGTCCTGACCGGCGACGAACAGCAGGTGCTTGCGCGCCTTCTGAAGTACGGTCCAAGCGTTCCGGTACAAGAGCCGACCGGCCGTCTGTTTCTGGTGTTGCCGCGTTTCGGCACCATCTCGCCATGGTCGAGCAAGGCCAGCGATATCGCCCGCAACTGCGGCCTGAGCAAGATCCAGCGTCTGGAACGCGGTATCGCCTTCTACGTTGCCGGTCAGTTCAGCGAAGCCGAAGCGCAGCAGATTGCCGACGTGCTGCATGACCGCATGACCCAGATCGTGCTGGCCAACCTCGAGCAGGCCGCCGGTCTGTTCAGCCACGCCGAGCCGAAGCCGCTGACTGCAATCGACATCCTCGGTGGTGGTCGCGCTGCGCTGGAAAAAGCCAACACCGAGCTGGGCCTGGCTCTGGCTGAAGACGAGATCGATTACCTGGTCAATGCCTTCAACGGTCTCAAGCGCAACCCGCACGACATCGAACTGATGATGTTCGCCCAGGCCAACTCCGAGCACTGCCGCCACAAAATCTTCAACGCCAGTTGGGATATTGATGGTGAGAACCAGGAAAAAAGCCTGTTCGGCATGATCAAGAACACCTACGTGATGCACAGCGAAGGCGTTCTGTCGGCTTATAAGGACAACGCCTCGGTGATCGTCGGCAACGTTGCCGGCCGTTTCTTCCCGAATCCTGAAACCCGCCAGTACGGCGCGGTGCAGGAGCCGGTGCACATCCTGATGAAGGTTGAAACCCACAACCACCCGACCGCAATTGCCCCGTTCCCGGGTGCATCGACCGGTTCCGGTGGCGAGATCCGCGACGAAGGTGCAACCGGCCGTGGCGCCAAGCCAAAAGCTGGCCTGACCGGTTTCACCGTGTCGAACCTGCAGATTCCGGGCTTCGAACAGCCGTGGGAAGTGCCGTACGGCAAGCCTGAGCGCATTGTTACCGCGCTGGACATCATGATCGAAGGCCCGCTCGGCGGCGCTGCGTTCAACAACGAATTCGGTCGTCCGGCCCTGACCGGCTACTTCCGTACCTTCGAACAATCGATCACCACCCCGCACGGTGACGAAGTTCGCGGTTACCACAAGCCGATCATGTTGGCCGGCGGCATGGGCAACATCCGTGAAGAACACGTCAAGAAAGGCGAGATCGTCGTTGGCTCCAAGCTCATCGTCCTCGGCGGCCCGGCGATGTTGATCGGTCTGGGCGGCGGCGCTGCTTCCTCGATGGCCACCGGCACCAGCTCGGCGGATCTCGACTTCGCTTCCGTGCAGCGTGAAAACCCTGAAATGGAGCGTCGCTGCCAGGAAGTCATCGACCGTTGCTGGCAACTGGGCGACAAAAACCCGATCAGCTTCATCCACGACGTCGGCGCGGGCGGTCTGTCCAACGCCTTCCCGGAACTGGTCAACGACGGCGACCGCGGTGGCCGTTTCGAACTGCGCAACATTCCCAACGACGAGCCGGGCATGGCCCCGCACGAAATCTGGTCCAACGAATCCCAGGAACGTTACGTTCTGGCGGTAGGCCCTGAGGACTTCGAGCGCTTCCAGGCGATCTGTGAACGTGAGCGTTGCCCGTTTGCTGTAGTCGGCGAAGCCACTGCCGAGCCGCAATTGACCGTGACCGACAGCCACTTCGGTAACAACCCGGTGGACATGCCACTGGAAGTGTTGCTGGGCAAAGCCCCGCGCATGCACCGTTCGGTAGTTCGTGAAGCCGAATTGGGCGATGACTTCGATCCGTCGAACCTCGACATCACCGAGTCCATCGAGCGCGTTCTGCATCACCCGGCCGTGGCGAGCAAAAGCTTCCTGATCACCATCGGCGACCGCACCATCACCGGCCTCGTGGCCCGTGACCAAATGGTTGGCCCATGGCAGGTTCCGGTGGCCGACGTTGCTGTCACCGCCACCAGTTTTGACGTCTACACCGGTGAAGCGATGGCAATGGGCGAGCGGACTCCGCTGGCACTGCTGGACGCTCCGGCGTCGGGCCGCATGGCCATTGGCGAAACCCTGACCAACATCGCTGCTTCGCGCATCAACAAGCTCTCCGACATCAAACTGTCGGCGAACTGGATGTCGGCTGCCGGCCACCCGGGCGAAGACGCGCGTCTGTACGACACCGTGAAAGCGGTCGGTATGGAACTGTGCCCTGAGCTGGGCATCACCATTCCGGTGGGCAAGGACTCGATGTCCATGGCCACCCGCTGGAACGATAACGGCGAAGAAAAAACCGTGACCTCGCCGATGTCGCTGATCGTGACCGGTTTCGCGCCAGTGGCTGACATCCGTCAGACCCTGACTCCGGAACTGCGCATGGACAAGGGCACCACCGACCTGATCCTGATCGACCTCGGTCGCGGTCAGAACCGTATGGGTGCTTCGATCCTTGCTCAGGTTCACGGCAAGCTCGGCAAACATGCGCCGGATGTCGATGACGCCGAAGACCTGAAAGCCTTCTTCGCAGTGATCCAGGGCCTCAACGCCGACGGTCACCTGCTGGCTTACCACGACCGTTCCGACGGTGGTCTGCTGACCTCCGTGGTGGAAATGGCCTTCGCCGGCCACTGCGGTCTGAGCCTGAACCTGGACAGCGTTGCCGAGTCTTCGGCGGAAATCGCTGCGATCCTGTTCAACGAAGAGCTGGGTGCCGTGATCCAGGTTCGTCAGGACGCCACGCCAGATATCCTCGCGCAATTCAGTGCGGCCGGTCTGGGCGACTGCGTGTCGGTGATCGGTCAACCGATCAACAATGGCCAGATCAACATCACCTTCAACGGTGACACCGTGTTCGAAGGTCAGCGTCGTCTGCTGCAACGTCAGTGGGCCGAGACCAGCTACCAGATCCAGCGTCTGCGTGATAACGCCGACTGCGCTGAGCAAGAGTTCGACGTGCTGCTGGAAGAAGACAACCCGGGCCTGAGCGTCAAGCTCAGCTACGACGTCAACCAGGACATCGCCGCGCCTTACATCAAGAAAGGCATCCGCCCTCAGGTTGCCGTGCTGCGTGAGCAGGGCGTCAACGGTCAGGTGGAAATGGCCGCCGCGTTCGACCGCGCCGGTTTCAACGCGATCGACGTGCACATGAGCGATATTCTGGCCGGCCGTGTCGACCTGAACGAGTTCAAAGGTCTGGTGGCCTGCGGTGGTTTCTCCTACGGCGACGTTCTCGGCGCCGGTGAAGGCTGGGCCAAGTCGGCACTGTTCAACAGCCGCGCCCGCGATGCGTTCCAGGGCTTCTTCGAGCGTAACGACAGCTTCACCCTCGGCGTGTGCAACGGTTGCCAGATGATGTCCAACCTGCACGAGCTGATTCCGGGCAGCGAATTCTGGCCGCACTTCGTGCGCAACCGCTCCGAGCAGTTCGAAGCGCGTGTCGCGATGGTTCAGGTTCAGGAGTCGAACTCGATCTTCCTGCAAGGCATGGCCGGTTCGCGTATGCCGATCGCCATTGCTCACGGTGAAGGTCACGCCGAGTTCTCCAGCGAAGAAGCCCTGCTGGAAGCCGATCTGTCCGGTTGCGTGGCGATGCGTTTCGTCGACAACCATGGCAAGGTCACTGAGCGTTATCCGGCCAACCCGAACGGTTCGCCGCGCGGGATTACCGGTCTCACCAGCCGTGATGGCCGTGTGACGATCATGATGCCGCACCCGGAGCGTGTGTTCCGCGCGGTGCAGAACTCGTGGCGTTCGGAAGACTGGAACGAGGATGCACCTTGGATGCGTATGTTCCGTAACGCGCGCGTCTGGGTGAACTAAGGCCTGTGTACAAGCTCGCCTTTTTTGTTCCTGACAGTCATGTCGAGGTGGTCAAAGGGGCTGTGTTCGCTGCCGGTGGTGGGCGGATCGGTGACTATGACCACTGTGCTTGGCAGGTGCTCGGTCTGGGCCAGTTTCGACCGTTGGACGGCAGTCAGCCGTTCATGGGCGAGGCGGGGCGGGTTGAGCGGGTTGAGGAATGGAAGGTTGAGCTTGTGGTGGCGGATGAGTTGATCGTTGCTGTGGTGGCGGCTCTCAAGTTGAGCCATCCCTACGAGACACCGGCGTATGAGGTGTGGCGGCTGGAAGATTTCTGACTTTTCTTGCTGCTGAAACGGGAAACCCGCAGATGAGTGATTGTCTGCGGGTTTTTTGTTGCCCCCCGATTTTCCAGGCAATGGGAATCCAATGTGGGAGCGAGCTTGCTCGCGAAGGCGTCGGATCAGGTAATGATGTTCTGGCTGACCGGGTACATATCCGTTGCTGCGGTAACGGCTTCTTAGGGTTCCGCCCTTACGGCGGGTCACTTTTTACAAACGCCTAAAAAGTAACCAAAAACGCTTGCCCCAACGTTCGGCCCACTCGCTAAAGCTCGGGGTTCCTTCGCTCCGGGATCCATCCGGGCGCATCGCCTACGGTTTGCTTCGCTGCACCTCCTCTCGATGCATTTGGCTGCGCCAAACGGTCGCTGCGCTCCCACCCCCGGATAAATCCCTCCACTCAGCCTGCCGACGGGGCCTGTGGATCAAGATCAAGAGCAGCAGCCGAGCTAACGCTCATCCTGTTGAGTGGTGAAGAGCCGAAGCGATACGAATATCTAACGGTGAACTCAATCCATGTGGGAGCTGGCTTGCCAGCGATGGCGGCCTGGAGGTGACGAAACTATTCGGCGGGCTTCTTTTTTTGGCTGGCCAGGTACTCTTCCAGGGTTAGTTCGCTGTTCCGGTCTTTGTTGTATTCATCCCATACCCAAGTTCTCATGGTTTTTTCAAAGCCTTTGGCACCGTTGGCGAACTCTTCGAAAGTCAGAATTCCGTCTGTATTTTCATCAAGATCTCTGAAGGTTTTTTTCAGATGCTCCAGTTGTTCTGCGTCCGTCATTTTCTTTGCCATGTCGCAGCCATCCTTTTTTAGTTGAGCTTCGGGTTATCGAGGCTACGACATGAAAACTGCCTGATTCAGTCAACGTAATAAGGTCGATCGAGGCGGTCAACTGTCAGACCTGACAGTTGACAGTGCCAGCAATGTGGGGGGCAGCCGAGCTGGCGCTCATCCTGTTTGAGCGGTGTGTGATCGACTTGGGTTTTGTGCTGGATTCGCCCCTCATCGGAACGCCGCCCGCCCAGCCCTCTCCCGAGGGAGAGGGAGTCGATTTGTGTGCTATTCAAGCCTGAGTTTGGTTCGGAGAGAGGGGGCCGATTTGTGGGGGGCGAAACTGAGTTCGGCTAGGGGAGAGTGAGGGATTTATGGGCTTTTCAGGATATGAATTCGACTCGGTATTTCACGTCGGCGTACATCCACCAAACACCTCGGTCAATCCCCTCTCCCTCTGGGAGAGGGCTAGGGTGAGGGTTTGCTTTTGGCTGTTTAATGATGTGTCGAATAGCCAGAACCTTCCCACAAGGTTTTCAGGTTGTCCGTCGGACGTCGGGTCTCTAGTCTTTGGCTGTCACCGCAAATCGGTGATCGGGCGTGAGAACCCGGTAAGAGGTTTTAATCAAACGTCAGTAGCACCATAATCGCCGCCAGCTCATTTGCTGCTGGTGATGTTCTATGGCGGCTGTGTGCGGGCGGACTTCGGTTCGGCCGGGTTGATCTCTTACCGGTTTCTCACTCCGCACATAGCTGCCACCTCTTCGTCGCGTGAGAAACGACCAGTGATGGCTCAATCATTGATTAGAGATCATTGCAATGACTAAGCCCGTACCCGATCCACCCGAAACCAAAACCCCACTCGAAGAAGCCCTCCGCGCCGAAGACCAGGCCCGAAACCGCGAAGCCATCAAACGCGCCCTCGACTTCTATCTGTGCCCCGACCCCGCAAAGCCCTGCCGACCGAGCACCATGTTCATGGTCCGCCCAGAGGTCGACACCGAAAGCCTGCTCGCCCACGCCTGCGAATCGTTAGCCTCGGCAAGCACCGCCGCCAGCAACTTCGCCAATGAGCTAAACGGTTCTCAGCGCAGCACCGTATTAGGCATCCAGCAAATCGTCATGCTTGCCGAACTGGCGGTAAACCGAGCGCTGGATCGAGTCGACCCACAAACCTGACGTCCGCGTCATCGTTCATCGCCAGCAGGCTGGCTCCCACAGTGAAATGTATTCTCTTGTGGGAGCTAGCCTGCTAGCGATGAGGCCGATCCAGACACCAGACCTCTAAACCTTGGCACTGACCTCGCTGCGATTGACCAGCGCTTCAAGTGCTCCACTCAAACTCGCAGCTTTGTCACCCACCAACAAGTGCCAGACCCCACCCTCCAACTGGCTGACACCCTGACAACCCAGCTCCTTCAACTGCGCCTCGGACAGTGCCTTGCCATCCGCCAACAGCAAGCGAATCCGGCTCATGGCAATGCAATCCAGTTGCAGCACGTTGTCGCCACCGCCCAGTGCGGTCAGCCATTGCTGCGCTTCGGAGCCGGCAATCACAGCGGCTTTCGACTCATCAGCAACAACAGATGTCTCAACCAGAACGGCACGTCCCAGAGAAGGCATCGCCAGACGAATCTCATCGGCAATACTGTCCGCCATCGGCCCGACAACCACCTGCAAACTTCCACCCTTGCCCGGACGCACAACCGCCATCGCCCCCAGCGCTTTCAGATCCGCATCCGACGCCTTGTTGCGATCGACCATCTCCAGGCGCAACCGCGTGGTGCACGCGCCAACCGTCAGCAGATTTTCAGCGCCGCCCAACGCCTTGATGTAGGCACTGGCGCGCTCGTTCTCAGTCAGTACGGCTTTTTCACTGACAGCGACATCCTCACGCCCCGGCGTCTTCAGATTGAAGCGACGAATGCAGAAATCAAACACCGCGTAATACACCACGGCATACGCCAGCCCGACCGGAATCACCAACCAGCCATTGGTCGAGCGGCCCCAGCCCAGCACCATGTCGATAAAACCGCCGGAGAAGGTGAAGCCGAGGTGAATGTTCAACGCATTGGTGATCGCCATCGACAACCCGGTCAGCAGCGCATGCAGCAGATACAACAACGGCGCCAGAAACATGAAGGCGAATTCAATCGGCTCGGTCACCCCAGTCAAAAACGACGTCAAAGCCATCGACAGAAAAATCCCGCCCATCACCTTGCGCCGTTCCGGCAGGGCGTTGCGATACATCGCCAGGCACGCGGCGGGCAGGCCGAAGATCATCATCGGGAACATGCCGGTCATGAACTGGCCGCCCTTCGGATCACCGGCGAAGTAGCGCGACAGGTCACCCGTCACCAGAGCCCCGGTAGTTGGATCGGTGAAGTTGCCGAACACGAACCACGCCATGTTGTTGAGGATATGGTGCAGGCCGGTGACGATCAGCAGGCGGTTGAACACGCCAAACACGAACGCGCCGATACTGCCGCTTTCCATCATCAGCGCACCAAACGCGTTGATGCCGTGCTGGATCGGCGGCCAGATATAGCCGAACACCACACCCAAACCGACCGCCGCGAACCCTGTGACAATCGGCACAAACCGTCGACCACCGAAGAAAGCCAGATACTCCGGCAGCTTGATGTCCTTGAAGCGGTTGTACAGCGCGCCGGCCATCAGGCCGCTGACGATACCGGCGAGCATGCCCATGTTGATGCTCGCGTCGAGCACCTTGAGCGTGGAGATCATCACCAGATAACCGATCACCCCGGCCAGGCCGGCGGTGCCGTTGTTGTCCTTGGCGAAACCGACGGCGATGCCGATGGCGAAGATCATCGCCAGGTTGGCGAAGATCACTTGGCCGGCATCGTGAATGATCGCGATGTTCAGCAGGTCGGTGTCACCCAGGCGCAGCAGCAGGCCGGCAATCGGCAGGATCGCGATCGGCAGCATCAGCGCGCGGCCGAGGCGTTGCAGGCCTTCGATGAAGAGTTGGTACATGGCGTTTGTCCTTTTTGTTTTTGTTAGCGCAGAGGCCAATGTTGATGACAGGCGTGACGCACGGCGGTGGCGCTGCTCAGCTTGAGCAGGTCACGACTGAGGCGCTGGCATTCGGCTTCGTGCAGTTGACGCACGCGGTCCTTGATTTCACCGATCTGCACCGGGCTGACCGACAGTTCGCTCACGCCGAGGCCGATCAAAACGGGTGTGGCCAGCGGGTCGGAGGCGAGGGCGCCGCAGACGCCGACCCAACGCTTGTGCACCGCCGCGCCTTCGCAGGTCATGGCGATCAGGCGCAGCAGCGCCGGGTGCAGGGCGTCGACGCGGGCGGCCAGGCCTGCGTGATCGCGATCCATGGCTAAGGTGTATTGCGACAAGTCGTTGGTACCGATCGAAAGGAAGTCGGCGTGTTCGGCGAGTTGTTCGGCTTGCAGCGCGGCGGCCGGGACTTCGATCATCACGCCGATTTCCGGGCGTTGCGTGATGTCCATCTCCAGGCACAGCGCATCGACGCGTTGGCGGATGTGCAGCAACTCATCCACTTCGGTGACCATCGGCAATAGGATCCGGCAGCGGCGCAGCGGGCTGACTTGCAGCAGCGCGCGCAGTTGCTGGTCGAGGATTTCCGGGCGCGCCTGAGCCAGACGAATGCCGCGCAGGCCGAGCACCGGGTTGGCCTCGACGGGCAGCGGCAGGTAATCGAGTTGCTTGTCGCCGCCAACGTCGATGGTGCGGATGATCACTGAGTGATCGCCCATCGCATCCAGTACGCCTTGATAGGCCGCACGCTGTTCTTCGACATCCGGCGCGGTCTGACGATCGACGAACAAAAACTCAGTGCGCAACAGACCAACGCCATCAGCGCCGTTGGCGAAGGCATCTGCCGCTTCACCGCTGGAGGCAACGTTGGCGACGACTTCGATGGTCACGCCGTTGCGGGTTTCTGCAGGCAGGTGAGCCTTGGCTTGCTGTGCGTCGCGGCGCTGCTGACGGTCGAGTTGCGCCTGCTGAACTTCAGCCAGGCGTTCGGCATCTGGCGTCAGTTCGAGGCGTCCACTGTCGGCATCGAGCACCACCGCTTGGCCTTGTCGCTGATCAAGCAAGGCAGAACCCAACGCCACCATGCACGGCAGACCTTTGCCGCGAGCGAGAATCGCCACATGCGACGTCGCGCCACCCTCGGCCATGCATAACCCGGCAACGCCATGCGCGCTGAGTTGCAGCAGATCCGAAGGCGTCAGTTCATGAGCGGCAACAATGGCGCCGGCCGGCACATCGTAATGCCAGGCTTCGCCGAGCAATGCCCGCAACACCCGTTGCTTGAGGTCACGCAGATCGTTGGCGCGTTCGGCCAGCAGCGCGCTGCCGGTTTGCTGCAGCATTTCGCACTGCACGTCGATCGACTGGCTCCAGGCGTGAGTTGCCGCACAACCTTGTTCGATGGATCGCTGTGCAGCGTCGAGCAGCGCCGGGTCTTCGAGCAGTGCCAGATGCGCGGCGAAGATCGCTTCTTCGTCGGCATTCCTGTGTTTTTTCGCTTGCATGAGGGTGGCGTCGATTTCGTTGCGGACCTGAGTCAGCGATGTGTCGAGCACCTGCTGTTGCTGCAGCGGATCATGATTGCCCGCATCCGCTGGCAAACTGATCGCGTTCAAACGAAACAGCGGCCCGCCAACCAGTCCCGGCGCAGCACATACACCGTGCAACACGCCAGCCTCGGCCGGGCGCTTAAGAGCGGCAACATTGACCGGCGCCACCGCGTGATGATCATCCGGCAGCGCCGTGGCCAACGCGCTGAGCAACGCTTGCAGCGCGGCTTCAGCGTCCGGCCCCTGACAACTGACCTGCACCTCATCCTGCTCGCCAACGGCCAGGCCCATCAAACCGATCAGGCTGTTGCACGGCGCCGATTTGCCGGCGAAGTGCAGTTGCGACTGGCTCTTGAACCCTTGCGCAGTCTGCCGAATCAGCGCAGCCGGGCGGGCATGCAAACCACCGCGATGGGCCACCAGAACATGGCCATGAACCTCAGGCCCGCCGATGACTGCTGCGCTCGCCGCCAGACCGTTGCGCGCAATAATGTGCAGCAACGGCTCGCCGACTTTCACTGCTTTGAGCGTAATCGGCCGCACCTGAAAATCCTGGCTGTTGGTCAGGATCAACAGGCTGACCAGGCTTTTGCATTGCTGGCCGACCTTGTCCAGGTCATAGCGCAACAACGGCTGACCCTTGCTGACGCGGGTGCCATCCTTGACCAGCATCGAGAAGCCTTCGCCGTTCAACTCAACGGTATCGAGGCCCAGATGCAGAAGGATCTCCGCGCCGTTGTCGGCACGCACGGTGAGCGCGTGGCCGGTGCGGGCGACGTGAATGATCATTCCGGCGCACGGCGAATACAGCGTGTCGTTGATCGGGTCGATAGCAATGCCGTCGCCCATGGCGCCGCTGGCGAACACCGCGTCCGGGACTTTGGCGAGCGTGAGCACAGGGCCGCTGAGCGGGGCGCTAAGGGTCAGCTCTTTATTGTTGTTGTGCATGGCTCGGTCTCATCGGTTATATCTCGGTTCGATGTCCCCTGTAGGAGCTGCCGAAGGCTGCGATCTTTTGATCTTGTCTTTCTGTGAATCAAAATCAAAAGATCGCAGCCTTCGGCAGCTCCTACAGGTTTGCTTCAATTAATGCGTGCGGGTCACTTTGCTCAGGTGGCGCGGCTGATCCGGGTCCATGCCACGGGCCACGGCCAGACCGGCGGCCATCACGTAAAAGCTCTGGATCGCCAGAATCGGGTCAAGGGCCGGGTGCTCGGCGCGGGTCAGGGTCAGATCGCGTTCGTTCACATCGTCCGGCGCTGCCAGCAACACGCGGGCGCCGCGTTGACGCATTTCCGCCGCAAGACTCAGCAGGCCAGCCTGTTCAGCGCCGCGTGGGGCGAAAACCAGCAACGGGTAGTGTTCGTCGATCAGCGCCATCGGGCCGTGACGGACTTCGGCGCTGCTGAACGCTTCAGCTTGAATCGCCGAGGTTTCCTTGAATTTCAGCGCTGCCTCTTGGGCGATGGCAAACCCGGCTCCCCGGCCGATGACCATCAAACGCTCGCAATCGAGCAGCGCTTCGATGGCCATGCTCCAGTCCTGTTTCGCCGCTTCGCGCAGGCCTTCAGGCAGGGCGTTGCCGGCCTCGAGCAATTCGTTGTCCTCTTTCCAGTGCGCGATCAAACGAGCGCTGGCGCTGAGGGTGGCGATAAAACTTTTGGTCGCGGCGACGCTGCTTTCAGTCCCGGCGAGCAGTGGCACGCTGAATTCACACGCGGCTTCCAGTGGCGAATCGGCGGCGTTGACCAGCGACACGCTTAACGCGCCACGCTTGCGCAACAGACGCAAGCTGTTGACCAGATCCGGGCTCTGCCCCGACTGGGAAAAGGCGAACGCGACCTGACCGCTGACCTTCAACGGCGCCTGCTGCATGGTCACCACCGACATCGGCAACGACGCCACCGGGACGCCAAGTTGCTGCATGGTCAGGTAGGCGAAGTAGCTCGCCGCGTGGTCGGAGCTGCCGCGAGCCACAGTCATTGCCACTTGCGGCGGCTGACGGCGCAGGCGCCCGGCAATTTCGATCATTTGCGGGTCGAGCTGTTGCAGTTGGGCTTGCACGGCCTCGAACGAGGACAGCGCCTCTTCAAGCATTTTTGAAGTCAATGTCTTCTCCTTCGACCATGACGGCGGTCAGTGTGAGTGAGCGGTCCAGCCGCACGCAGTCGGCCCAGGCGCCAGGTGCAAGGCGCCCGCGTTCAGTAATGCCGAGATAGTCGGCGGGAAATTGCGACAGGCGTTGCGAGGCCTCGGCGATCGGCAAACCGATCTTCACCAAGTTACGCAGGGCCTGATCCATGGTCAGCGTGCTGCCGGCCAACGTGCCGTCGGGCAGGCGTACGCCGCCCAGGCATTTGGTCACGGTGTGGCTGCCGAGCTTGTATTCACCGTCGGGCATGCCGGCGGCGGCAGTCGAATCGGTGACGCAATACAGGCACGGGATTGAGCGCAGGGCCACCCGAATGGCGCCGGGATGCACATGCAGCAAATCCGGAATCAGCTCGGCGAATTTGGCGTGGGCCAGCGCGGCGCCGACGATGCCTGGCTCGCGGTGATGCAGCGGGCTCATGGCGTTATAGAGATGGGTGAAACTGGTCGCACCGGCATCGAGTGCGGCAACGCCTTCCTCGTAACTGCCGAGGGTGTGGCCGATCTGCATGCGCACGCCACGGCTGCTCAGCTCACGGATCAAACCGTCATGGCCGGCGATTTCCGGGGCGATGGTGATCACGCGGATCGGCGCCAGTGCCAGGTATTCTTCGACTTCGGCCATCAATGCGGTGTGGGCGAAGTTCGGTTGCGCGCCGAGTTTGCCGGGGTTGATGTACGGGCCTTCGAGGTGTACGCCGAGGACTCGCGCGGCACCTTTCGGACGCTGTTCGCAGAACTCTCCGACTTCTTTCAAGACGCTGGAGATCTCGGCGCTCGGCGCGGTCATGGTGGTGGCCAGCAGCGAGGTGGTGCCGAAACGCACGTGGGTTCTGGTGATGGTCTCGAAGGCGCTGGCGCCTTCCATGATGTCTTTGCCACCGCCGCCGTGGACGTGCAGATCGATGAAACCCGGCAGCAGATACGGCAGGTCATTGTCGGTCGGATCGCAGGGCACGCCTTCGATCGACACGACTTTGCCGTGTTCGTGGACCAGCCGGCCGCGAACCCAGCCGCTGGCGGTAAGGATGTTGTCTTCGGACATTTTGGTTCTCGCTTTTGGCCGCGCTTAACGACGCAGCTCTTTATCTACGAAGCTCTGCAACAAAGTCGTAGTAGTCGTTGCGGCAATAGGTGTCGGTGACTTCAATCGGTGTGTTGTCTTCGAGGTAGCCGACCCGGGTCATCAGCAGCATCGCGGTGCCGGGTGCGATGCCGACCAGTGCGGCGAACTCGTCAGAGGCGTTGATCGCCTGGATGTGCTGCAGGGCGCGGACGATCGGCTTGCCGATGCCGTCGAGGTATTCGTAGAGCGAATCGCCAACCAATTGCGGCTTGGGCATGATCGAGGCGGGCAGGGTGCTCATTTCGATGGCCATGACTGTGTCATCGGCTTTGCGCAGACGCTTCATGCGCGCGACCTTGTCGTTCGGCGACAGGCTGAGGCGGATCAGTTCTTCGTGGGTCGGCAGGGTGATTTCGCGTTCCAGCCATTGCGAGCTGGGTACGAAACCCTTGAGGCGCAGCATCTCGCTGAAACCCGAAAGGCGCGACAGCGGTTGTTCGAGGCGAGGGGTGATGAAAGTGCCGGAACCTTGCAGGCGACGAATCAGGCCTTGATCAAGCAGAACTTCCAGCGCCTTGCGCGCAGTCACTCGGGAAATGCCCAGTTGCTCGCTGAGGTTGCGTTCCGAAGGCATCGCCTGCTCGGACTTCCACTGCCCGGCATGAATCGCTGCTTCCAGATTGCGCGCTAGCTGCAGGTACAGCGGCGTCGGCTGGGAGTCGTCCGGGCGTAGGGTATGGAGGTCGTTCATGTAGGGCATTTCCGTCGCGAGTATAGGATTGTTGTGGCTCGCTTGTGGGGCGGAAATTAATACCACTTGAATACCATGTCAACGCACGGAAATGGCCTTTTGCCCAATGGAATGGAGGGTTTTAGGGGGTGTGGTTTCAAGTGGTATTAGTGTTGGCCTATAAAAAGCAAAAGATCGCAGCCTGCGGCAGCGCCTACAGTTGAGAGTGGTATCACCTCTGTAGGCGCTGCCGCAGGCTGCGATCTTTTGATTTATTTTTTTGCAGGTGACCAGTGGTCAGGGTTTAAGGGCGAATTTCGACCATCGTGCCGTCCGGCACCAGGTTCCATACTTCGCGCATATCAACGTTGCGCATGGCGACGCAGCCGTCAGTCCAGTCGAGGGTGTGGAACAGGTCTTCCGGGGTCTCTTCCGAATCCGGCGTGCCGTGGATCATGATCATCCCGCCGGGCTCGACGCCTTCACGCCGGGCGCGGGCCGAATCGCTGATGTTCGGGTAGGAAATGTGCATCGACAGATTGAATTTGTCGCTGGTCTTGCGCCAGTCGATCCAATAGAAACCTTCTGGCGTGCGCTTGTCGCCTTCTATCAGTTTCGGACCTTTCTTCGCGCCTTTGCCCAGGGAAATGCGATAGGTCTTCAGCGGCTTGCCGTCGGCGATCAACTGCAGTTGATGCGCGGATTTAAGCACCAGAACTTTTTCGATAAGAGGTGTATTCGACGGCGTCACGGTGGTCACGAATGACGCTTGGGAGACGGTAACGAACGACAGGCAAAACAGGGCAAGCAACCAGCGCATTGAAACGATTCCCCAGGGAGTGACGCAGATAACCAACATTTTATATGTATGTGTACATGTAGGAGCTGCCGAAGGCTGCGATCTTTTTGTCGGCCATCATGCCAATGTCTTGATTAAATAATGACCGGCTGCGCCAACGGAGGAATCGATTCAGACCGAACCGGATACGCCTCGATACGCCGATCAGCGAAGAAGCATTCTAAGGTACGCCCCACCGTGCGGAAAGCCAGCTCGTCCCAGGGAATGTCGGCTTCGTCGAATAGTTGTACTTCGAGGCTCTCGGGGCCGGCGGCAAAGTCCAGGTCGACCAGTTCGGCGCGGAAGAACACATGCACCTGACTGATGTGCGGTACGTCGATCAGCGTGTAGATACTCAGGTTGCGCACCCGGGCGCAGGCTTCTTCGGCGGTTTCGCGTACGGCGGCCTGCTCGATGGTCTCGCCGTTCTCCATGAAGCCGGCGGGCAAGGTCCAGTAGCCGAGACGCGGCTCGATGGCGCGGCGGCAGAGCAACACTTTCGTGCCCCAGGTCGGCACGCAACCGGCGACGATATTGGGGTTTTGATAGTGAATGGTCTGACAGCTGTCACAGACAAATCGCAGCCGCGAATCGCCTTCGGGAATGCGCTGGGTGACCGGGTTACCGCAGTGGCTGCAAAATTTCATGCTGGGCTTCCTGAATGCTGCGCCTATCTTGGCGTGCAGCGGTGCCGGTCGGCAAGTTGTCGTTTCGCGACACGGCGGGTTTCGGGGGCTTGGGCGCTTGCAACGATTGGTGCATGATGCAGAGTAAGGCACAGATCGAGAACACTCATGCTGGACGAGCTACTGCATAGGGTTAGCAACCACACACCGCGCACGCTGGAGACCGACACCCGTTTCCCCGAGGCCGCCGTTCTGGTGCCGATCACCCGCAGTGACGAGCCGGAACTGGTACTGACCCTGCGCGCCAGCGGGCTCTCGACCCACGGCGGCGAAGTCGCGTTCCCCGGTGGCCGTCGCGACCCGGAAGACCCCGACCTGATCTTCACCGCGCTACGCGAAGCCGAAGAAGAGATCGGCCTGCCACCCGGCCTGGTTGAAATCATCGGCCCGCTCAGTCCGCTGATCTCCCTGCACGGCATCAAGGTCACGCCGTATGTCGGCGTCATCCCTGATTTTGTCGAGTATCTGGCCAACGATGCCGAGATTGCTGCGGTGTTCACTGTGCCGCTGGAATTCTTCCGCAAAGACCCCCGTGAACACACGCACCGCATCGACTATCAGGGTCGCAGCTGGTACGTGCCGAGCTACCGCTTTGGCGAGTACAAGATCTGGGGGCTGACCGCGATCATGATCGTCGAGTTGATCAATCTGCTCTATGACGCCAAGATCAGCCTGCACCAACCGCCGAAAAGCTTTCTTGATATTTGAACGCATCAATACCTGAGCCATCGGCAGAATGGCCATTCACCGTGAGCCCTGAGGAAAACAAGATGAAATACCGCTTGGGCGACGCCCGTGTCGAGACCCATCCACAAAGCTGGGTCGCCCCCAATGCCGTACTGGTGGGCAAGGTCAAACTCGAAGAGGGCGCCAACGTCTGGTTCAACGCCGTGCTGCGCGGCGACAACGAACTGATCCTGATCGGCAAGAACAGCAATGTGCAGGACGGCACGGTGATGCACACCGACATGGGCTTTCCGCTGACCATCGGTACCGGCGTGACCATCGGCCACAACGCCATGCTCCACGGCTGCACCGTCGGCGATTACAGCCTGATCGGCATTAACGCGGTGATTCTCAACGGCGCGAAGATCGGCAAAAACTGCATCATTGGCGCCAACTCGCTGATTGGCGAAGGCAAAGAGATTCCCGACGGTTCGCTGGTGATGGGCTCACCGGGCAAGGTCGTGCGCGAACTGACCGAGGCGCAGAAGAAGATGCTCGAAGCCAGCGCCGCCCACTATGTGCATAACTCGCAGCGCTATGCTCGTGATCTGGTTGAGCAAGAAGAATGAATACCGCCGAAAGACCCGTTGCCTCGCCGTGCGTGAATATTTGTGCGCTGGATGAGGATGACATTTGTACTGGCTGCCAGCGTACGGTCGCGGAGATCACCCGCTGGGGCCGTATGACCAACGACGAGCGCCGCGTGGTGCTGGGGTTGTGTCATGAGCGGGCGAAGGCGAGTGGGTTGGTGTGGATGATCCCTTCGAAATCGTGATCGGCTTGAGGGTGCCCTCACCCTAACCCTCTCCCAGAGGGAGAGGGGACTGACCGAGTTGATAGTTCGAACTACATCGACCTGAACGATTGAGTCGAACTCAGGTTTGAAAAGCCCCCGATCGGCTCCCTTTCCCCCTCGCCTGAAGGAAAGGGATTGTTCAAGCTGCACCTATCTGCGTTATCGAGTCGAGCTCGGATTGGAATCCAGGGAAGATGGGCTCCCTTTCCCCCTCGCCCCCTGGGGGAGAGGGCTGGGGTGAGGGGGTGGCTCTTGATCTGCGGGTCCAGTAATCTGTGCGCCAATCTGCCAGGTCGCCTCCATGATTTTCCTCATCGCCTACATCAGCAGCGTTGTGCTGATCAACTTCGCCTTCTCTACCGCGCCACACCTGGACGTCATCTGGTCGGCCTGGGGCGGTCTGGTCTTCATACTGCGCGACATGGTGCAAACCCGCTTCGGTCACGGCGCACTCGTGGCGATGCTGGCGGCGCTGGTGCTGTCTTATGTCACGTCAGATCCTTCCATTGCCCTTGCCAGCGCCACAGCGTTCGCAGTGTCCGAGATCATCGACTGGCTGGTGTTCAGCATCACCAAGCGCCCCTTGCGCGACCGCTTGTGGATCAGTTCGGCACTGAGCATTCCTATCGATACCTTCATCTTCTTCGGCATGATCGACCTGTTGACGCCGCCGGTGATCATCACCGCACTGGCTTCGAAATTCGCCGGTGTCACCGCCGTCTGGCTGATCATGGCCTGGCGCGAGCGTAAACAGGCCGTCGCCGGCTGAAGCCAAAGCCTCAGGTTCATGTAAAATGCCGCGCTTTCTCCCCATGGAAAGCGCGTCTAGCGTTGCTTTCCTCGATGATCCGCTTCTTTGAGGACCTGAGATGACCCGTATCGGAACTCCATTGTCGCCAACCGCGACCCGCGTATTGCTGTGTGGCTGTGGTGAGTTGGGCAAGGAAGTGGTGATCGAGCTGCAACGCCTGGGCGTTGAAGTGATTGCCGTCGATCGCTACGCCAATGCGCCAGCCATGCAGGTTGCCCATCGCAGTCACGTGATCAATATGCTCGACGGCGCTGCCCTGCGTGCCGTGATCGAAGCCGAGAAACCGCACTTCATCGTGCCGGAAATCGAAGCGATCGCCACCGCCACGCTGGTCGAACTGGAAGCCGAAGGCTTCACCGTGATCCCGACCGCGCGCGCTGCGCAACTGACCATGAACCGCGAAGGCATCCGTCGTCTGGCCGCCGAAGAGCTGGACCTGCCGACCTCGCCGTACCACTTTGCCGACACCTTCGAGGACTACAGCAAAGCCGTTCAGGACCTAGGCTTCCCATGCGTCGTCAAACCAGTCATGAGCTCGTCGGGCAAAGGCCAGAGCCTGCTGCGTAGCGCTGATGACGTGCAGAAGGCATGGGATTATGCGCAAGAGGGCGGTCGCGCCGGCAAAGGCCGGGTGATCATCGAAGGTTTCATCGATTTCGATTACGAGATCACCCTGCTGACCGTGCGCCACATCGGCGGCACTACGTTCTGCGCGCCGGTCGGTCACCGTCAGGAGAAGGGTGACTATCAGGAATCCTGGCAGCCGCAAGCCATGAGCCCGGTTGCCCTGGCTGAATCCGAGCGCGTTGCCAAAGCGGTAACTGAAGCGCTGGGTGGTCGCGGTCTGTTCGGCGTTGAGCTGTTCATCAAGGGTGATCAGGTGTGGTTCAGCGAAGTTTCGCCGCGCCCGCATGACACCGGTCTGGTAACGCTGATTTCGCAGGATCTGTCGCAGTTCGCCCTGCACGCTCGCGCAATTCTGGGCCTGCCGGTACCGCTGATCCGTCAGTTCGGGCCATCGGCTTCGGCGGTGATTCTGGTGGAAGGGCAGTCGACTCAGACCGCTTTCGCCAACCTCGGCGCGGCGTTGAGCGAGCCGGACACGGCGCTGCGACTGTTCGGCAAGCCGGAAGTGAATGGCCAGCGCCGCATGGGCGTGGCGCTGGCGCGAGATGAGTCGATCGAAGCCGCTCGTGCCAAGGCGACCCGCGCTGCTCAGGCTGTTGTGGTCGAGCTCTAAACCGAGTCGCGACATTCGCGAGCAAGCTCGCTCCCACATGGGATTGGGTGAACACAGAATCTGTGACCAACCCCAAAAACCTGTGGGAGCGAGCCTGCTCGCGAAGCTTTTGATCTTCTGTCAGGCAACCTGATTCAGATCGTTGCCACGCGTTTCCTTCAGGCACAGCACCGCAATCAAACTCAGCACCGCCGCCCCCGACACATACCCACCGACATAACTCAAACCGCCCATCGCCACCAGTTTCTGCGCAAAGAACGGCGCCGCCGAGGCCCCGACTATGCCGCCCAGGTTATACGCCGCCGAAGCACCGGTATAACGCACGTGAGTCGGAAACAGCTCCGGCAACAGCGCGCCCATCGGTGCAAACGTCACGCCCATCAAGAACAGCTCGATGCACAGAAACAGCGCCACGCCCCAGGTCGAACCCTGAGTCAGCAACGGCTCCATCAGGAACCCGGAAAGAATCGCCAGCACGCCACCGATGATCAGCACCGGTTTGCGCCCGTAACGGTCGCTGGCCCAAGCCGACAGCGGCGTGGCGGCGGCCATGAACAGCACGGCAAAACACAGCAGCCCGAGGAAGGTTTCGCGGCTATAGCCAAGTGTGGAAACCCCGTAACTCAGTGAGAACACCGTCGAGATATAGAACAGCGCATAACAGACCACCATCGCCGCCGCGCCCAGCAATGTCGGCGCCCAGTACTGACTGAACAGCTCGACCAGCGGTATCTTCACCCGCTCCTGACGGGCGATGGCGTTGGCAAACACCGGTGTTTCATGCAGTTTCAATCGCACATACAGACCGACCATCACCAGCGCTGCGCTGAGCAGGAACGGAATCCGCCAGCCCCAGCTGCGGAACTGCTCGTCATCGAGGGTCATGGCCAAGGTCAGAAACAAGCCGTTCGCGGCGAGAAAGCCGATCGAAGGTCCGAGCTGCGGAAACATGCCGAACCACGCACGCTTGCCTTTCGGCGCGTTTTCCGTGGCCAGCAATGCAGCGCCACCCCATTCACCGCCCAATCCCAGGCCCTGTCCGAAGCGCAGCACGCACAGCAGAATCGGCGCCCAGGCGCCAATCGTGGCGTAACCTGGCAGCACGCCGATCAGCGTCGTACACACGCCCATCAACAGCAGCGAGGCCACCAGCGTCGACTTGCGCCCGATACGGTCACCGAAGTGGCCGAACAGCGCCGAACCCAGCGGTCTGGCGAGGAAGGCGATGCCGAAGGTCAGGAACGCCGACAGCATCTGCGCGGTGCCAGAGGTCTGAGGAAAGAACACCGGCCCGATCACCAAAGCGGCGGCGGTGGCGTAAACATAGAAGTCGTAGAACTCGATCGCGGTGCCGATAAAACTCGCCGTCGCCACGCGGGTGGCGGAATTCGTCGGTTGGGCAGGCGCGGTGGCACTGTAAGCGGTACTGGTCGTCATGCGGTGATCCCTGACAGTCATGAGCTCCATTGGAGCGAATTATTATGGTCGAGCACCCAGGGATGTGGGATGAGGCGCGGTCGCTGTTTCAGGTAGGAACAGTCGCCGGTGTAATGCAGAAATGGCCGAAACCTGTCAGGTGCGGGGTAAGCACGAGGTTCGGCGGGGCTTGGGTAAGCGCCTCGATTATAGGAAGGGGGCTAACGATTGAACAAGAGCAAAAAGATCGCAGCCTGCGGCAGCTCCTACATGGGAACGCATTTCAAATGTAGGAGCTGCCGAAGGCTGCGATCTTTTGATCTTTGATCTTTTATCGGGCAGGCAGCAAAGCAGGCACAGACGAGGTATGCCAAATCAGCACCTTGCTCACCCGGTTCTCCTCGGTCTCGAGAATCTCCAGCCGATAGCGCCCGATCTTCAAGCACACCGCGCTCTCAGGAATCGTCTCCAACGCTTCAGTCACCAGCCCATTCAGCGTTTTCGGCCCATCGCTCGGCAAATGCCAACCCAGGCACTTGTTCAGCTCGCGGATCGACGCGGCACCGTCAATGACCATGCGGCCATCGCCCTGTGGATGAATATGCGGATTATCCAGACTGTGCTCGCTTTCAAACTCGCCGACGATTTCTTCGAGAATGTCTTCCAGCGTGACGATGCCGAGCACTTCGCCGTACTCATCCACGACCATGCCCAGGCGCCGCTGCTGCTTGTGGAAGTTCAGCAGTTGCAGTTGCAGCGGCGTGCTTTCCGGCACGAAGTACGGTTCGTAACTAGCGGCCAGCAGCGCTTCGCGCGTCAGATCACCGTTGTTCAGCAGGTGCCGGATCTGCCGGGTGTTGAGCACCGCTTCAACCTGATTGATGTCGCTATGGAACACCGGCAGGCGTGTGCGCTTGTTATGCCGCAGTTGTTCGATGATTTCTTCGATCGAGTCATCGAGGTTGATGCCGTCGACGTCACTGCGCGGCACCAGAATGTCGTTGACCGTAATATTGTCCAGCGCATGAATGCCTGAGACCGGGTGCGCCCGGACCGGGTGTTCTGGATCGTCGTACCGATCGGCAGGCGAGTCATCTTCGCTTTGCTGCACGACCTGAACCTTGCGTGCAAATGGAGTCATCAGCAAACCGCTGATACGGCTGAACAACCAGGCAAACGGATAGACAATCTTCAGTGGCACGGTCAGCAAGGTATTGCCAAACGCCAGCACCGCATCGGGATAACGCTGGGCGACGGTGCGCGGGAAGTAATCGGCAAACACCAGCAGAATTGCGCCGGCACCGAGGCACGCAGCCCAAGGGCCGTTTTCTTCGCAGAGGAAAATCGCCAGCAGTGTCGCGATGACGACCGCGAGAGCGCGGCACAGGGTATTGCAGAGAATGAGGCTGTCGAGCGGGAAGCTCAGCTTCGCCAGCGGCTTATCGCTGGCGCGCGAGGCGGTGCGTTGCGCGAGCAGGTGTTGCTGCGCGATTTCGACGGCGGTAAACAACCCTGACCATAAAATCAGCAGGACAAATACCGCGAGCATCGGCCCAAGGGGCAAACCGTCCATTTATGCCGCCCGTCAGATGTGCAGGATGTATTCACGAACCAGTTTGCTGCCGAAGTACGCCAACATCAGCAGGCAGAAACCGGCGAGGGTCCAGCGAATCGCCTTGTGACCGCGCCAGCCGAGGCGATTGCGGCCCCACAACAACACGCTGAAGACGATCCAGGCCAGGCACGCCAGCAGGGTCTTGTGCACCAGATGCTGGGCGAACAGGTTCTCAACGAACAGCCAGCCGGAAATCAGCGACAGCGACAGCAGTGTCCAGCCGGCCCAGAGGAAACCGAACAGCAGGCTTTCCATGGTTTGCAGCGGCGGGAAATTCTTGATCAGCCCGGACGGGTGCTTGTGTTTGAGTTGGTGGTCTTGCACCAGCAGCAACAAGGCCTGGAACACCGCGATGGTGAACATGCCGTAGGCGAGGATCGACAACAGAATGTGCGCGAGGATGCCCGGCTCTTCGTCGATGATCTGCACGGTGCCGGTCGGCGCGAATTGCGCCAGCAGCACGGTGATCGCGCCCAGCGGAAATAGCAGCACCAGCAGGTTTTCCACCGGGATTCGCGAGCAGGCAATCAGTGTCAGCGCGATCACTGCCGCGGCAATCAGGCTCGAGGCGCTGAAGAAGTCCAGGCCTAGACCGATCGGGGTCAGCAAGTGAGTGAGCAGGCTGGCGCCGTGGGCCAACACGGCGAAGACGCCGAGGGTAACCAGCAGGCGCTTGTTCGCCTTGGCGCCGGTGGCCAGACGAGTGCTCTGATAAAGGGTCGCAGCGGCATATAGAAGGGCAGCGGCGAGAGTGGTCAATAAACTGGGTGACAAGGGGAGCATAAATCCTGTTAGGCAAGCCCGAAAGGGGCTGAGTTTGGCATAGAACCGCCATGGCACGAAAGACTCAGGAAGCTGACAGCGAGGTGTCCGCCAGCCGCAGTCTTCGCTATAATCCGCGACCTGCCCACGCCGCAGGCTCGCCGAGCACATGTTGATTCCGGTCTGGGCCGCCATTATCCCGGTCTACACAGGGCCT
>Ga0209070_100460_pt1 | contig 23504 bp, 18 predicted proteins | sample SynthPrep_5_END__FD_187205 | JGI IMG/M metagenome (GOLD analysis project Ga0209070, IMG submission 187205) | Synthetic microbial communities from Ohio, USA - SynthPrep_5_END_DS10_MetaG (SPAdes) (version 2) | ecosystem: Engineered > Bioreactor > Aerobic > Activated sludge | place: USA: Ohio... | reverse complement strand
AAAGTGCGTATAACAGCATGCTGCAGGGCATAGTGGACGATTTGAAACAACAGCAACTGGCCGTGGAAAGCATGGGCGCCCTGGTGGTGTTTTTAGCCGAGCTGGCCGATAAAGAAGGTAATCCGTCGCCTTTTATTATCCAAAAAACCGGTGGCGGCTTTTTGTACTCCACCACTGATTTAGCGGCCTGCCAGTATCGTAGCCACGATTTAAATGCTGACCGGGTGATTATTTTTACTGACGCCCGCCAGGCGCTGCATTTTAAACAGGTAGAACTGGTTGCCCGTAAAGCCGGTTATCTGCGTGCGGAAACAGCCTATGATCATTGCCCCTTTGGTACCATGATGGGCGAAGATGGTAAGCCATTTAAAACCCGTACCGGTGGTACCGTGAAACTGGCAGAGCTGCTGGAAGAAGCAGTAGTACGCGCCAAAGCTGTGGTGCAGGAAAAAGCCACCGATTTAACCGAAGCCGAAGTAGCCGACGTCGCGCGTAAAGTGGGTATTGGTGCGGTGAAGTTTGCCGATTTATCGAAAAACCGTACCAGCGACTATATTTTCAGCTGGGACGCGATGCTGAGTTTTGAAGGTGCCACGGCACCTTATCTGCAGTATGCCTACACCCGGGTGCGCAGTATTTTGCGCCGCGCTGAGATTACCGATAGCTTTAACGCAACATTAAATCTGGTTGAAGAGCAAGAAAAGCAGTTAGCGGTAAAACTGCTGCGGTTTGAAGAAACGCTGCAACAGGTCATTAAAGACGCCCAGCCTAACCTGCTGTGTAATTACCTGTACGAGCTGGCCAGTTTGTATATGACATTCTACGAGGCCTGCCCGATGCTAAAAGACGGCATTGAACCGGCCGTGCGTGACAGCCGTTTAATGCTGAGTATTATTACTTCACGTATACTTAAGCAGGGCCTGGACTTGCTGGGTATCGGGGTTATGGAGCGTATGTAAAGATGAAGATTGACGCTATTCGCCGCAGCTATGCGAAAGACAAACTGGATTTGGATAAGCTCAATGCAGATCCTATCGCACAGTTTGAATTCTGGTTAAAAGATGCCATAGCGGGAGAATTACCGGATCCTACAGCAATGTGTGTGGCCAGCGTCGATGCACAGGGCCAGCCGTCGCAGCGGCTGGTGCTGTTAAAAGATGTCAGCAGCGAAGGTTTTACCTTCTACACTAACCTGGGCAGCCGTAAGGCGACCGAACTTGCCGGCAACCCTAAGGTATGTCTGCATTTCCCCTGGCACCCGCTGGAGCGCCAGGTCATCGTATACGGCACAGCCGAGCGGGTATCGAATACGCAGGTGATGAAGTACTTTTTATCCCGGCCCAAAGAAAGCCAGCTGGCAGCCTGGGCGTCAGAGCAAAGCCGGCCGGTATCTACCCGCCAGGCACTGATGCAAAAATTTGCTGAGATAAAACACAAGTTTGAACATGGCGACGTGCCTCTGCCATCCTTCTGGGGCGGCTTTTTAGTGCGCCCGCATAAAATTGAATTCTGGCAGGGCGGTGAGCATCGGCTGCATGATCGTTTTATGTACAGTAAAACCGCGGATAACCGCTGGGATATCGACAGGTTATGTCCCTAACCAGCGACATACCGGCTACGGTTAAGTTGTTTGACACCCACTGCCATCTCGATTTACCCGAGCTTGCCATAGCGCAAACTCTGCACTGGCACCAGGCGCAACAAGCCGGGGTTGCCGCTTTAGTTATTCCCGCCGTGCAACAATCCGCCTGGCAAAACCTGCTGGATTTACAAAAACAACAGCCTCACTGGCATATAGCGCTGGGTATACACCCGTGGTGGGCGGCTAAGCACCTGCCTGATGTTGTAGCTGTACTGGATCAACTGCTAACAGCTCATAGCAGCGTTATTGTTGCTGTAGGGGAGATTGGGCTGGATTTTGCGTTAGCTGAAGCTACTTTCGCTATACAGCAACAGCTGTTTGCAGCGCAACTGCTACTGGCAAAACTGCATAATAAGCCGGTGATCCTGCATCATCGTAAAAGCCAGCCGCAATTGCTGGCAGAGCTTAAACGTCAACAGTTTTCTGAGGGCGGTATTTTGCATGCTTTTTCCGGCAGCCAGCAACAGGCAATGGCTTTTATCGATTTGGGTTTTAAGCTGGGTATCGGCGGCACTATTACCTATGAACGGGCTGAGAAAACCCGTAACACCGTGCAAAAATTACCACTTGATAGCTTTGTGCTGGAAACCGATGCGCCGGCCATGCCGCTGGCTGGTTTTCAGGGCCAGGTAAATACCCCGGCACAACTGGCGTTAGTGTTTGACGCCTTTTGCCAGTTACGGCCGGAGCCGCGCGAGCAGATCGCGGCAACGCTATGGCAAAACAGCCTTAAGGTGCTAAGGCTTAGCACGGCGTAAACGTAATGACTGACGCGACAAGCGCGAGAAACCGCGGCGCAGCATAAAGCCAACAATACCGGCCAGCACCAACATGGCCATCAGCTGTTGCATCATTTGCTGCCATGACAGGCTTATTGGCGTTAAAGACGCATCCAGCCGTAAACTCAGTTTAATGTAGCCTAACAATTGCTGATCTTTAGTAATGGTTTGCACCATTGCCTGTAACTGCTCTGTTTGGGTTGGGCCATATAAAAGCCGTGCCGGCGCACTGCCTTGTGACCAGCTCATGCGCACACCATTGGCGTCATACACCACCACATCATGTAAATACTGACTGGCAGCAATGTGCTGTGTCAGTTGCTCCAGGCCATCAAGTTGATCATTTTCTATTAAATAAGCGGCGGTGTGCGATAACGCTGTGAGCATTTCCTGCATTAACTGACTGTTTTGCTGCTGCAACAAACGCTTACCTTGCTGTTGGGTTAGCACCCAGCTATGCAATAACAGCCAGATACCAATAACTGCAATAGCAATTTGCAACAGCTTAATAGTGCTTGAAGTACTGTCCGGTATTGGGATATCGTTCTGCATATTTTCCATAAAGCGCCAGCTGAGCTAGTCGTTAATGCGCGTAGCATGCCACGGCTGTAGCGCCAAGTATAGGTAATCCAGTGTCGTTTTTTTATCAGATCCCCGTGCAGCAACAAGCGGCAACATCACCGGTAAAGCAGCTTTCGGTTAATCAAGGTTATACGCTTAAGTGGCAACAAGAGGCGTTGCTGCTGAAGAGTAAGCAAAGTCTGGCGCTGCTGGATACAGCGGAGTTTGCGCTTGGACAGCCGGCAAAAGTGGCTGTGCTGCGCTTGTTTGGCGATGCTCTTAACTGGGGTGCACTACATAACATACTGCAGTTGTGTGCTACAGATACGGCACTGGCTTGCCGTTTATATCAGCCTCATCCTGAACTTAGCGCGGCGGTAGAGTTAGCTTTGCCAGCTGTGCTGACCGCAGCACAGCAGCAACAACTAAATGAGTTGGCTGTAAGGCTAGATATTGAGCTGGTATACCTGCCGGATGCGCCAGTGCTGGCAAAGCCCGGCGTGCTGGTAATGGATATGGATTCAACCGCGATACAAATAGAATGTATTGATGAGATAGCTAAACTGGCCGGTGTGGGTGAACAGGTAGCTGCTGTTACCGCGCGGGCGATGAATGGCGAACTGGACTTTGCCCAAAGCCTGATAGCACGGGTAGCGGCTTTGCAAGGCGCGGATGAGGATATCTTGCAGCAGGTATTGGCTGGCGTGCCTTTAATGCCTGGCTTAACTGAGTTGGTTAACCATTTAAAAGCGCATCAGTGGCAGGTTGCTATTGCCTCGGGTGGTTTTACCTATTTTACTGAAGCGTTAAAGCTGCAATTAGGCTTAACCGCTACTTTTGCTAATGTGCTGGATATTGCCAACGGTAAGTTAACCGGCAAAGTGCTGGGTGATATTGTTGACGCTAACACTAAAGCGCGTGTGGTTAATGAACTTGCCGCTGAATATAGCATTGCAGCAAGCCAAACCGTTGCTATTGGCGATGGCGCTAACGATATTCCTATGCTTAAAGCTGCAGCGCTGGGGGTGGCTTTTCATGCTAAGCCCAAAGTGCAGGCACAGGCTAAAGCGGCTATCCGGCATGGTTCGCTATTGCAGCTGTTGTACCTGCTGGATTAAGCATGAAGCATCAGCAAAGTTCGCTTTATCTGGATTTAGACCAATACCAGCTGCATTTACGCCGCTTGTTGCCGATGCAACAAGGCATAGCACCGGTGCTGATGCTGCACGGCGCTATTGAAAACGGCCGTATCTTTTACAGCCAGTCGGGTAAGGGCTTGGGCTGCTACCTGGCCGATAACGGCTTTATGGTGTATTGCGCTGATTTTGCCGGCCGTGGTTTGTCAAAGCCACATGTGTCAGAAGGTTTTGCCCAAAACCAGCAACAAATGATCACTCGCGATATTCCGGCATTAATTGAACATGTGTACCAGCTACATCAACAAAAAGTTATCCTGATTGCCCATTCGTGGGGGGGCGTAGTTGCCGCTGCCAGCCTGGCGCGTTTTCCGCAGCTTACAGCCAAAGTGGCTGCTAAAGTGTGTTTTGGCAGTAAAAGGGTTATTAGTGTACAAAGCCTGGAGCGTAAGCTGAAAATTAACCTGATCTGGAATAAGCTGGCGCCCTGGTTAAGTAGAAAGTACGGTTATTTTCCGGCGCGTAAATGGCGCTTTGGTGCCGACGATGAGCCGCAGCAGTTTTTGCAGGACACAGTAAGCTGGATTGAAGGTGCCGCTTTTACTGATTTAACTGATCAGTTTGACTATGGCCACAGCAGTAAGATCACGCAGTGGCCACCGGTGTGGCACTTCGCCGGCCAAAATGACCGCTTGCTGGGCCATCCGCTTGATGTGAAAGCCTTTATTGCTGAAACTGCACCACAGGCCCGGTTTAGTTTATTGGGCCGCTCTGCAGGTTATAAGCAGGATTACGACCATATTTCTATGCTGACGCACCCCAGTGCGGTGCAGGATCATTTTGCCCAGTTACGTGACTGGTTGTTGAAGCTGGAGTATTAACTGCTGTTGCTGTTGCACTTTATGGCTAACAGGATTTACAGCTGCACCATAACGCCAGGGAATTTCTTCTGAGATATCAATAACGTCAAGCACGCCTGCCACACTCCATAACTCTTCTTCCAGCTGTTTAGCTTTATGAATGGCATAGGCGCTTATATAGTTCATTTCAGCTGCAATATAATCGGTGTCTGGCCTGCCGGTACGGGACAACGTCAGTCGAAAACAAAACAGGCTACCTTGTTGCAGCGCATTTAGCACAAATTGCTGTTTTTTCTGCTCAGAGCTGAACTCATAATCATAGCGACAATCTGGTTCGATATTCCCGGCAGTAATATCCGCTGGCAACGCAATAAAAAGCTCGTAGCTTCTGGCGTTGTCAAAACGTTTCATCTGTTTTAGCTGTTGTGCAAATTGCAGGCTGGCAGCGTTATTGCGCAGGATCATATTCAGGTCAATGCCGCTGCTATGCTGATGCTGTAACTTCAGTAACTGATACAGGCTGCTGTTGCCGTCGCCTTTTGCCACAGTATTAATTTCATAGCGAATACCTTTGCGGTGTAAAAACAGTGCAAAACTATTTTGTGAATTAAGGTACATATTACGTAAAGCTGCAGCCAGGCCGGGATATTTAGGGCTTTCTTCTGCCGGTGTGAGTTTGGCGCGGTTATTTTGAATGAGTTGCTGAAAAAACAGGCGGCCAACATGTGGCTCATCTGTTTCTGCTGCGCGCAGGTTCATAATAGTATGGCTTTTGCTGACAGCCATTACCTCATACGGCAGCTCACTGAGGCTGTGACGGGTGCTGATTTTTTGCATATCAGGCAGGCGCAACTGCACAATATCGCCTTTATTAAACCTTACCGGTAAGGCTGTTTCTAACTGTAAGCCTTTTGATGAAAAATCCCGACTGTGGCCACTCAGCTCTGTCTGGTTTTGTGGATCTTTTACCATCACCGCAGTTTTGTACAGATAGCGTGACTCTGAACGCAAATTAACATATTGCACCGGTATGGCTTCGCAGGACGGAATGTCGGGGCGTTTTTTATGGCCAAACTGGGCCAGCAGCTTAAGGTGTTGCTGGTTCACCTGATAACTCTGATACCAGAAGCTGCTGTTGGTGCTGCTGATATCCGTCAGGCTGACAATATAGCGCAAATCCTGCAGCAAGCCTTTTATCAACGGTACTTGTGACGCCGGTTTTTTAACCATGTACTGTTCGGGCACTGTTGCCGGCATTTCTGCCATGGTTGCCGCTGTGCGCAACAAGTTGCAATGCAATACCCGCCAGCTGGGTTTGCTGGCACCAAAACCAAGAAATAACTCTTTTAGCTGCTCAGAAACCGCCAGCTCTTCACTGGTTGCAGAATAGAAAAACAACTTCCCTTTCGCTGCGTGGGTAAAGCAGTAAAGAATAGTCGATTTTTCTTCACTACTTTGTTGCAGCAGCTGCTTCAGCCGTCTTACCGCCAGCAGGCTGTCAAAAATAGCCTGATGTTGCTCATCGAGAAAGTAATGCCAGATAGCGCGGTTGTATTCAGTTGTCAGGGCAAACATCGGTATGGGTTGGCCGTCTTTTACCGCAATAAATACCGGCAGGCTGCTAAGGCGCGGCAGATAAAACTGCTCATAACCTTTGGTGCGCATACTGTGGCATACGCTGTCGAGGTTCACTTTATAGCGGCGCTTGTTGCCGGTGATAAACTTCTGCAAAAAGTCAGCAAACTGCTGCTCATTGTCATTTTGCAAGCGTTGCAGACGCAAATAGTGGTTCTGGCCCTGTGACTCAGTATCAACCACTTTATACATTACACCGTCTGACAAGCCGAGCATAAACTCCTGCTCCAGGCCGGTAAAATAGAGTTTTAGTTCGGCACCGACATTAACCTTTACCGGTTTGGTTAATTTTACCTTGCAGCCGGATACCGATAAGTCTGAGGTGCTGGCTGTCATACGCTGTTTATTCAGCTCTATTTCTACTTCAATGGCATAGTTCATCCGCTCGTCTTGGCGGGTGGTATAGCTGCCAAAGGAAATTACATCGGCCACCTGGGGCGACAGATTTTCCTCTTCTTCACGGTTTTTACCGCTTACTGATTGCTGCAGGGCGTTTTTTACCCGCTCTTCGGTTTCCTTGCGGTGCATTACGCGAAAGTTGTTTTCGGTATTACGCACTTCCTCATACAAGCCAAGTGTATAACCGCCGTATTGCTTCAGGCCGTTTTCAAACACCTTAATAGCGTTATTATCCATATAGTGAGTTTTGCCTTTATATTCATAAGGCTTAACATCACCATCAACATGGCCGCGTAAATCAATAAAGTAATTGCAAGGCTGTGCCATGCGTTTTAGTTCCATTTTTAACAGGAACTGTTTGGATTTAGGAATATCGGATGTCAATAAACCGAACACCTGATCAAACTCAGCTGAGTTCAGCAAGCTTTTCATGCGGTCAATAACGCCGACGTATTCCTGTAAATCTTCTGCTGTCATAATTCAGTCAGGTTAAATGCCATAATACCGGCACCTTAGGGTTATAATCTGTAGTACGCTACGTTGTTACAAATTGAAAAGCAATATCCATGCCTTTCATTTAGCTTGAGAAAATAAATTATGGCAAAAGTAAAAACCGCTTACGTCTGCAGTGACTGCGGCGCTGACTTTGTGCGCTGGCAAGGCCAGTGTACAGAATGTGGAGCCTGGAATACCGTTAGTGAAGTACGCTTAGGTACCGCCAGCAGTAAAAATGCCCGCTTCGAAGGGTATGCCGGTGCGGCGGTGGCAAAAGTAGTACGGCTGGATGAAGTAGACTTACAAGACGTACCGCGCTTTAGCAGCGGTTTTGCTGAGTTTGACCGCGTGCTCGGTGGCGGCATAGTGCCGGGCTCGGCTATTTTAATTGGCGGCCATCCGGGCGCCGGTAAAAGTACCTTATTGCTGCAAATTATGTGTGGCCTGGCACAACAGGGCGGCGCACTGTATGTAACCGGTGAAGAATCATTACAGCAGGTAGCCATGCGGGCGCAGCGTTTAGGTTTGCCAACCAATGCGCTTAAAATGCTGGCCGAAACCAATGTGGAAACCATTTGCCTGCTGGCGCAGCAGGAAAAGCCACGTATTATGGTTATCGACTCTATCCAGGTAATGCATCTGGCCGATATTCAGTCGGCACCCGGCAGTGTGTCGCAGGTGCGTGAAAGTGCAGCCTTTTTAACCCGTTTTGCCAAGCAGCACCATATCGCCATTATTATGGTGGGCCATGTGACTAAAGACGGTTCGCTGGCAGGCCCCAAGGTATTGGAGCACTGTATTGATTGCTCGGTGATGCTTGATGGCGATAGCGACAACCGTTACCGCACCATGCGAGGCAATAAAAACCGTTTTGGCCCGGTAAACGAACTTGGCGTATTTGCTATGACTGGCCAGGGCATGAAAGAGGTAAAAAACCCGTCGGCCATTTTTTTAACCCGCGGTAAGGAAGATCAATCGGGCAGCATTGTTATGGTGTTGTGGGAGGGCACGCGACCGCTGCTGGTAGAAATTCAGGGCCTGGTAGATTATTCACCGTTGAATAACCCGCGCCGGGTTACTCTGGGCATGGAGCAAAACCGCATTTCTATGTTACTGGCTGTTATGCACCGCCACGCCGGTATACAAATGGCTGATCAGGATGTATTTGTAAACGTGGTGGGCGGCGTTAAGGTAAACGAAACCAGCGCCGATTTAGCTACTTTGCTGGCGCTGGTGTCGAGTTTTCGTGATAAGCCATTACCAAACGATTTAGTGGTGTTTGGCGAAGTGGGGCTGGCAGGCGAAATAAGGCCAGTGCCAAGTGGCCAGGAACGTTTACGTGAGGCCGCCAAACATGGTTTTAAGCGCGCAATAGTGCCACAGGCAAATTGCCCGAAAGAGCCGATAGCGGGTATGGAAGTAATAGGGGTTAGTAAACTGGCCGAGGCATTAGAGGCTATTTAGTGCTAAGAAAGCCCCGCTATGGCGGGGCTGTCTGCTTAAAATTTGGTGTTTTGCGGGAAGTTAAGCTTTAACACCTGGTAAGTATCTTCTTTTAGCTTGCTCAGCCCCAGTTTGTCGTAGCTTTCTACCATTACCTCAAGCGCCTGCTCAACTAATGGTGAGTCGCGGTAAAACTCAACAATATATTTGCCGCGGTTAGCCGCAGCCAGATAAGCACCACGGCGCATATAGTAATCAGCTATCAGCAGTTCATGCCGGGCCAGCGCATCTTTAATGCTTAACATGCGTTTTTTCGCTTCAGCAGCGTACTTGCTGTTAGGATAGCTGCTTACCAGTAATTTAAAATCATCAAACGCCTGGCGGGTGCTGGCTAAATCACGGTCTGCGCGGTCAATACCCAATATATTATGCAGCGCATTTTCGTCGGCTTTCATATTGCTAAGACCGCGCATGTAGTACACGTAGTCCAGCTCAGGGTGGTTAGGGTTTAAGCGGATAAAACGGTCAATGCCAGCCAGCGCTTTTTGTACATCGCCAGCCTGATAATGGGCATATATTAAATCCAGTTGCACTTGTCTGGCCAAAGGCCCGAACGGGTAACGGCTTTCTACTGCCATTAACAGCTCAATAGCGCGGTTGTACAAGCCATTATCTAATACTTCTTTGGCTTGCTGATACATAGTTTGCGCGGTTTGTGTATTACTGGTATCCGCTTCCTTCGGTTTACCGGAACAGGCCGTAAGGGTTAATGCCAGTAAAGAAATCAGTAAAAAATTCGCTTTCATTTAAAAATCCGTTACTACTTGAGCTAAATGGCTGTCTAGTCTGGCGTAAAATCGCTAAAATACACACTATTGCGATTCTACCCCAGACCTGCCGGGGTTGCACACAGGATAACTGCTTCCGTTATGACAAAACAGCTAAAACTTTCAGAAATTGTACCAGAGCATCTTTTTGGTAAGCGCTTAGATCAGGTTCTGGCCGAAATGTTCCCTGATTATTCACGATCCAGAATAAAAGAGTGGATCCTGGCAGATGCAGTTAAGGTTAATGGCACCATGCAAAACCGGCCAAGGGAGAAACTCCTCGGTGGTGAGCAAATTGATATTCTGGCTGAGCTGCCGGAAGATCAGCGTTTTGAAGCCGAAGCCATAGAGTTAAATATTGTCTATGAGGACGAGCATATCCTGGTGATCAATAAGCCCGCCGGCTTGGTTGTGCATCCTGGTGCTGGCAATGCCGATGGCACTTTACTGAACGCTTTATTACACCACTGTCCGGGGATAGGTGAAGTACCACGGGCTGGTATTATCCACCGTTTGGATAAAGACACTACCGGTTTAATGGTGGTAGCGAAAACCATACCAGCGCAAACCCACTTGGTAGAGGCGATGCAGGCACGGGAAATTACCCGTGAGTACGAAGCGGTATGCCATGGCGCCATGACCGGCGGTGGTACCATTGACGAGCCGATAGGTCGTCACCCCACCAAGCGTACCCATATGGCTGTAAGCCAGTCAGGTAAGCCTGCGACCACTCATTTTCGCGTGATGGAAAAATACCGGGCTCACACCCGTTTGCGTTTGCGGCTTGAAACCGGCCGCACGCATCAAATCCGTGTGCATATGACTTATGTTAACCATCCGCTGGTTGGCGATCCTGTGTATGCCGGCCGGCCGCGGCCACCGCGTAAAGCTGATGAGCAATTACTGACTATTCTGCGTAACTTTAGGCGCCAGGCCTTACATGCCGCCATGTTGCGTTTAGCCCATCCGATTACGCTGGAGATCCTGGAATGGCATGCGCCTATTCCTGATGACATGGTGCAGCTAACTGCTGCTTTGCGGGCCGATACAGCAGAGCATGGCCTGGATTATGTCTGACAACCCGCTGTTACTGCCTGACTGGCCAGCTCCGGCCAATGTGCGGGCAGTATGCAGCACCCGCAGTGGTGGTTGTTCAACCGGTGTGTATGCCAGTTTAAATCTTGGCAATCATGTGGCAGACAACGCTGAGCGGGTTGCTGAAAACCGGCGTCGTTACCAACTGCTGGCACAGATGCCGGCAGCGCCGGTTTGGTTAAATCAGGTGCATGGCACTGCTGTGTCCGTACTGACCAAGGCGTCTATTGCGGATACCGCCGATGCAAGCGTAACCTGTGAGTCCGGTGTAGTGGCCACTGTTATGACAGCAGATTGCCTGCCGTTGTTATTGTGTGATAAAGCCGGCACTCAGGTGGCGGCAGTGCATGCTGGCTGGCGCGGTTTGTGTGACGGCGTTATTGAAGCCACACTGGCGCACTTTGCCAAACCTGCTGACGTACTGGTGTATCTTGGCCCGGCTATCAGCCAACGTGCATTTGAAGTAGGGCCAGAGGTTCGGGCCGCTTTTATTGGCCACAGTGCACAGGCGGCGCTGGCCTTTAGCAGCGGCAATAATAACAAGTGGCAGGCTGATTTATATCTGCTGGCCAAACAGCGCCTGCAAGCCTGTGGGGTGCAGCATATTTATGGTGGCCAGTACTGCACTTATCAGCAAAGTGAGTTGTTTTTTTCCTACCGGCGTGACGGCCAAACCGGCCGCATGGCCAGTTCAATCTGGTTAGCCTGATCCAAGTCAAATTTTTGACGTTTCTTTGCTTGAATTTGCAGCAATAACACCCAATCTTATAACGCAACAGTGTTGTGCTTGTAGGAGCCAGAAATGCGTCTTGAAAAATTTACCAGTAAGTTCCAGGAAGCGATAGCTGATGCGCAGTCGCTGGCGCTTGGCCGTGATCAGCAGTTTATCGAGCCGGTGCACCTGATGTTTGCCTTGTTAAATCAGGAAGGCGGCACAGTGCGGGAGCTGCTAAACAAACTGGCGATTAATTTTAATGAACTGCGCTCTAAGGTTAGCCAGGCGATAGACAAGCTGCCGCGGGTTGAAGGCGAGGGGGCAAACCTGCAGCTATCGTCTGCTACTGCACAATTGCTGCAACAGTGCGACAAGCTGGCGCAAAAACGCAAAGATCAGTTTATTTCCAGCGAGCTTTTCGTATTAGCGGCGACTGAAGATAAATCTGAACTGGGCAAAATTTTACGTTTAATCGGCGTCAGCAAAGAAAATGTAGAAGCAGCCATTACACAAATGCGTGGCGGCCAGAAGGTCGACGATGTTAATGCCGAAGATACCCGACAGGCATTAACTAAATATACAATAGATTTAACCGCCCGTGCTGAGGCCGGCAAACTGGATCCGGTAATAGGCCGGGATGAAGAAATTCGCCGCTGCATTCAGGTATTACAGCGGCGCACTAAAAATAACCCGGTATTAATTGGCGAGCCTGGCGTAGGTAAAACCGCTATCGTTGAAGGGTTGGCGCTGCGTATTATCAATAAAGAAGTACCTGAAGGCTTAAAAAATAAGCGGGTGCTGTCGCTGGACATGGGGTCTTTATTAGCTGGCGCCAAATACCGCGGCGAGTTTGAAGAGCGGCTAAAAGCGGTGCTGAATGAACTGGCCAAAGAAGAAGGCCAGGTTATTTTATTTATTGACGAAATTCATACCATGGTTGGCGCCGGTAAAGCCGAAGGCGCGATGGATGCCGGCAATATGTTAAAACCGGCGCTGGCGCGGGGTGAATTGCACTGTTTAGGCGCCACCACTCTGGATGAATACCGCAAATACATCGAAAAAGATGCGGCACTGGAGCGGCGTTTTCAAAAAGTGTTGGTAGAAGAGCCGTCGGTGGAAGACACCATTGCCATTTTACGTGGCTTAAAAGAACGCTACGAAATTCACCATGCAGTAGAGATTACCGATCCGGCGATAGTGGCGGCTGCTACTTTGTCGCACCGTTATGTGTCAGACCGGCAATTACCGGATAAAGCTATCGACTTAATTGACGAAGCCGCATCCAGCATCCGGATGCAAATGGACTCTAAACCAGAAGAGCTGGACCGGCTGGAGCGGCGTATTATTCAGTTAAAACTGGAAGACAACGCGCTGGCAAAAGAGTCTGACGAAGGCAGTAAAAAACGCCGGGATGCAATTCAGGAGCAAATTGTCGAACTTGATGCCCACTACAACGAACTAGATGAAGTGTGGGAGTCAGAAAAAGCTGCACTGCAAGGGACGCAAAATATTAAAACCGAGCTGGAACAAGCCCGGCTAGATTTAGAAGTTGCCCGCCGCGCCAGTGATTTGCAGCGCATGTCTGAGCTGCAGTATGGCCGCATTCCTGAGCTGGAGAAAAAGCTCGATTTAGCCTCTCAGGCAGAAATGCACGAAAACACCCTGCTGCGTAACAAAGTTACCGAGCAGGAAATTGCAGACGTATTGTCTAAAGCCACCGGCATACCGGTAAATAAAATGCTCGAAGGCGAGCGCGACAAGCTGCTGCGTATGGAGCAGGCGCTACATGAAAAAGTCATCGGCCAGGATGAGGCGGTAACAGCGGTATCGCATGCGATCCGCCGTTCGCGGGCTGGCCTGGCTGATCCGAATAAACCGATAGGCTCTTTCCTCTTTTTAGGCCCTACCGGGGTGGGTAAAACCGAGCTGACCAAATCACTGGCCAATTTTTTGTTCGATAGCCCCGATGCGATGGTGCGTATAGACATGTCTGAGTTTATGGAAAAACATGCCGTATCACGTTTAGTTGGCGCACCGCCGGGCTATGTCGGCTATGAAGAAGGCGGCTATTTAACGGAAGCTGTGCGGCGTAAACCCTATTCGGTAGTGCTGCTGGATGAAGTGGAAAAAGCCCATCCGGATGTGTTTAATATTCTGCTGCAGGTGCTGGATGATGGCCGGTTAACAGACAGCCAGGGCCGTACGGTCGATTTTAAAAATACCGTTATTATTATGACGTCGAATCTGGGCTCGGATCTTATTCAGGAGCATTACCGTGAATACAGTTACGGCCAGATGAAAGATATGCTGATGGGGGTGCTGAGTAAGCAGTTTCGGCCGGAGTTTTTAAATCGGCTTGATGAGACAGTGGTGTTTCACCCGCTGGATAGTGCCCAAATTCGCAGTATTGCCAAAATACAGCTGGCGAGGCTAGAGCAAAGACTGGCCGAGCGGCAGTATCGGTTTAGTATTACTGAAGCGGCCCTGGATAAACTGGCCGAAATAGGTTTTGACCCGTTATATGGTGCCAGGCCGCTGAAGCGTGCTATTCAGCAGCACCTGGAAAACCCGCTGGCGCAAGCGTTGTTACAAGGTAATGTAGCGCCCGGCAGCACAGTACTGTTGGATCATAACGGCACCGGTTTTGTTGTCAGCAGTAAGGTTTAATCTGGTATTGGGATATACCCAATGGATTTCAACATGCACGTAGGCGGCAAGTGAGTGAATCCCCATGAGCATAGCAATACTATGTGATTGGGGGGAGTGAGCGCAGCCAACACCCGTGCATGTTGAAAGACGAAGGGTATAAAAGTGGCCGCTTTTACGGTCACTTTTGCCTTCAGGCTATCCATGTTAAGGTATGTCCCTTATAATCCTTTGTAAATCCACAATGTAGAAGTTGCTTTATGCCTGATTCAAAAACACATGATACCAGCCCGCGTAAGGGCATTTACCTGCTACCTAATTTGCTGACAACGGGTGGTTTATTCTCTGGCTTTTTTGCCATAGTGTCGTCAATGAACGGCCACTTTGAAGCTGCCGCTGTAGCCATTTTTATCGCAATGATTTTTGACGGCCTGGATGGGCGTGTAGCGCGCTTAACCAATACGCAAAGCGAGTTTGGTGCCCAGTACGACAGTATGTCTGATATGTTGTCTTTCGGCATTGCGCCGGCACTGGTTGCTTACAACTGGGGCCTTGCAGAGTACGGCAAATTCGGCTGGCTGGCGGCGTTTATTTATGTTGCCTGTGCGGCGCTGCGTCTGGCTCGTTTTAATGCCAACCTGGGTGTTACCGATGGCCGGTTTTTTCAGGGCTTAGCCAGCCCGGCCGCTGCTGCTATTATTGCCGGTATGGTATGGAGCGGCAGTATTTATCAGGTTGATGGTGACAACATTGGCTATCTGGTGGGCATACTGACTATTGTTACCGGCTTACTGATGGTTAGTAATTTCCGTTATAACTCGTTTAAAGATCTGAACTGGCGCGACAGGGTATCCTTTTTAACCATTTTGATGGTGGTGCTGATTTTTGTCGTAATTGCTGCCCGCCCGGCAGAAATGCTGTTTGGTATATTCTTTATCTATGCCTGCTCTGGCCCGGTGACGACAATTCGCAGTGTGCGTAAACTGAAACTGGAACACGTGCTGGGTGACTCTGATGATGCTGACTTTGCTGATGCAGACAAAGATGCTAAAGCGGCAGACTCAGCTACCAAAGACGACAGCAAGAGCCTGTAAACCGGCAGTAATCCACTAAATAAGTCACGCATAAAAAACTCCGCCGCGGCGGAGTTTTTGTTTTTAGCCAAAGCTTTTATTCATATCAGCAATTTTGCCAGCTTGCTGCTGCAAGGCTGAGCTGTTGTCAGACACTATCTGAATATTGCTCAGATTGGTCTGGGCAATTTGCTGTATATGCTCAACGCTTTGTTGCACGTCATTGGCAACGACACCTTGCTGGGTTGCTGCTGTGGTAATTTGCGACGACAACTGGGCAATATGATCAATCATCCGTGAAATTTCGGCCAGCTGCTGCTCGCTGTGCTGGGTTTCTGTTACGCAAATATCCACTTGCTGCCGGCTATGCAACATAACCTTACCCCAACTTAGTAAGGTTTGCTGTATTTCGCCTATCGACTGTTTAATTTGCTCTGTAGCTTTATGAGTGCGCGACGATAGCGCCCGTACTTCATCGGCTACTACCGCAAAGCCCCGGCCATGCTCACCGGCACGGGCCGCTTCAATGGCGGCATTTAATGCCAGCAGGTTGGTTTGATCGGCAATCCCCTGAATTTCGGTCATCACTATACCAATCCGCTCCGCCTCAACCGCCAGGCCGTCGGCTGTTGCTGCAGCACCCTGAACTTCTGTTGCCAGTTGCTGTACGGTTTTGGCGGTGTGCTGCATGGTGGTTTTTGCCGCTTCACAGATTTTATGCGTTTCGTTTACCTGTTGATGGGTGTCCTGAGTACGCCCGGCAATGTCCTGTACCGTGCTGTAAAGCTGAGATGTTGCAGCGGCAATACTGCTTAAGCGGTCATGCTGCTGGTGAATACCTTGCTCTGTCATATACACGGCTTCTGCCTGCGTTTCAGCAATGATGCTCAGTGCTGCTGTACTGTCGGTGGCGCGGCCTAAAACGGTGCGCAGCCTGGCCTGGGCCATTTTTTGCTGAAAATCAGCAATGCCGTAAGGGCCAAAACCAGAGTAAATCCAGCGTGAGACACTGTCGAATTTTGCTTTGGCTTGTTGCAACTGTGCCGGAATAATAAACAGTTCGTCATAACAGCAAAGCAACCATACCAGCGGCAATAATAAGGCTAGCAAAAAATGCCAGCCAAAACTGGCAACACCAATAGCGGCAAGCAGCAGGCTAAGCGTAACGGCTACCAGGCGTTTTAAGCCAAAGCGGCTGCGCCAGTCTGATGGTATTTTACCGGCAGCTATGGCCGGATAACTTTTATTTGCCCGCTCCACCATGGCGGCATCGGGTTTTACCCGTACCGACTGATAGCCCACCAGTTTACCCTGTTGGTAAATGGGGGTAACAAAGGCATCTACCCAGTAATAACGGCCATCTTTGCAGCGGTTTTTTACCAGGCCACGCCATGATTGGCCTTGCTTAAGTTTGTGCCACAGATCAGCAAAAGCTGCTGCCGGCATATCCGGGTGGCGCACAATATTATGGTTGTTACCCACCAGTTCTTCTGCGCTGTAACCTGCAACCTTACAAAAGGCCGGGTTAGCATAGGTGATCACACCGCGTAAATCTGTGGTAGAAACCAGCTCCTGTTCCGCACTGAATTTGACTTCTTCGTTTATAGTACTTGTGTTGCGACGGTTCATGTCACCTGCTTATTTAAGTAGTTGTTACCTTGTACCTGATCCGGTAAGTCTAATGTATTACCGTAATAATTGCAGCCATGGCTGGGGTGGTTTAACCCGTACGTTGGTTAAGCGACCAAATCTTCGATTGTTGAAAATGAAATTGCAGGCTAAATTAAGCACCGGTCTTGAGATTGGCCTTAGCGCCCCAATTTCAGCACAATCAGCTACCAATTAAGGAATTACCTTGGGCTCAACTTTACAACAACGTCTGGCTAAGCTGAATGCAGCGCCTGATAAACATGCTATTACAGGTATTCAGCGCGGTATAGAGCGGGAGACGTTGCGGGTTAAGCCCGATGGCCAATTGGCATTAACATCTCATCCACAGGCGCTTGGTGCAGCTTTAACCCATCCCTGGATCACGACCGATTTTTCCGAATCCTTGCTGGAATTTATTACTCCGGTCAGCGACAGCATTGATACCACTTTAGCACAGCTGACAGACATTCACCGTTTTACCATTAAGAACATTGGTGATGAGCAGTTCTGGGCTGGCAGCATGCCGTGTTTTATTACTGATCAGAAGCAAATTCCGTTTGCGCAGTATGGCAGCTCTAACGTCGGCAGAATGAAAACGCTGTATCGTAAAGGCCTGCATAATCGCTATGGCAGCATGATGCAGGCGATCAGCGGTGTGCATTTTAACTTCTCTTTTTCACACAGTTTCTGGCAACAGTATCAGCAAATTCTGGGGCAAAGCGGCGACTTACAGGCATTTATTTCCGAGCAGTATCTGGCACTTATCCGCAATTACAAACGCTATGTCTGGCTGATCGTTTATTTATTTGGTGCGTCTCCGGCGATGTGTAAGTCGTTTCTGGAAGGGCGCAGCAGCCGGTACTCCTTTCAGGAGCTTGGCAAAGGGTCGTTGTATCTGCCTTATGCTACCTCATTGCGTATGAGTGACCTAGGTTACACCAACAGTGCGCAATCCAGCCTTAATATCACTTATAACAGCCTGCCTGAGTATATTGCCGGCCTGCATCAGGCGATTAGTATGCCGTCTGACGAATATAAAAATATTGGCGTTAAGGTGAATGGTGAGTACCAGCAGCTTAACGCCAATGTGCTGCAAATAGAAAATGAGTTCTACTCTACCATCCGGCCTAAACGTACCACCCAGTCTGGCGAGCGGCCAACGTGCGCACTGGCTAAGCGTGGCGTTGAGTACATTGAAGTGCGGGCACTGGATGTCAATCCGTTTAGCAGTGTCGGTATCAGCGCAGAGCAGATGCATTTTCTGGATGTTTTTCTGTTGTATTGCCTGTTGCAGGACAGTCCGCCGATGTCTGCTGCTGAGCAAACTATTACTGAGCAAAATCTGAAAAAGGTTGTCACCGACGGGCGGCGCACTAATCTGGAGATCCTGCAGCACGGCCAGCCTCGCTTAATGCTGGATTGGGCAGAAGAATTGTTTGCCGATATGATGCCGCTGGCACAGTATCTGGATAGCGCTTATGTAACACAAGGCTACAGCGGCGCATTAAAACAGTTTTATCTGGGCTTGCTCGACCCATCCCAGACATTTTCCGGCAAATTACTAAACCAGTTGCTGTCACAACAACAGGATAATAGCAGCTACACCTTGCAGTTATCGGCAACGTACCGCCAACAGTTGCTACAGGAGCCGTACCAGTATTATTCTGCTGAGCAGTTTACTGAAGCCGCTACACAGTCACTGCTGGCGCAACAACAGGTTGAGCAGCAGGATAACGTGAGTTTTGATCAGTATATTGAGCAGTATTTTGCTGAAGTGCCGCAATGTGAGGATAAAAAAACGGCTACCTAATGGTAGCCGTAACAGTATCCAGGGAGAATAAAACTTGGTTGCATCCGTGCACCTTGTTAGAATCGGTCGGATGAAAAAAGTTCAGATACAAATAAAACCATTTATATTAGCCACTACAGCGGTACTGTTTATCAACGGTTGTAGCACACCGCCGCCAAAGAATAGCTCTAATCTGTGTGAAATCTTCTATGAACACCGCGACTGGTACGACGCTGCTGCGAAAATGCGTGACAAGTGGGGTGTGCCTATTCATGTACCAATGAGCATTATGTATCAGGAAAGTAGCTTCCGGCATAATGCCCGGCCACCAATACGCTGGTTTTTAGGCTTTATCCCTTACGGCCGGGCCAGCAGTGCTTACGGTTATTCACAAGCAAAAACAGTTACCTGGGATGAATACGTTAAGGAGGCTGATCGCTTCTGGGCCAGCCGCGACAATTTTTCTGATGCCATGGACTTTATGGGCTGGTATCTGGACAAAACCCACAGGGTTAATAAAATATCTAAATGGGACGGTTACAACCTTTACCTGAATTACCATGAAGGCTGGGGCGGTTACCGGCGCGGCACATACAAAAATAAAGCATGGCTGGTTAATGTTGCCAAACAGGTTGATAACCGCGCCAAAACCTATGCCGCGCAGTTAAACCGGTGTGAGGATGATCTAAAACGTGGCTGGTTATGGCGGTTGTTTTTTGGCTAACGTTTTTCTTGGTTAACTTGGTATAAAAAAACCGGCAACGCCGGTTTTTTACTGCCGTTTTAAGGCTTTTTCATATGCGGCAACAGACGCACGGTTTTAATCATATTGTCCTGTACATCTACCACTTCAAGCGGATAACCGGCCAGCTTTATACTTAGCTTACCCTGGGGTATTTCTTCCAGATATTCCAGAATCAGGCCGTTTAAGGTTTTCGGGCCATCAGTTGGCAGTTCAAGGTGCATCTCACGGTTCAGATCCCGTAAATTAATGCCCCCATCAATCAGGTATGAGCCATCAGGCTGGGCAACGATATCTTTGTTGTCATTGCTGGCAATATCAGTAGTAAATTCACCGACCACTTCTTCGAGAATATCGGCCAGCGTTACCAGGCCCTGAATATCGCCATATTCGTCTACTACCAGGCCGACACGGTCTTTGGTGCGCTGAAATTTTAACAGCTGAGTATTTAGTTGGGTGCCTTCTGGAATAAAGTAAATATCGCTAACTGCACGCATCAGGGTAGATTTAGTCAGTTGCTCTTTAATCAGCAGGCGCATTAGCTCGCGCGGGTGCACAAAGCCAATGGCATCATCAATGTTGTCACGGAACAACAAAATGCGGCTGTACTGCATATTAGCCAGCTGGCGCTCTATATCTTTCCAGTCATCGTTAATATCAATACCGACAATTTCATTGCGCGGTACCATAATATCTTCAACCGTGGCATTTTCCAGATCTAACACACCCACCAGCATATTCTGGTGTTGCTCCGGTATAAGAGCACCGGCCTCATGTACCACGGTACGCAGTTCTTCAGCACTTAAGCTGTTACCCTGATGTTTTTCCGGGCTGATACCCATAACCGCTAAAATGCCGTTAGTAATAAAATTAACCAGCCATACCAGCGGATAAAATATTTTAAGCAGTAATTTAAGCACAGCAGAGCTGGGAAACGCTATGCGCTCCGGGTGCAGGGCGGCAATGGTTTTTGGAGTGACTTCGGCAAATACCAACACCACCATCGTCAAAGCCACAGTGGCAATGGCAATACCGACATCGCCGTACAAACGCATACCAATAATAGTGGCAATAGCCGAAGCGGCAATATTTACCAGATTATTACCAATAAGAATTAAGCCGATTAAGCGGTCAGGCCGTTTTAACAGTTCACTGACCCGAATGGCACCCTTATGATTTTCGTTTGTTAAATGTTTCAAACGATAAGGGTTAACAGACATCATGCCTGTTTCTGATCCTGAGAAATAGGCAGATAAAAATAAGAGCACGCCAAGAATGATAAATAGCGTACCCGTCGATATGTCGTCCAAGAGTCAAATACCTGTATTGCCAAACACCTGTACTTGATATTACGAAGTAGCAGGTGAGTCAAGAATTAAAGTGTATTTAGCAGCACTTCACGTACAAAACGGCTGCCAAAATAGCCAAGAGTTAACAAGGCTGCACCGGTGATAGTTAAAATATTAGCAGTTTTACCACGCCAGCCTTTGCGGGCATGGCCCCAGCACAATACTACGAATACGCCAAAACCAATTAAACTGAACACATTTTTGTGCAGGTTTTCTTTGGCAAGCCAGTTATCCATAAATACTGCAGCTATCAGCAGCGCCAGGCCAAGTAGCACTGTGCCCGCCAATAAAATACGGAACTGCAGCACTTCTGCCTGTACTAAAGGTGGCATGTGTCGTGTCATAGCTGCAAAGTCTTTTTGCTTTAGCCGGTTGCTAATATAGCTCACCTGAAACGAGTACAGCATAGCCATAATCAAAATGGCGTAGGCAATAAAGGCCAGCATAATGTGGAGCAGCAATACAATATTTTGCTCAAAGTGCTGCAGTTGCACACTGTGCGGTAAGGTAAGCACAGCCAGTTGTACCAGGCTGGCAAAGCCATATACCACAGGTAACAGCAGTATAGTGGGGGTGCGAAGTGCGGTAAGGGTTATTGCCACGGTAATAAGCCAGCACACCAGAGAACTGACATTAAGCAAACTAAAATTTTGCCCTTGCTCAGTAAACAACATCGTTGCCAGCACCAGCATATGCAGCACCAGGCCAATAATAGCTGCGCTGAAGGTGGTTTTAAAATGCGGCCCCTGTGGATGAAAAATGCGCAGCAGTACCGAACCGGTCGCAACCAGATAAGCAATTAAAGCCAGCGCAGTTAACAGCACCGTAGACATTAGCAGCATTTCCTTTTGTTTTAATGGCTAACCATTGTATTGCAACTTTTGCCAGATGCCCATAGCTGCGATCAACAGTTTCTTAACGGCTGCTTCTGCCGCTTGAGTTTGATATAATCGGCCGTATTATGGCTGTCGAGTGAAAAACCATGTTTGAGAATCTTTCTGATCGTTTAAGCGCCACGCTGAAAAATATCACCGGCCGGGGCCGTTTAACTGAAGACAATGTTAAAGAGACGCTGCGCGAAGTGCGTATGGCATTGTTGGAGGCCGACGTTGCGCTGCCGGTAGTGCGTGATTTTGTTGCTAACGTTAAAGAGCGTTCAGTAGGGCTGGAAGTAAGCAAAAGCCTGACACCCGGTCAGGAATTTCTGAAAATTGTCCGCAAAGCCTTAGAAGAGGCGATGGGCGAGGCCAATGAAGAGCTGACACTGAATACTCAGCCGCCGGCGGTAGTGTTAATGGCTGGCTTACAGGGTGCCGGTAAAACGACGTCGGTAGGTAAACTGGCTAAGTTTTTAACCGAACGTAAAAAGAAAAAAGTGTTGGTCGTGTCTGCCGACGTTTATCGCCCTGCGGCGATTAAACAGCTGGAAACGCTGGCTAAAGATGTTGGTGTAGAGTTTTTCCCCAGCGATATTTCACAAAAACCCATTGATATTGTTAATGCGGCTATTGCTTATGCCCGTACCCGCATTTTTGATGTGTTGTTAGTCGATACTGCTGGTCGCTTGCATGTCGACAGTGACATGATGGATGAAATTAAAGCCCTGCATAGCGCAGTAAAGCCTATTGAAACCTTGTTTGTGGTAGATGCCATGACAGGCCAGGATGCGGCCAACACCGCCAAAGCTTTTAACGATGCCTTACCGCTTACCGGGGTTATTTTAACCAAAACCGATGGTGATGCCCGTGGTGGTGCGGCCTTGTCTATCCGCCATATTACCGGCAAGCCGATTAAATTTCTGGGTACCGGTGAAAAAACCGATGCTTTAGAGCCGTTTCACCCGGACAGGGTGGCATCGCGTATTCTCGGTATGGGCGATGTGCTTAGCTTAATTGAAGAGCTTGAGCAAAAAGTAGATAAAGAAAAATCTGCCAAAATGGCGCAGAAGATGATGAAAGGCAAAGGCTTTTCATTAGAGGATTTTCGTGAGCAACTGGTGCAGATGCGCGGTATGGGCGGCATGATGTCGATGCTGGACAAATTGCCGGGTATGAAAAACTTACCGGCTGGTGCGATGAACCAGATGGGTGACAAACAGTTTGTGAAAATGGAAGCCATTATTAACTCGATGACACCCAAAGAACGTGAGTTTCCGGATTTACTTAAAGGCTCACGCAAAAAACGTATTGCCGCCGGCTCTGGCACTCAGGTACAGGATATTAATCAACTGCTGAAACAGTTTACCCAGATGCAGAAGATGATGAAGCAGATGTCGGGTAAAGGCGGTTTAATGAAGATGATGCGTGGCATGGGCGGAAAACTGCCGCCGGGTATGCTGCCACCGCGCTAACCAGCCAAGAACCTTACTTAACCCCGCTGTAATGCGGGGTTTTATTTACTGCCATAATAACGCTGCAATAGCAGCCAAGCCGCGAAATACCTTGCAATTAAGCGTCAAATCAGTAAAATGCTGCAGCCCTTCGGTCCAACCGGGGGCTTTGTTATTTTTGATAAAACCTGAACGATAAAATTAGAGGGCCTTATGGTAACTATTCGTTTACAACGTGGTGGCGCGAAAAAGCGTCCATTTTACCAAGTTGTGGTAGCGGACAGCCGTTTTGCTCGTGATGGCCGTTTTATTGAGCGCGTGGGTTTCTTTAACCCAATC
>Ga0209070_100459_pt1 | contig 23622 bp, 19 predicted proteins | sample SynthPrep_5_END__FD_187205 | JGI IMG/M metagenome (GOLD analysis project Ga0209070, IMG submission 187205) | Synthetic microbial communities from Ohio, USA - SynthPrep_5_END_DS10_MetaG (SPAdes) (version 2) | ecosystem: Engineered > Bioreactor > Aerobic > Activated sludge | place: USA: Ohio... | reverse complement strand
AGGATCTTGGCCTTGCCTTCGTAAATACGGCGGCGACGGTTCATAATGGCAGGTCTCTTGGTTGACGCCGATTCTGGTGGCGTTACGTTTCTGTCTTTGAGCGGTCCCATAAAGGAAAAGAGTGCATTCTACAATGCAGCTCGCATATCTTCCCTTCAATTCTTGTGTCGGGCCGGAAGGTTGTCCGGCCGGAAACCGGCCGGTGCGACTGGCAAGTGGCGGGACGGGTCTTGCCCGAACCTCCTGTCAGGGTTCGTTCGCCTTCAGTCGGCTCAGGAACTGGGCGAAGACCATGCCGCCCTCCGGCCACGGGCCATGGCCGGACTCGGCGTTGATATGGCCGGACATGCCGGCATCGATCAGCAGCGAACCCCAGGCAGCGGCAATGTCATCGGCATGTTCGTAGGTGCCGAAGGGATCGTTGCGGCTGGCGATGGTGATTGTCGGAAATGGCAGCGGATCGCGCGGATAAGGCCCGAAGGTCATCAGATGTTTCGGCCGGATATCCGGATTGGCGACATCCGGCGGCGCAACCAGAAGCGCGCCGGCAACCTTCTTGCCGATTTCCGGCAACGCATGGATGACGGTCGGCACACCCAGCGAATGGGCAACGATGACCACGGGCTTGGTCGAGGTGTTGACCTCTTCCACCAGCCGCGCCACCCAATCGTGCCTCACCGGTTTTGTCCATTCCGCCTGCTCGACACGGCGCGCGGTGGAAAGCTTGCGCTCCCAGCGGGTCTGCCAGTGGTCGGGGCCGGAATTGGTGTAGCCCGGTACCATGAGGATATCTGCTTCTGAAACTTTCATGCGCCCATATCTGTGTTGTGATGCCGCCGCGATCAAGGCCGCGGCGGTATTAACTTTGGAGACCCTGCCTTACGCCTTGCCGAAGACGCGCGCGAAGATCGTGTCGACATGCTTGGTGTGGTAACCGAGGTCGAATTTCTCGCGGATTGTCTCTTCGGGAAGGGCGGCGCGCACTTCCTCGTCACCCAGCAGCTCCTCAAGGAAATCTGCGCCCTGTTCCCAGACCTTCATGGCGTTGCGCTGTACCAGGCGGTAGGCGTCTTCGCGGGAAACACCGGCCTGCGTCAGCGCCAGCAGCACGCGCTGCGAATGCACGAGGCCACGGAACTTGTTCATGTTCTTCAGCATGTTGTCCGGGTAGATCACCAGCTTTTCGATGACGCCGGCCAGGCGGTTCAGCGCGAAATCCAGCGTGACGGTCGTGTCGGGACCAATGGCGCGCTCCACGGAGGAGTGGCTGATATCGCGCTCATGCCAGAGCGCCACGTTTTCCATGGCCGGGACGACCGACATGCGCACCAGACGGGCAAGGCCGGTCAGGTTTTCGGTCAGAACCGGGTTGCGCTTGTGCGGCATGGCCGAGGAACCCTTCTGGCCGGGAGAGAAGAACTCTTCGGCTTCCAGAACCTCGGTGCGCTGCATGTGGCGGATTTCGATGGCGACGTTTTCGATCGACGAGGCGATGACGCCGAGAACGGCAAAGAACATGGCGTGGCGGTCACGCGGGATGACCTGCGTGGAGACCGGCTCGGGGATGAGGCCGAGCTTTTCGCAGACATGCTCCTCGACGCGTGGGTCGATGTTGGCGAAGGTGCCGACGGCGCCGGAGATCGCACCCGTGGCGATTTCCGCACGAGCATTGACGAGGCGCTCGCGGTTGCGGTGCATTTCGGCATAAAAGCGGGCAAAGGTCAGGCCCATGGTGGTCGGCTCGGCATGAATGCCGTGGCTGCGGCCGATGCGCACCGTATTCTTGTGCTCGAAGGCGCGGGTCTTCAGTGCCGTCAGTACCCGGTCCATATCGGCGAGCAGCAGATCGGCGGCGCGCACGAGCTGGATGTTGAGCGTGGTGTCGAGCACGTCGGAGGAGGTCATGCCCTGATGCACGAAACGGCTGTCGGGACCGACGAACTCGGCAAGGTGGGTCAGGAAGGCGATGACGTCATGCTTGGTGACAGCCTCGATCTCGTCGATGCGGGCGACGTCGAAGGTGGCGCTGCCGCCCTTTTCCCAGATCGTCTGGGCCGCCGATTTCGGAATGACGCCGAGGTCTGCCAGTGCGTCACAGGCATATGCCTCGATCTCGAACCAGATGCGGAACTTTGTTTCCGGCGACCAGATGGCGACCATTTCCGGCCGGGAATAACGAGGGATCATGGCAATGACTTTCTTCGTAGAGAGGCTTGGCTTGGTGGAGGAACTTGGCTTTGTGGGAGTTTTGCTGCCCGTTTAGCAAAGTGTTCCGGTAATCTCAATCTAAAGCTACATGGCTATGTCGCTCGATACGCCCGTCGGCAAAGGATTGCGCCCGCCAGCGCCAGCGGAACGGCTGCAAACGGAAAATAGAGGCCGAGGCCGAGAATGCAAAATTGGTAGATCGCGCCGAGCGAGGTGAAAATCTGCTGAAAAAACCAGATGCGGGAAAAGAATGGCGCATGCCACTGCGCATAAAAGATGCGGTACTGGAAAGCGAAAAATATCGCTGCGACCGCCAGAGTGAAGAATGCGATGGCGAGACAGCTTAGCGCAAAGCGCAGCGTCAGGCTGGCAGAAGCGGGCAGGAAGCGCAGCGCCACCATGGCCAGCGGCCAGCCGAGAAGACCGCCGCAGAAGAACAATATCCCGATATCAGCGGCGTGGTCGGTTTCCAGCCGGTTTCTGAGATAGAGACCGAGGGCGGCGGTGGCCGCCGAACAGGCGGCCCAGACGAGCGGAGCGAGGAGCGGAAACAGCGATGCCGATACTGTATTGCGGAAATCCTGCCTGTCGCTGTCCATCAAGCCCTCATCCAAACGCCCCGTAGTCCTGCCTCCGGCGTGTTCGCTCCGTGGGTCAGGACCTTCCGGCCTCCGCCGCCGTGCGCAGCAACGACACCGTCTTGCGGTAGTCCTCGACGCCATCGCCCTTGAAGACCGCTGAGCCTGCCACCAATGCATTGGCGCCGGCGGCAATGATTGCACCGGCTGTCTCCGCCGTTACGCCGCCATCCACTTCAAGCTCGATCGGCCGGTCGCCGATCATCGCCTTTGCCGCGCGGATCTTGTCGAGCATGGCGGGGATGAATTTCTGGCCGCCGAAACCGGGATTGACGCTCATGATCAGGATGAGATCAACATCATCAAGCACGTTTTCGATGACGGAAAGCGGCGTGGCGGGATTGAGGGTCACGCCGGTCTTCCGGCCGAGTGTGCGGATGGTCTGCAGCGAGCGATGCAGATGCGGTCCGGCCTCCGCATGCACGGTGATGCTGTCGCAACCGGCCTTGGCGAAGGCTTCGAGATAGGGATCGACGGGGGCGATCATCAGATGGCAATCGAAAAAGGCGTTGCTGTGCGGGCGAAGTGCCTTGATGACGTCAGGCCCGAACGAGATGTTGGGCACGAAATGACCGTCCATGACGTCGAGATGGATCCAGTCGGCACCCGCTTCCGTGACATCGGCGACCTCCTGTCCGAGCTTGGCGAAATTGGCAGCCAGGATCGACGGGGCTATCCGGATAGGCAGGGACATGGGGCAAACTCCTCTCGACGCGTTGCGTAAGCTGCCTTTAGCATCAAGTATCCGGGTTTGAAACGGCCCGCCGCGCTGTTGCCGGCGGTTTTCAGACCCGCTTCCTCAAATTTCCCGCCGCACTGGCTCTGCCTATTGTTTTTCGGCCTTGTCCGCCGGTTCGAAGCGCTGGCCGTTCCAGCGCTGCAGGCGGTAGGGATTATCCGCAAGTTCGTGCGAGGGATTAAAGCTCAGATCGCCGATCACGGTTTTGAAGACGGTGCCGGTCGTCAATATTTCCGGCGTGGGTTTCGACTGCGCCTGCGCCGCCTCCGTGAGCGCTGCCGTCAGTTCCGCTGCCGCATAGGCGGGCAGGACATAGCCTTCCGGTTCAATGCCGGCGGCGCGCAATTCACCGGTGACGGCCTGGGCCGATGGCAATGTGTCGTAGGCCGGGCGGGTGACGGCGAGCACATTTGCCGTAAGTGCTACCGGCGCGTTGGCCGCATTCATGGCGTCGCCGCCCATGATGGTGAGGGGGGAATTCTCCGAGGCGGCGTCGCGGGCGACAATGGCGACGTCGTTGCGTTCCGCGCCGATGAAGACATGGGTGATGCCGGTTCGCGCCAGCCGGCGCACCAGCGCCACCTGTTGTTCCTGGTTGGGGCGCATCGTGTCGGTGAAGGTGGGTTTCAGCCCGTTTTCCTCCAGCTTCGAGCGAATCCTGTCGACCAGTTCGCGGCTGTAGATCGTGCCGTCATCCACAAGTCCGATGGAATGTCCTTTCCAGTCACGCAGGATGATTTCCGCTGCCCTTTCCGATTCGGCCCTGTCCGATGGGGCGAGGCGGAAAAGCGGCCAGCCGTATTTCAACGCATCTTCCATAAGGATAGGTGCGCGGCTGGAGAGCGTGATGACCGGGATGGCGGCCGCTTTCAGTGGCGGCAGAACATCCTGGAGCGTTTCGGTGCACAGGAAGCCGATCGCGGCGCTGACTTTGGCGGCCACGAGGCCATCGGCGATGGCGCCGCCGCTGCCATCCTCGCAGCTTTCATGGATTTCGACGACATCAAGCCCAAGTTTGGCGGTAGCGGCCTTCGCGCCCTGCCGCACCTGCTGCCCCAGAAGCTCATATGGCCCGTTTTGCGGAGCAACAATGCCGATCGACGCCGCGCTTGCTGAGCCCGCAAAGGCAAAACCGGCGATGATCGTTAGCAGGCGAAGTGAAAGCATGACGTGAGCGAAATCCTGTTGTCCCGCTTGATGTTTATCGGCAACAAACGGTTTTCCAAAGGAAAAATCGCCTGAACCCCAGCATAATCGCATATCGCGGTGCGCGAGACGGCGGATTTGATCGCCAATTGTTCGATTCAAGGAAACAGGGCCTCAAGACACGTTGTAGTTGCTGCCATTCAATATAATTGTGCGCTACTGTCTTCATTGCGGATTCATTTTTGCGGATCGGCAAGTCGCTCTTGAAATGCGTGAAAGGAGAAGTAACTCCATCGCCTGTTCAGAGGATTTTTACTTTATAAAACTGTAACATGCGATGCGTATAAGCACAGTTTAGCAACGGCCTGTGCGCTGTTTTGCCCTTTAAAGTGCAGCCGCGAAAAGTGCACATTTTATTTTCATATATTTAAATTATTGATATTTAAAGAAAAAATCCATGCTTTTCGCCCAACGTCGATTTTTCTTAGTGTCTTTTTTCGCATTTGCGAGAAGATTTGCTTGACGGAAAGTAAATGTTTAGCTTAGATATACGTGTTTCAGGGGACGACTGAAATTGGCTGTAACCAGCCTCGGAAAGTGTTCCGATTATAAGCACTGCCAGACTATATTACATTCTATATTCTATTATTTTCATTACGTATAAACCGCTTCGGGAAACTGGGGCGGTTTTTTACATGGAGCTAATTTAAGCAATTTAAAATTGAATCTGAAAAGCTTCACGCAAAGCTATTCTCTTATTATTATATTTACGGAAAAGAAATCGCTCTGCCAGGTTGCCTTCATTGTAGGCAGGCGAGGCTTCGCCCCCTTTTTTTGACGCCCCCGTTTCAGAGTGGAAGACGCCCGGTCTGCGGCAATGTCGCACTTGCCGGTCCCTTGTTCGGATTTATTTCAGGGCGGCCAGCGCGTCCTTCGCGAAGGCGGAAATGGGTGCGGGAAGATTGTCGGGATAAAACCAGCCTATATCGGAAAGCTTGTCCGGTTCGGTCAGTGCCGGCTCGCCACGCGTATCGCGGGCGACGAAGATCAGCGACACCCAATGGTGCCGCTCTTCGGTATCGATATATTCACTGTGGCAGAGAAATTCGACATCGCCGATTGTCAGCCCGGTCTCTTCTTCGGCCTCTCGCCTTGCGGCGGCGAGGGAGGATTCGAGGTGATCAACCTTGCCGCCCGGAATACTCCAGTATCCGGCTTCCGGCGCTTTCAAGCGCCGGCAGAGAAGCAGCTGGCCATCGCGCAATATGGCAAGGCCCACGCCGACACCCGGAAAATCAAGCCCTGGTTTGATTGTCGGCGTCATATTTGTACTGGCCTCAGCCCTTGGCGTTGGCCACGATCAGCATGAAGGCGGGAATGTCGTCGCCGAAGCCGACCGGGGTCGGGCCGTCATCATGGTCGCGATAGTGGCGGCGGCGCTCGCGGTTGTCGTCATTGGCGTGCAACGGATTACGGCTGTTGCGGTCGGAATTGCGCGGGGTCTTTTCCGGTCTGCGTTCTGCTTTCACCTTGTCGTCTCCGTGAGCCACGATCTCGGTAACCGCAGCGGATTGTGCATCCTGATTGATGTTTTCGACCGGAGCCGCATCACGACGGTTCCTGTCGCGACCCCTGCCGCCCCGTTCCTTGTTACCCCGACGGCCGGAATTGCTTTCAAAGCTTTCCATGGGCGCGGGCAGCGTGGAGAGGTCGCCATTCAGCCACTCGATCTTTTCGCCGATCAGCTTTTCGATCGCGTCGAGATATTTTACGTCGTTTCTGGTGACGATGGTGAAGGCCTTGCCCGAACGGCCCGCACGGCCGGTACGGCCGATGCGGTGGACATAGTCTTCGGCATGAATGGGAACGTCGAAGTTGAAGACGTGGCTGACATCGGGGATATCAAGTCCGCGCGCCGCAACGTCAGAGGCGACGAGCAGCGTCAGATTGCCGTCCCTGAAGTTCTGCAGCATCGTCGTGCGCGAACGCTGGTCCATGTCGCCATGCAGCGCGCCGACGGAAAAGCCGTGACGGTCGAGCGAACGGAACAGGTCGGCGACATCCTTCTTGCGATTGCAGAAAATGATCGCGTTTTTGAGTTCGGCCTCTTCGGCGCGGACGAGATCGCGCAGGACAGCGCGCTTCTCATAGTCCTTGTTATGCGCAGCGACGATGTTCTGCGTAACGGTTTTCGCCGTGGAGGAGGGCTTGGCGACCTCGATGCGTTCGGGGTTCTGAAGGAAGCGGTCGGCCAGCTTCTGGATTTCCGGCGGCATGGTGGCCGAAAAGAACAGCGTTTGCCGGGTAAAGGGAATCATTTTCACGATACGTTCGATATCGGGAATGAAGCCCATGTCCAGCATGCGGTCGGCTTCGTCGATGACGAGGATTTCAACGCCGGTCATCAACAGCTTGCCGCGCTCGCAATGGTCAAGAAGACGGCCGGGGGTGCAGATGAGAACATCGGCGCCACGCTCGAGCTTGCGATCCTGATCTTCGAACGAAACGCCGCCGATAAGCAGGGCGACGTTCAGCTTGTGATTCTTGCCGTATTTCTCGAAATTCTCAGCCACCTGCGCCGCAAGCTCACGGGTGGGTTCAAGGATCAGCGTGCGCGGCATTCTGGCGCGTGCGCGACCCTTTTCAAGCAGGGTCAGCATCGGCAGCACGAAGGACGCGGTTTTGCCCGTGCCGGTCTGTGCGATACCGCAGATATCACGCTTTTCCAGCGCGGGCGGAATGGCGCCGGCCTGAATGGGTGTCGGCGTCGTGTAGCCGGCATCTGCAATAGCGGAAAGAACTTTTTGGCTCAGGCCAAGATCAGAGAATGTTGTCAAAGGAAGAACTTTTTCCGTTCTGGTTCGGTAAGAACACCTGCGTGCCGCTGCGACACTTGCAAAGACTTGGCGCGGGGATATGCCCAAATTGCCGGAAAGTCAAGGAAACAACGGGAAAAGCACGCGAAACGTCGTGGTTCTGACGAGGCTTTTCAGCCTGTGGCGCAGTTTCATGCGATTTATCGTAAAAAGCGCAAAAAAAGCGTTAAATTTGGCCTGTCATTTCAAATAGGTTTTAAGCTCGGCGCCGGCGATCAGGAACCGCATCGGATCGACCGGCGTATCGTTGCGGCGCACCTCGTAATGCACATGGGGGCCGGTTGAACGACCGGTGCTGCCGGCGCGACCGATGATGTCGCCGGCCTCCACCTTGTCGCCGGCCCTGACGAGGATCGCGGAGAGATGGCCGAATCGCGTCGAGACGCCCTGACCGTGATCGATCTCGACCATATTGCCGTAACCGCCGGAATTTTCCGCCACCGTCACCTTGCCTGCGCCGGTGGCTTTGACGTCAGCACCGGTTTCGGCGCGAAAATCGATGCCGGTGTGCAAAGCCGGCCGTCCGAGAAACGGATCCATGCGATTGCCGAACCGGCTGGTGATCGTTCTGCCGGGAGCCGGGTTGCCGAAGGGCAGGGCGGTTGCACTTTCCTTGACGATATCCAGCCGGTTCAGCGCATTGTCGAGATTGGTCAGCGACAGGTTGAACGGATCGGTTTCGCTGCGCTGGGGAGCCGCATAGGGGCCGCCGATATCGTCCGCGCCGCTTTCGTCGATCTTCAATCCGGCCTGCCGGATGATGTCCTGCATCGCGCTTGCCTTGTCTTCGGCATCGTTGGTCAATCTGGCGATGCGCGATATCTGCTGGCGCTCGATATCCTTCAGCGAAATGGTCACTTTGGAAAACACCCGATCGGCCCGGTCCGAGGGTGTTTCGCCGGATTGAGGCACGTAAGCGGCGCGTCTGTCGGGTGCGGCTGGCTTTTCCGGCTGCGGCGCGCGCGGCGCCATCAGCTTTTCAATTGCTGACAGGCCGCCCGTCAGCTCCGCGCGCTTTTCCGGCGCCATGGCGTTCGAAAGGGAAGAGGGCGCGGCGGGTGTTGCTGCGACGCCGGAATTTTCGGCGCGTTCCAGCAATTCGCTCATGCGCCCGTGCCTGGAGGTCAGCGCCGCCTGCTGTTCCAGCAGCTTTTCCACTTTCTTTTCAACGACCTGCTGGTCAAGCAATTGTCGGGAGGTGACCCGGTCCACCTGAGCCCTCAGTGCTGCGATACGGTCTTCATAGTCGTTCTGCATGCGGGTCTGGCGCGCCATGGTCGCACCGATCAGGTCGTCACGCAAAATGAGGTAGCCGGTAGCGCCGAGATAGCCGAGCGAAAACAGGCCAATGGTGCAGCCGGCCAGAGCGGCCATCCACGGCCGAATGGTCATATGCCGAACTTTCTCGCCGCTCGCCAGAATGAGGACGTGCTGCGGCCGCTTTTTGCCGAATACCCGGTTTTCCGCTGTATCAGTCAAAATCTCTCTCCGGACTGGCCGATTTCTCACAGGAAATCATAATTCGTTAAGGTTAACGAAGTTTTGCCGGAAGCATCTATCTGCGCTTATGCCGTGTTGCCTGGTGCGGTTTTAGCTGTGGCTGACGGATGTCAGCGAGCGGTAGAAGGACGGCGTCAGGCCGGCCTCGGCGCGGGCGAGGTCGTTGAAGGGCGGTTTCAGGGGACCGCGAAAATTGGCACGCACCAGTTGTTTGAAGGTTGCGGCCGGATCCTTCTTTTCACGGGCGCAGAGGAACCGGAACCATTTGGCGCCGATGGCGACGTGGCCCTTTTCGTCGTTATAGATAACATCGAGAACGGCGGCGCTTTCGAGATCGCCGGTCTCCCGCATTCTCGCCTGCAGGGAAGGTGTGACGTCCAGTCCGCGCGCTTCCAGAATGAGCGGCACGACCGCCAGCCGGGCGGTCAGGTCGTTGCGGGTGGAATGCGCCGCCTGCCAGAGCCCGTCATGGGCCGGCAGATCGCCATAATCCGCTCCGAGGCTTCTGAGCCGGTCGCGCACCAGCCGGAAATGTTTCGCCTCCTCGAAGGCGACCTGCATCCAGCCGTCGAAAAAGGAATGCGGCACCGGTTCGCTCGCATAACGCGCGACGATGTCGAGCGCGAGATCGACGGCGTTGAGTTCGATATGGGCGATGGCGTGCAGCAGGGCGATGCGGCCCTTCACCGTGTGAAGCGAACGGCGCTCGACGGCGGTCGGCGGCACGAGCTCCGGCTTTTCCGGTCTGCCCGGACGTTCGGGCAAGGGCGGATCGAGCGGCGAGCGCAACGACAGGCGACGCTCGAACCACCGTGTCGCCGTTTCCTGTGCCAGCGCGGTTTTACGGTCGAGATCGGCGCTCGCAACAGCATCCGTCGCCCCGCCGCGCAGCGAGATGATTTTGAACGGGGGCGTCACATCGGATCCGTTTTTTCAGAGCTTCTTTGCAGCCTCAAGAACGGCCTGCGCGTGGCCCGCAACCTTCACCTTGTTCCAGATTTCCGCGATTGTGCCATCCGGTGCGACGAGGACAGTGGTACGTTCGACACCCATGTATTTCTTGCCATACATGCTCTTTTCCTTCCAAACCCCATAGGCTTCGAGAGCCTTGCGGTCTTCGTCGGAGGCCAGCATGACGGAAAGCGCGTGTTTTGCGGCAAATTTGTCGTGGCTTTTGACGCTATCGGGCGAAATGCCGATGACGACGGCGTTGGCGGCCTCGAATTCTGCGCCCAGCGCGCTGAAGTCGATCGCTTCTGCTGTGCAGCCTGAAGTATCGTCCTTAGGGTAGAAATAGAGAATGACGGCCTTGCCTTGAAGTTTGGACAATGTCACCGTTCCTTCACCGTTGCGGGGCAAAGTAAAGTCGGGAGCCGGGCTGCCAATCGTCAAGTCTGTCATAATCTACCTTTCTTTCGCCGGGATGTTGAGTGAAAGTCGCCACATTCGATATATAGCGAAACCGCGCGTCGTCCAGATCACGATTGAGATTTCAGGTCGAATTCACCTGTAATCTGAATCGTCATCTGGGTTAAAGAATTTGGAGCGGGGTTCCGGACGAAAACCGCTTACACTTTTCGCCATCCCGCTCCGGTGTTGCGGCGAAACAAAAGCTATTCAGGGGCAAGCACGGGCGTATGGCTGAAGTCAGGGGTGAAAAGGTCAAGTTCGGCAGGCGCGATATCATTGCCCTGCATGATCTCCCTTCGGCACAGGCCGAAGATCCCATCATCGTGCATTGCCCTGCGCCGCGTTCCATGGCGCGCGCTCTTATCAAGATTTTCGCGGCTCTCTTTGTGCTGGCGTTCCTGTCCATCGGCGGCATTATTCTTTCCGTCGAGACGGGATCGATCGACAAGACGCTCTCCAGCCAGGCGCAACAGGCGCTGGAGAGGGCGCTTGGGCCACATTACAGCGCCCGGATCGGCTCTTCGGCCATAAGGTTCTCCACCGGGCTGCGGCTGGCGCTGGTGGCCGAGGATGTGGACATCGTCGAAAAGGACTCCGGCCAGCATCTGAGCAGGGCCCGGGCGATCGGCATGGCGCTTGATCCGCTTGCGCTGCTGACCGGCCGCATCTCGGTACAAAGCCTCGAAGCCGATGGTATGGAGCTCGACACGGCGCTTTTGCCCAAGGGTAACGGTTTTGATCTTTCCAGCATCAAGCTTGACGCCGTACCGCAGCAATTGCAGGCCGCCTTCGGACAGCTCGACAAGCTCGCCCAGGCTTTTCTGAGCAGCGGCACAGAGGAAATCGATATTTCCAGTGTTTCGGTGCATCTGCCGCCCGGTGAGCTTGGAAAACCACGTACCATCGAGATACGCGAACTGTCGCTCACACCCGACCAGCAGGGTGGATATTCGCTTGATGGCGAGACGCTGTTTAACGGTGAGATCGCCAGCCTATCGCTGACGACATCCGGATCCGGCGGCGTGATCGACGGTTTTCAGGCGCGGATCGACGGTTTCGATATCGGGCCGTTTCTGGAAAAATTCGATCCGCAGGGCAATCTGCATGAGGGGCTGAACGTCAAGACCGGTGTCAGCATTGTCGCCCGGCGTGCTGCGGAAGGGCAGGAGCCACAGCTGGAAGCTTCGGTCGGCATGGGCAACGGAACGCTTCTGATTGGTGGCGAGGCCCAGCCTTTCACGGCAGGCAGCGTCAATGCGCGCTATGATTTCGAAAAAAGTACCCTGGTAATCGCCAATTCGCGGCTGGAGCTGGGACGTACGATCATACCGGTTACCGGTGAAATTCGCGATACGGAGGAAGGTTTCGGTCTTTCGCTCCGGGTCGACAACGGGATTGCTTCGGCCGAAGCCTCTGGCGAGGAGCCGGTTCCCTTCAGCCTGAAGGCGGATGGGCAATATACGGCGGCGACAAAGCAACTCGACGTTCCCTCGCTTTACGTTACTGGCCCGCTTGGAGACATGGCGGGCTCGCTGAAAGTCCGCTTCGGTGAGGGCTCGCCGGAAATCAGCTTTGGCGGCCAGATTCCGAAGATGGAGGCCACGGCGGTCAAGCAGCTCTGGCCGTTCTGGATGGCGCACAAGCCGCGTGACTGGGTGGTAACCAACCTTTATGGCGGCACGGTCACCAATGGCTCGATTGCGATATTCATTCCGCAGGGGCGAATGTGCGGTCCCGGCTGCCCGCTGGTGCTCGGCGAGAGCGAAATGCAGATCCGCTTCGATATTGACGATACGCGGCTGAACACCACTGGCGATATTCCGCCGCTTCGGGATGTCGATGCACATTTCAACCTGGTCGGCGGCGGCATGACCGTCGACATCGAGCGGGCGACATCCTATTTCCCCTCCAACCGGTCGCTTGCGCTGGAGAACAGCCGGTTTCTGATCTCCAACGTTTATGACAAGCCGCTGCTTGGAAATGTCGAGTTGAATGTGGCCGGCTCTGCGGATGCCGTTGCCGAGCTTGCGACGCTGAAGCCGATCAATGCGTTGAAGGATACGCAGTTCAAACCGGAGGATTTCACCGGTGACGTGAAGGCCAGTGCAAAACTGACCGTCGGACTGCTGTCCAGCCAGAACCCGCCTCCGCCGGTGTGGACGGCTGATCTGGACCTGAAGAACCTGTCGCTGACGAAGCCCTTTGCCGGCCACAAGGTGGCGGCGCTTGACGGTTTCATGGCTTTGAACGACCGCCAGCTCAAGCTTCAGGGCAAGGGCCGCGTGGACGACGTGCCGATGGATATCGAGATGACGGAGCCGGTGCGCAAGAATGGCGATGTCCCCTCGACGCTGTCGTTGAAGGCGACCCTGAACGAGACACAGGTTGCCAAGCTTGCGCCGGAACTGTCCTCGGTTCTTGGCGGCACGACGGTGATGGAAGTCGATGGCGCAGACCCGAAACGGCAGGACATCCGGCTCGATCTGACCAGGGCGTCGATCATTCTGCCGGGGCTTGGCTGGAGCAAGGGCATCGGCATTCCGGCAAAAGCCGCCTTCACCACCGAGACGGTGGATGGCCGCACGACGATCAGTGATTTTTCCCTCGACGGGGACGGTTTCGGCGCCGCCGGCGATATCGCCTTCAGCAAGAACGGGTTGATTTCAGCCGATCTCAGCCGAGTGCAGCTGTCGCCCGCCGACAATTACGCCGTTTCCGTCGCGGCCTCCAAAAACGGCTATATCATCAATGCCTCGGGAAAATCCGCGGATGTCCGGCCGTTCCTTTCGAAACTGCGCAGTTCTTCCGGCGGCGGTGACGGCACATCGCGTTCGCAACCATCGCTTGCCATCAAGACACAGTTCGACAAGGTCTATGGTTTCAACGACGAAATCCTCGCCAATGTCAGTTCCGATATCAGCGTGCGTGACGGCAAGGTGCGTTCGATCGATTTTCGCGGGGTCACCGGCAACGGCCAGGCGGTGGTGGCGCAGACCACCAATCGCGGCGCGACGGGAACCGTGACGCTGACCAGCAGCGATGCCGGTTCGCTTGCCCGTTTCGCCAATATCTACAGCCGTATCCGCGGAGGCCTTCTCAATCTGGCGCTGACGACCGCCAATGGCAGCGACTGGAGCGGTTCGCTGGACCTGCGCAATTTTGCCGTGGTGAACGAAGCGAAATTGCAGGATATCGTTGCCACCCCCGCTGGTGAAGACGGCAGAAGCCTCAACAACGCGGTTCGCCGCAATATCGATGTCAGTTCTGAGAAGTTCCAGCGCGGTTTTGCCCGGGTGGTCTACGTTAATGGCTCGGTTGCGGTGGAAAACGGCGTGGTGCGCGGTGAACAGATCGGTGCGACCTTCCAGGGATTGCTCAAGGACCAGAGCGGCCGCATGGACATGACCGGCACCTTCATGCCCGCTTATGGCCTGAACCGGCTGTTTGGTGAGTTGCCTTTCATAGGCATCTTCCTCGGCAACGGCCGCGACCGGGGTCTGCTCGGCATTACTTTCAAACTGTCCGGCCAGACGGACCAGCCGAAGCTGACGATCAACCCGCTGTCGCTGATCGCGCCGGGTGTTTTCCGACAGATTTTCGAGTTCCAATAAAAAGGGCCGCTTTCGCGGCCCTCGATAACAGGTTTTGCGTGGGTTTTTCAGGCCGGGCGCACCAGAACATGCTTCTTCTTGCCGACCGACAGCTTGATGACGCCGTCGCCGGTCACTTCACCGGTGCCGATCATCTGGCGCTCATCGGAAACGCCCTGGTCGTTGATCTTCACCGCGCCGCCCTGAACGTGGCGGCGGGCTTCGCCGTTCGAACCGGCAAGGCCGGCGCGGACGATGAGGGAGAGGACGCCAAGGCCGGCTTCGAGTTCGGATGTCGGAACCTCGATGGAGGGCAGGTTTTCAGCCAGCGCGCCTTCCTCGAAAGTCTTGCGGGCGGTTTCGGCAGCTTCTTCGGCCGCAGCACGGCCATGCAGGATCGCCGTCACTTCTGTTGCGAGGATTTTCTTCGCTTCGTTGATTTCCGAGCCGCCAAGCGCCGCAATGCGGGCGATTTCGTCCATCGGCAGCGTGGTGAAGAGCTTGGCGAAGCGGACGACATCGGCATCTTCGGTGTTGCGCCAGTATTGCCAGAAATCATAAACCGGCAGCAGGTCCTTGTTCAGCCACACAGCGCCGGAGGCGGACTTGCCCATCTTAGCACCCGAGGAAGTGGTCAGAAGCGGCGAGGTCAGCGCATAGAGCTGCGGTGTCCCCATACGGTGACCGAGGTCGATGCCGTTGATGATGTTGCCCCACTGGTCCGAGCCGCCCATCTGCAGCCGGCAGCCGGTGCGCTGGTTCAGCTCGACGTAATCGTAGGCCTGCAGGATCATGTAGTTGAATTCGAGGAAGGACAGCGACTGTTCGCGGTCGAGGCGCGTCTTCACGCTGTCGAAGGATAGCATGCGGTTGACCGAGAAATGGCGGCCGACATCGCGCAGGAATTCGAGGTAGTTCAGACCGCGCAGCCAGTCGGCATTGTTGATCATCAGCGCCGGGTGATTGGCGCGGTCGTAATCGAGGTAATTGGCGAAGACGTGCTTGAGCGAGGTAATGTTGTCCTCGATCATGTCGATCGTCATCAGCTTGCGGGCCTCTTCCTTGAAGGAGGGATCGCCGACCATGCCGGTGCCGCCGCCCATCAGCGAGATCGGCTGGTGGCCGGTCTTCTGCATCCAATGCAGCATCATGATCTGGGTGAGGTGGCCGACATGCAAACTCGAAGCCGTCGGGTCATAGCCGATATAGGCGGTCACGGTTTCCTTGGCGAACAGTTCGTCGAGACCTGCCTCATCGGAGATCTGGTGAATGAAGCCGCGCTCATCGAGCGTGCGGAGGAAATCGGACTTGAACCTGGACATAACCTTTTACTTTCTGGTTTGATCTTTGCCGTCGCTGGAGCGCCGCACGTCCTTTCGGACGCGCAAAGGACGCTCCACAATGCTGTAAGCAGCCAATGAACGTCGCGGCTTTATCATTGTTTTTTGAAATGTGCACCCGTTTCGGCCATGAATATCGGGATTCACATCATCATGATTCGATATTGCAGGGGAGCGGCAGGTGGGCGAGATCAAAACGGCGATCGGGCTGATGAGCGGCACATCGATGGACGGCATCGATATCGCCCTGTTACGCACGGATGGCGAAAGCGTGGTACGGCACGGGCCGAGCGGTTATTTCCCCTACGATCCGGGCCTGCGCGCCATCTGGCAGAAGGCGCTAACGACAGCCAAGGCCATCCGCGAACGGCGTGAGCGTCCGGGCGATTTGGGCGAGGCCGAGCGCAAGCTGACGCTTGCCCATGCGGCGGCGGTGAAATCCTTCCTGCACCGTCACCGGCTTGAAGCCGGCGATATCGACGTCATTGGTTTTCATGGCCAGACGGTGCTGCACCGGCCGGATGAGGCACTGACCGTGCAGATCGGTGACGGACTGCTGCTGGCAGAGGAAACCGGCATCGATGTGGTCTATGACATGCGCGCCAACGACATGGTACATGGCGGGCAGGGCGCGCCGCTGATCCCGGCCTATCACATGGCGCTTTCCGCCAATCTGCCTGACGGGTTCGAAACGCCCGCCGTTTTCGTCAATATCGGCGGTATCTCCAATCTGACTTATATCGGCGAGGCGGGGCGACTTGCCGCCTTCGACAGCGGCCCCGGCAATATGCTGATCGACCAGTGGATCGAGGCCCATACCGGCAAAGCCTTCGACAAGGGCGGCAGGACGGCGGCGGGCGGCAGCGTCGTTGCCTCGCTGGTGGCGCGTTATATGGAAAGCCCGTTTTTTTCAGCCAATATCCGCCGCTCGCTCGATCGCGGCGATTTCGTGCCGCCGAAAAAGGGTGAGGTTTCCCTCGCGGATGGGGCGCGGACACTGGCTCATCTGACGGGGGCTGCCATTCTGAAGTCGGCGAGCTATCTTCCGGAGGCGGCAAAGACCTATGTCGTTTGTGGTGGCGGTCGGTTGAACCCGGTGATCATGGAAGAATTTGCGGACCTTGCCGCAAAGGTTGGGGCGCGCGTGATTGCGGCGGAAGAGGCGGGTTTCGATGGCGGGGCGATGGAGGCGGAGGCCTGGGCCTATCTGGCAGTGCGATCGCTTAAAGGTTTGCCGCTGACCTATCCCGGTACCACGGGGGTGAAGGAGCCGGTGATGGGTGGGGTTTTGGTGCGGCATAAGGGATGACGGTGGGTGTGGCTCACCCCCCTCTGCCCTGCCGGGCATCTCCCCCTCAAGGGGGGAGATCAGCATGAGGCTTACTCTTCGTCTCAGCTGGAACGTTCAAGATGGCCGAAAGGCTGTGCTACGATTCGATCTCCCCCCTTGAGGGGGAGATGCCCGGCAGGGCAGAGGGGGGTGAGCCACACCCGCCATCGATCATTGCAGCCAGATCAAGACCGACCTGAAAACGCGCGGCCAATCACCGAATGCGTTTCGCCGCCGGTTCCGGAACCAGTTCGCCGTTCAGGCGGCGGTCGAGGTAGTCCTCGCATTCGCCCATCAGCTCATCCACCTTGCCATTAAAGAAGTGGTTGGCGCCGGGAAGCGTGCGGTGGGTGATGAGGATGCCCTTCTGGGTCTTCAGCTTTTCGACGAGGCCGTTGACGTCCTTCTCAGGTGCGACCTTGTCGGAATCACCATTGATGATGAGGCCGGAGGACGGGCAGGGAGCCAGGAAGGAGAAGTCGTAGGTATTGGGCTGCGGCGCAATCGACATGAAACCTTCGATTTCCGGACGGCGCATCAGCAGCTGCATGCCGATCCAGGCGCCGAAGGAATAACCGGCAACCCAGCAGCTTTTCGAATCGGGATGCAGGCTCTGCACCCAGTCGAGGGCGGAAGCGGCATCGGAAAGTTCGCCGGCACCATGGTCGAACTCGCCCTGGCTGCGGCCGATGGAGCGGAAATTGAACCGGAGCGTCGTGAAACCGCGCTTCTGGAAAAGATAGAAGAGCTGATAAACGATCTGGTTGTTCATCGTGCCGCCAAACTGCGGGTGCGGATGAAGGATGATCGCTATCGGCGCGCTCTTTTCCTTGGAGGGTTGATAACGGCCTTCGAGGCGACCCGCAGGGCCGTTAAAGATGACTTCGGGCATTGGTACTCCGGTCGTGTTTTTTCATTCTCCAACCGCATTCTGCCTATGAGAAGACTTGACGAACTCTGTCATCTTTTCTAGAACGCAGTTTAGAATAATTCGAAACTTTGCGTGTGCTTAAGCACTCGGGTCGTGTCATAAGGCAAGCGCAACTGTAATTTCAAGAAAAATGCGTTTTTACGCATTGAAGATTGGATAAAGCCTCACCGCCATGACGGTTTTGACGCGCACATATATGGACTGGAACGCCACGGCGCCGCTTTTGCCCGCCGTGCGTGATGTTCTTGTGTCTGCGCTCGACCTTTCGGGCAACCCGTCTTCCGTTCATCGGGAAGGGCGTGCGGCCCGCGCCGCCATTGAGACCGCCCGCCGCGAGGTTGCAGCGCTTGCCGGTGCGCAGGCCGCCCACGTTACCTTCACCAGCGGTGCGACGGAAGCCGCCAATCTGGTGCTGACGCCTGAATTCAAGATGGGGCGCGCTCCCGTGCGTTATGGCCGTCTTTACGTCTCCGCTATCGAGCACCCTGCTTTTCGCGAAGGCGGCCGGTTTGGCAAGGCTGACGTTACGGAAATTCCCGTTACGTCAGCGGGTGTCATCGATCTTGCCGCACTAGAGGCGCTTCTATCTTCGCATGATGCTTCCACCGGCCTGCCGATGGTTGCCTGCATGTTGGTGAACAATGAGACCGGCATCATTCAGCCGGTGGCGGAAGCGGCGCGGCTGGTGCATGCGGCGGGCGGATTGATGGTGGTCGACGCCGTGCAGGCGGCAGGTCGTGTCCCGCTCGATATCAATGCGCTCGATGCCGATTTTCTTGTTGTCTCGTCCCACAAGCTCGGTGGTCCCAAGGGTGCGGGCGCGCTGGTGTCGCGCGGCGAGGTGATGATGCCGAAGCCGCTGATCCATGGCGGCGGGCAGGAGAAGGGGCATCGTTCCGGCACGGAAAATACCCTCTCGGTCATTGGTTTAGGTGCCGCTGCTGCTGTGGCGGCCCGAAATCTCGAGATTGAAGCGGCGCGTCTTGCCGCTCTGCGGGCGCGGCTGGAAGACGGCATGCGGGCGAGCGCGCCTGACGTGATCATTCACGGCGAGGATGTCGCACGCGTCGGTAATACGACCTTTTTCACCCTTCCGGGCCTGAAGGCGGAAACGGGGCAGATCGCATTCGATATTGAGGGCATTGCGCTGTCGGCCGGTTCGGCCTGCTCATCCGGCAAGGTGGGGGAAAGCCATGTGCTGAGCGCGATGGGGCGTGACCCCAAGCTCGGCGCGCTCAGGATTTCTCTTGGCCATGCGACCGACGAGGCGGACATAGAACGGACGCTTGCGGCGTTCACGAAAATTGCCGGGCGGCGCAAGCTTTCCGGTCAGGCCGCGTAAAATGCGGCAAAGAATTGCGGAATCGCAAATTTCCGCTTGCCGGGATGTGTGAAAAGCGCCATCCCGCACCTACATGGGTATAAGCTCCGCCCCGGCTGACGGCTCGGAACGATTTGCCCGAAGATGAATAAGGCGGCTTTCCGCCTTGATACGTTGACAAGCCACCGGACCTTGGCTCCGGCGAGATTGGAGAACGACATGGCAGCGGTTCAGGAAACGATCGATCAGGTACGCCAGATCGATGTGGACCAGTATAAATACGGCTTCGAAACCAATATCGAAGTCGACAAGGCCCCGAAGGGCCTTTCGGAAGAGGTGATCCGTTTCATCTCGGCCAAAAAGCAGGAGCCCGAATGGATGCTGGAATGGCGTCTTGAGGCTTACAAGCGCTGGCTGACGATGGAAGAGCCGACCTGGGCGCGCGTCAGCTATCCGAAGATCGACTTCAACGATCTCTATTATTATGCTGCGCCGAAAAGCACGCCCGGCCCGAAGTCGCTCGATGAAGTCGATCCGGAGCTTCTGAAGGTCTATGAAAAGCTCGGCATTCCGCTGAAGGAACAGGAAATCCTCGCCGGTGTTGAAAAGCGCCAGGTGGCGGTGGATGCCGTGTTCGACAGCGTCTCTGTCGTCACCACCTTCAAGGCGGAACTGGCCAAAGCCGGCGTCATCTTCATGTCGATTTCGGAAGCCGTGCGCGAGCATCCGGAGCTGGTGAAGAAATATCTCGGCTCTGTCGTTCCGACGACGGACAATTTCTACGCGACGCTGAACTCGGCTGTCTTCACCGACGGTTCCTTCGTTTTCGTGCCGAAGGGCGTGCGTTGCCCGATGGAGCTTTCCACCTATTTCCGCATCAACGAAAAGAACACCGGCCAGTTCGAGCGCACGCTGATCATCGCCGAAGAGGGTGCTTACGTCTCCTATCTGGAAGGCTGCACGGCGCCTCAGCGCGACGAGAACCAGCTTCACGCCGCCGTGGTCGAGCTTGTGGCGCTCGATGATGCCGAAATCAAATATTCCACCGTCCAGAACTGGTATCCGGGCGACAAGGAAGGCAAGGGCGGCATCTACAACTTCGTGACCAAGCGCGGCGATTGCCGTGGCGACCGTTCGAAGATTTCGTGGACGCAGGTGGAAACCGGCTCGGCCATCACCTGGAAATACCCGTCCTGCATTCTGCGCGGTGACGACAGCCGTGGTGAGTTCTATTCGATCGCTGTTTCCAACGGCCATCAGCAGATCGACAGCGGCACCAAGATGATCCATCTCGGCAAGAACACGTCGAGCCGCATCATCGCCAAGGGCATCGCCGCCGGTTTCTCGGAAAACGTCTATCGCGGCCAGGTTTCGGCTCACCGCAAGGCGACCAACACGCGTAACTTCACGCAGTGTGACTCGCTGCTGATCGGCGACAAGTGCGGCGCGCATACCGTGCCCTATATCGAGGCGAAGAACTCCTCCGCGCATTTCGAGCACGAGGCGACGACGTCGAAGATTTCGGAAGACCAGCTGTTCTATTGCCTGCAGCGCGGCATCCCGGAAGAAGCGGCCATCGCGCTCATCGTCAACGGTTTCGTGAAGGAAGTCATTCAGGAACTGCCGATGGAATTTGCCGTGGAAGCGCAGAAGCTGATCGGCATTTCGCTGGAAGGAAGCGTGGGATAAGTTTTCCTCGTCATCCTCGGGCTTGTCCCGAGGATCTGCTGCGGTAGCTGTTAGAATGAGTGGCTTCGTCTACATGATGTCTGACAAACCGCGCGGGGTAATTTACACCGGTGTCACTAGCGATTTATCGGGACGGGTATGGGAGCATCGAAACGCTGAACGGAAGGGTTACACAGAAAAATACCAGGCGAAAAATCTCGTCTGGTTTGAAACCCACCCGAACATTGTGTTGGCAATCCAGCGGGAGAAATCGTTGAAGCGCTATCTTCGTGAGTGGAAAGTCAATTTGATCGAAGAGCTGAACCCAACGTGGCTCGATCTTTTTGAGCGCATTGATGAGATCGAAAATGCTTATGTGCCGCACCCGAATACGCTGGCGTCGGATGACTATAATTGATGTGATTAGATCCTCGGGACAAGCCCGAGGATGACGGATGTGAAAGTTGAGACGGGCCCTCAGGGGTCTTCGAGGCGGTCCTTGAAACCGCACCATGAACAGGAACAAAACCATGCTTGAAATCATCGACCTGCACGCAAAGATCGCCGATACCGAAACCGAGATCATCAAGGGCCTCAACCTGAAGGTTGCCGCTGGTGAAGTTGCGGCCATCATGGGCCCGAACGGTTCCGGCAAGTCGACGCTGTCCTACATCCTGTCGGGCCGCGAAGATTATGAAGTCACCTCCGGTGACATTCTTTATAACGGCGAAAGCATTCTGGAGCTGGACGCGGCCGAGCGCGCGGCCAAGGGCATCTTCCTTGCATTCCAGTATCCGGTCGAAATTCCCGGTGTCGCCACCATGCAGTTCCTGAAGGTCGCTATGAACGAGCAGCGCAAGGCGCGCGGCGAGTCTGAACTGACGACGCCGGATTTCATCCGTCGCGTCAAGGAAGCCGCTGGCGACCTGAAGATCGACATGGAAATGCTGAAGCGTCCGCTCAATGTCGGCTTCTCCGGCGGCGAGAAGAAGCGCGCCGAAATCCTGCAGATGGCGCTCCTGGAGCCGAAGCTCTGCGTTCTCGACGAAACCGATAGCGGCCTCGACATCGACGCGCTGAAGATCGTGGCTGACGGCGTCAACGCGCTGAAGTCGCCGGATCGCGCCACCGTCGTCATCACCCACTATCAGCGCCTGCTTGATTACATCGTGCCTGACAGCGTTCACGTTCTCTACAAGGGCAAGATCATCCGCTCGGGTGACAAGGCTCTGGCGCTGGAACTGGAAAACAACGGTTACGCCGACATCATCGGTGAAGCGGCCTAAGTCGGGCCAGGAGGTGATGTCCATGAACATTCAAGCTACCAACCGGCTGACGCCAGCGGAAACCGCGCTGGTCGACGCTTACACCGCCAAGTTCAGCGAATTGCCGGGCGACGGCGCTGTTGTTGCCGCGCGTGACGTGCTGTTCGACGATCTGAAGACCGGTGGTCTTCCGACCCGCCGCATCGAGGCGTGGCACTATACCGATCTGAAGAGCCTGCTGCGCGCCGTTCCGGAAGACCGGCCTGCGCCTGTTATCGAAAAGCAGACACCCACGGTTGCCGGTTCGCTGGTCGCCTATGTGCAGCATGGCACGGCCGATATCGGCAAGATCGAAGACATCCGCGTGTCGCGCTTTGCCGAAAGCCTGCTCGATGGTTCCGCTGCCGCCGGTCTTGCCGAAGCCAGCAAGGATGATGCGATTGGCCGCATCAATGGCAGCTTCGTGCGCGATGGTCTGGTGCTCGAGATTCCTGATGATGCCGAGATCGAGAAGCCGATCGAATTGCAGGCGGTCCATGGCGCAGGCCAGGTTCACAGCCGCTTTCCGGTCCGTTTCGGCAAGGGTTCCAAAGCGACCGTCATCGAGCGTCACCTTTCGGTGACTTCGGATGCAGCCTTGGTTTCCTCCGTCAGCGATATCGTTGTCGAGGATGGCGCGGAAGTGACCTGGATCATCCTGCAGCAACAGGGTGCGGCCGATATCCATCTTGGCCAGCTGCGCATGAAAATCGGCGCGGATGCCAAGATTCGCCTGTTCATTGTCAATGCCGGCGGCAAGCTGGTGCGTCAGGAACTGCGCATCGATGTGGAAGGTGAGGGCACTGATCTCATCGTTCGCGGCGTCAACCTCCTGGGCGGGGAAACCCATACCGACGTGACGATGGTTCTCGGCCACAACGTGCCGAACACGACCTCGACGGAAGTATTCCGCAACGTGGTGTTCGACCGTGCAAAGGGGATTTTCCAGGGCATGATCCGGGTGGCGCCCGATGCCCAGAAGACCGACGCGAAAATGGCGTGCAATACGCTGCTGATGTCCGACGATGGCGAGTTCTCGGCAAAGCCGGAACTGGAAATCTTCGCTGACGACGTTCAGTGCGGCCATGGCGCGACGGTTGCTGATATCAGCGACAACCATCTCTATTACCTGATGGCGCGCGGCGTGCCGCGGGCGAAGGCGCGGGCGATGCTCGTCAACGCCTTCGTCGCCGAGATCGTCGAGGAACTGGAAGAAGAAAATCTGGTAGAGGCGCTGGAGACGATCATCTCCGGCTGGCTGGAAAAACACGCTTAGCAACTTCTCCGTCGTCATCCTCGGGCTTGTCCCGAGGATCTACGCCGGTTCGACAAACGTGGACGTGGATAGATCCTCGGGACAAGCCCGAGGATGACGTAGAGCGGCGGTAACGCCGCGCGAAACCCGGAGCTCTTTTGAAGAGCGCCATGAAAGGGCCTGAGAAATGGACCAGACCGCAATGGCGGCCCCCTATGACATTGAAGCCGTGCGCAAGGATTTCCCGATCCTGTCGCGCGAGGTCTATGGCAAGCCGCTGGTCTATCTCGACAACGGCGCGTCCGCTCAAAAACCGCAGGTGGTGATCGACGCCGTTTCGCATGCTTATGCCAATGAGTATGCGAA
>Ga0209070_100457_pt1 | contig 23705 bp, 19 predicted proteins | sample SynthPrep_5_END__FD_187205 | JGI IMG/M metagenome (GOLD analysis project Ga0209070, IMG submission 187205) | Synthetic microbial communities from Ohio, USA - SynthPrep_5_END_DS10_MetaG (SPAdes) (version 2) | ecosystem: Engineered > Bioreactor > Aerobic > Activated sludge | place: USA: Ohio... | reverse complement strand
GCTAAGATCGATCTTCTCACTCAACGCGATTCTCCTCGAAGAACATCTCAATGCGGCGGTGTATACTCCAATGATATAGGCCGGTTCAAGTCTACAGATCAGTTTTCAGGCATTTTTAAAACTGACACAAAAATCATCTAAATGACTAATTTTTATCCTTTATTGGCGTCGAGGCGATCTGTTCTTCGATCACTTCAATGCGACTTGCCAACAGGAAAGAGGACTTGCGGTCCCGCGATCCTATCCTGTAGCATCCGGCTGTACCCCAGAGTTTCGAACGCCGGTCCCCGCCCTTGACAGATTCTCATCCGAAGCGAGTTTATCTTTTGCGCCACGCCAAAGCCGCCTGGGCGGCGCCTGGGGAACGCGATTTCGACCGGGGATTGAACGAGGCAGGTTTTGCCGAGGCGGAGATCATTGCCGATCTTGCCTCCGACCGGCGCTATCGCCCCGACGTGCTCTTGTCTTCCACCGCCGCACGCTGCCGGCAGACCACACAGGCCTGGCAGCGCGCCTTCAACGAAAGCATCGAAATCGCCTATGTCGATGAGATGTATAATGCGCGCAGCGAAACCTATCTCTCCCTCATCGCAGCGCAGACGGATGCTGGTTCGGTGATGCTGGTGGGTCACAACCCCACCATGGAGGCGACACTGGAAGCGATGATCGGCGAGGATCTTTTGCATGCCGCCCTGCCCTCCGGTTTCCCGACCGCAGGGCTTGCCGTGCTCGATCACGACGGCAGTGCCGCAAATGGCGAGGATCGCTGGCGGCTGGTCGATTTTCTCTCACCGGGCAAGTAGCCGCCACAACGCGTGACGGAGCCACTGCCGATGGCGGCTCTCGTGAAAATCCACCGGGGCGCTTCTTTTTTGGGCAGCCGCGACTTCCTATATTGCAGCCGTGATCATGAACCGCAGCCAGGAAACTACCATTGCCGCCTTCTCTGACGTCCCTGACAGACAGTGCGCTTATCGCGCTCGATAATCTGGCCGACCGTGCGAGCAACCTCACCCATCCGACATTGCGGCTTGGCGTTACCGGGCTTTCCCGGGCGGGCAAGACGGTTTTCATTTCCTCCCTCGTCCACAATCTCCTGAATGGCGGCCGCCTTCCCTTATTCGAGGCCATGCGGTCGGGCCGCGTCTCGAATGTGCGCCTCGAGCCGCAGCCGGACGACGCCATTCCCCGCTTCCAGTACGAAGATCACATTCAGGCTCTGGTGCGCGACAGGCTGTGGCCGGATTCGACGCGGGCGATCTCGGAACTCAGGATCACGCTGGATTACCAGAGCGCCAGTGGTTGGGGCCGGTGGTTCTCGGCCGGCAAGCTATCCATCGATATCGTCGATTATCCCGGCGAATGGCTGCTCGACCTGCCGCTTCTGTCGCAGGACTACAAACAGTTCAGCGATGCGACCGTCGCGCTCGCGGGGACAGGCATCCGTTCGGAGCTGGCGCAGGAATGGCTGGCGATTGCCTCCTCGCTCGATATCAATGCGCCTGCCGATGAGATGACGGCGAGACGGCTGGCGGAGAGTTTCGCGGCCTATCTGAAGGCCTGCAAATCAGACGAAAGATCGCTCTCCACACTGCCGCCTGGCCGTTTTCTGATGCCCGGCGATCTGGAAGGTTCTCCGGCGCTGACATTTGCGCCCTTGCCGGGGCTGACCGATGAAAAAGCGCCGAAAGGCTCGCTGCGCGCCATGATGGAGCGGCGCTATGACGCCTACAAGTCGATTGTGGTCAAACCCTTCTTCCGCGAGCATTTCGCCCGCCTCGACCGCCAGATCGTGCTGATCGATACGCTGCAGGCCGTCAACCGCGGACCGGAAGCCGTTCAGGATCTGGAACGGGCGCTTGGCGATGTGCTTGCCTGTTTCCGCCCCGGCACCAACAGCCTCCTGTCGTCGCTCATCGGCCGGCGCATCGACAAGGTGCTGATCGCCGCCACCAAGGCCGACCACCTGCATCACGAAAGCCATGACCGGCTGGAGCGGCTGACCCGTCGCCTGGTGGACCGCGCCATCACCACCATCGGCATGAACGGTGCCGGCATCGAGGTCATGGCTCTCGCTTCCGTGCGCGCCACCAGAGAGGCAAGCGTGCGTCAGGACGGCCACGAACTGCCCGTCATCGTCGGCACGCCGATGGCTGGAGAAACCATCAATGGCGAGACCTTCGACGGCAATCGCAAAACGGCGATCTTTCCCGGCGACCTGCCCGAAGACCCTGAACCGTTGTTTCGCAGCATAGACGAGGATGGCGACAAGGCGACGCTGCCGGATGTCAACGTCGTGCGCTTCCGCCCGCCCAATGTGGACGAGCCGGGCAGTGGCGGCATCCGGCTTTCCGTTCCCCATATCAGGCTCGACCGTGCCATGCAGTTCCTGTTCGGAGACAAGCTCGCATGAAGGCTCCCACACCCACCGATTCGCAGGCCCGCCGTCCGGCGGCTTTCACGTTAGAGACAGAGGAGACGGCACGGCCGTCGTCCGCGCAGAAACGCGCGCCGCGCAGCTTCGATACCGAGATTTCATTGACGACTGACGAAGACGATCCGTTTCTGGCACCGGAGGAGATCGATGCCGCCGCCTTGCCGGTGGCCTCGCCGAAGAAAAACCGCTTCTCTTTCGGCAAGCTCGCGCTCGGCGCGCTTGGCGTCCTGTTCTCGCTCGCCTTCGGCCTCTGGGCGGATCAGCTTATCCGCAACCTGTTTTCCCGCTCCGACTGGCTGGGTTATACGGCGAGCATCGCCCTTGTCGTCGCGCTTTTCGCCGTTCTCGTCCTCGTCGGGCGTGAAGTCTTCGGTATCATGCGGCTCAATGCCGTGCAGTCGCTCAAGGCCGATGCGGAGACGGCGAGCCTCGACAAGAGCCCGAAACCTGCCCGCGCCGTCATCACCCGCCTGAATGCCGTCCTTTCCCATCGCGCCGAAACGGCCAAGGGCCGCGCAGCGCTGAAGGATACGGAAAACGATGTGATTGACGGCCCCCATCTCATCGAGCTTGCCGAGCGTGAATTGCTGGCGCCGCTCGACCGGCAGGCGCGCGCACTGATTCTCAACTCCTCCAAGCGCGTCTCCGTGGTCACCGCCGTCAGCCCCCGTGCGATCGTCGATCTCGCTTACGTGTTGTTCGAGGTGACGCGGCTGGTTCGGGCCATGGCGGAACTTTACGGCGGCCGTCCCGGTACGCTCGGCATGCTCCGGCTGCTGCGCGACGTCGTCGCCCATCTGGCCGTCACGGGTTCGATCGCCGTCGGCGATGGTCTCGCCCAGCAGGTTCTCGGACACGGCCTTGCCTCGAAGCTTTCCGCCCGCCTCGGCGAAGGCGTCATCAACGGCCTGATGACGGCGCGAATCGGTATTGCGGCGATGGACCTTTGCCGCCCGCTGCCGTTTCGTGCCGTGAAGCGGCCGGGGATCGGCGATTTCATGTCCGACCTGACACCCGATTTAAGCGGCGGAAAAAGCGGCGAAAAAGCCTGATTGGCAAGACATGGGCGGTTCAAAAGGTTACGAACAAAGCCGCGAATACGGGTGAAATAAACCAAGCATTAACCATTCCGCCGGTAGATTGCCGCCTATCGAACAGGCTTCTTCGCCGGGGAAAGTATCATGTATTCGCGCTTCTTTTCGCTTGTGGGCGGACTTGCCGCCATATTGTCCGTCAGCGGCGGTTTCGGACTGTCTGACGTCCATGCCGCATCGCGCGATCGCGACGACGTATTCTTCCGCTCCGTGGCCGGCGTCTGGAAAGGTCCGGGCGAAATCGTCGCGGGCAAATACAAGGGCACCAAATTCACCTGCGATCTGACGGGTGAGCCGCTCGATGACAAAAAGACCGGCATCAAGCTTGGCGGCACCTGCCGCGTCGGCGTCTTCAGCCAGCCCATGTCCGCCATCATCAGCCAGAAGGGCAGCAGCTACGAAGGCAAGTTCCTCGATGGCGCCGAAGGCAAGGGATTGGATATTACCTCCGGACAGGTCAGCGGCGACAAGGTCGTCGTCGGCATCAACCGCTCCAAGCTCAATGGCGCCATGGTTGCCCGCGTCTCGAGTGACAATTCGATGAACATCACCATTTCCGTCAAGGTCGCCGACCAGATGATCCCTGTCATCGGCGTGACACTGGCGCGCGACATCGACCAGCTCGCCGTCGGCTCGATCAAGCCCTAAGCACGATAATCCTCTCAGTCATTACCGAGCGGGAGTGTCCACCACTCCCGCTTTTCATTTGTGCGGACAATACCGCTTCTATCCGCCTGCTGAAGCCATTCCCGCACCGGCTTTCCCCTGACGTCGATATCCGGGGCGATCTCGGCGAGCGGCATCAGCACGAAAGCGCGCTCCGTCATACGCGGATGCGGCACTTCGATGCTTTCCGTTACGATAACCTCATTGCCATAGGTCAGCACGTCGATATCGATGGTACGCGGCCCCCAGCGCTCCGTGCGCACCCGCTTCATGCCCCTTTCAATATCGAGGCATAGTTGCAGCAGCGCGGGCGCCGTAAGCGAGGTTTCGACCAGCGCACAGCAATTGAAGAAATCAGCCTGATCCGTCTTGCCCCAGGGAGGCGTGCGATAAAGGCCGGAGACGGCCAACAGGCGGCAATTTTCATGCCTATCCAATTCGTGCAAGGCCTTGGCCATCGCGGCGGCGGGATCGCCGATATTGCCGCCGAGACCCAATGCGGCGACGGTCATCTTTTCAGGCACGGTGTTCAACACTCACCTGCGCATAGTCGAGGATGCCGGGAACGGGAGCGGACGGTTTACGCACCGTGATGCGCAACCAGACGATTTGCGGGTACCGGGCGCGCAGCGCCTTGGCGATGTCGTTCGCCAGAGCCTCGATGAGATAACGGCGCTGCCCCACGACGATTTTTTCAATGACGGCGAAGGCCACGCCGTAATCGACGGTATTTTCGATGTCGTCGGTTTCCAGTGCGTCACCCGCCTCGACCTCCATCTCGGCATCGACGAAAAAGCGCTGGCCCAGCACCTCCTCCTGCTCGAGAAGACCATGACGGGCGAAAAAGGAACAGTTTTTCAGGATGATGGTATAGCGGCTCATCGCATCGCCTCCATGGCAGGAATGTTTCGCCCGAAAGTCGCGCCTTTGTGGGGACACGGCGTTCCGGCACTCGTTGATCTACGCATCGGCCTTTGCCGGCGCTTTGGCAAGAACCGCATCGGCAATTGCCAGTGCATCGCGTGTGGCAGTGACATTGTGCACGCGAAAAATCGAAGCACCCGAAAGGCGCAGGATCGCTGTCGTCGCAGCCGTTCCGATATCGCGTTCGGGAGCCGCATCCCTGCCCGTCAGCGACCCGATGAAACGCTTGCGCGACGTGCCGGCCAGAACCGGCAGGCCGAAAGCGGCAAGCTCACCGAATCGCACCATAAGCTCGACATTTTCATCCTCGTCCTTGGCGAAACCGAAACCCGGATCGAGCACGACGGCGTCGCGGGCAACACCCGCGTCCTCGGCGATCTCCAGCGAACGATTAAGGAATTCGAACTGGTCCTCGATGACATCGGCCCGTTTTTGCCGGTCGCGGCCGGTATGCATGATGCAGACGCCGGCGCGCGCAGCGGCGATCACGCCCGCCATCTCCGCATCCTTCTGCAGGCCGAAGACGTCGTTGACGATATGCGCGCCCGCTTCGATCGCAAGCCGCGCTGTCGACGCACGATAGGTATCGACGGAAATCAGAACCTCGCTCTCGCGGCGCAGCCTCTCGATGACGGGCAATACCCGATCCTGCTCCTGCGCCTCTGTCACCTCCGCCGCACCCGGCCTCGTGGATTCGCCGCCGATATCGATGATATCTGCCCCTTCTTCCACGCAGGTCAGTGCATGGGAAAAAGCCTCATCGACGGCGAGAAAACGGCCGCCATCGGAAAATGAATCGGGCGTGGCATTGACGATGGCCATAATACGGCCACGCCCATCAAGTTTCAGGGAGCGGCCATGGGCCGCTTGCCACACGTTGCTGCCGGCTGTTATCACGTAACACGCGCCTTTCGGGAATAACGGAATGTTATGCCAATTCTTATAGGTTCCGCTCCGCCTATGCAGCAAACGTTTTTCAAGTTCAACCGGAAGGCCGGGTCATGACCAAATCATCACGTGCTCTTTGCGCCGCCCTTGCGGGCGCGCTGGCACTTTCTTCGGCTGGGCCGGCTTTTTCCGAAACCATCGTCCGCAAGACCTATTCCTATTTTTCGATCACCGGCAAAACCGCCGCCGATCTCGACCAGCAGCTCTCAAAGCATGGCCCGCTGACGCGCAATACCGGCGCGCGCCATCCCGGCGCGACCGAGATCAAATTCGGCGGCGAGCTCACCTATGTGGAAAAAAACGGCCAGTGCAGCGTGGGAACGGCCAAGGTTCTTTTGAACACCCGTATCCTTCTGCCGCGATGGAAAAACCGCCGCCGCACCACCGCGGAGCTGGCCTTCATCTGGGATACGCTGCTTGCCGATATCAAACGCCATGAGGAACGACACGCGGAAATCGCCCGCACCCATGCCCGTTCGCTCGAAAGACAGCTGGCAGCCCTTCGTCCGCAGAAAAGTTGCGAAACGCTTCAGGAAATGGTCGGCAAGATCACCCAGTCGGTGATGGATGAGCACGACAGGGACCAGATGCGTTTCGATGTTGTGGAATCGAAAAATTTCGATGCCCGCATGACCCGGCTTTTGAAAAATCGGCTCGAACAGGGGCAAAATCGGCGGTAAACCGCCTTCGCCGCATTTTCCGCTAGAGACGCAACGCAACGGAAACATGACGTTACGTCATGTCCGATCTCACCCGTGACTTCTCGTCATGGTGCCGCCGCCGAGACTCATTGTAGCTTGTTCATACGGTTTTTAACGGTTGTGGCCCGCAGCGGGTCCGGCGCTCAAAACCCTCTCCGGTTCTCCCGGTGCGCACTTGAGGGCTCGCAGGTGTTTCCTCCCTCGCCTGCATGCTGCGTACCCGCCTCGCCCCGCTCTCCTCTACCTGGTGAGCGGGGCTTTTTCTGCGACCGGCAATGTGAAGAGCTTTCAGCCCTGGCGTTCGGGAACGTGAACGACAAGACCGTCAAGCTCGTCATTCATCTTGATCTGACAGGAGAGACGCGAGGTGGGACGCACGTCGAAGGCGAAATCCAGCATGTCCTCTTCCATCGGCTCCGGCCCGCCGACACGCTCCGCCCAGGCGTCATCGACATAGACATGACAGGTTGCACAGGCACAGGCGCCGCCACATTCCGCGTCGATGCCGGGAATGGAGTTGCGCACCGCGTTCTCCATGACGGTGGAACCGTTGCTCACATCGAGTTCATGGGGCGTGCCGTCAAAGGCGACGATGGTCAGTTTTGTCATGCCGGAATCCAAAATGGTGATCTAAGAACTGTTCTAAACACATAGAAAGGCCGGTTCGCCTTGGCAACCCGCTTCAAGGGCGCACAGGCTGAACCGGCCCTGTTAAATGGCAAATTTGATGAACTCCGCCTCAGCGGCAGAGCTTGAGGATGAAGTTTTCCGCCTCGACGATGGTTGCCGCGAGTTTCGCAATCGCGGCGCTGTCCTTGCCTTGGTCCTCTACCGCAGCTGCGGCGGCGGAAACGGCTGGGGCGCCGACGGCCTGCGCAGCACCTTTCAGGCGGTGGGCGGTTGCCCTCACGGCCTTGTCGTCGGCCTCGGCAATTTCATGCAATGCGGCGCGGGCGTTGCGGCTGAACAGTTGCAGCACTTCGATTTCCAGATCCTTGTCACCCATCGTCTGACGGGCAAGATGATCGAAATCGATCGGCTTTTTCGTAACGGCCGGCGCACCGCCGCAATTATCCGGAGCTTCGAAAGCAATACTGACCGCTGCCATGGCTGGAATTCCTTGTCTCGCCGTTTCTTGTTTCGTGTCACATCTGTGTCGTATTTACGCATCCAAACCGGTGCTATCGGCTTAAATTACGGCGTGACGCGGGCGAAAATCTTCTGCTATGGTTAATTTATGTTAAACTTATGCGAAACAAGGCGTTCAGAGCGAAACTCAGGTTTAAAAACTGTTAAAAAGCCGACACTTCGCCGCTGCCGTAAATCCGCATTAATTGTTTCGAACACCTAAATGTGTCACTACGGTACTGCTGCTAAGACGAGGCTTAAGCGCAAGCTTTGTTATTACGGCACAGTGATGTAATTTCGCCCGAAAGCTGGACCACCAGCAATTCGGGATTTGGTAAATGGCGGAATTGCTCCCTTTAACGGGATAATGTTCCGCCGGCATGATGGCGGCAGTCCGCTTGCAGGTTGCAAGTGGTCGAACGGCATGAAGCCGGGCGTATGTGTAACGAGGCGTAACCGCATGGCGAATAACAAGATCAGCGACTCTGTCGACGAGACTGCATTTCAGGCGTTGGAAGACGCCCTGCAGCTCGGTGCTTTCGAGGAAAAGCCGGAATCGCGGAAAACCGCAGCGCCAAAGCCGCCGGAGGCCAGATTGAAGGAAGCAAGCAGACAGACCCCTGCTCCCGAGGCCGCGCGCGCGCCTGCCGAACAGGCGCCGAAATCGCCCAATCTGGAAGCGGCCAATGACGGCTCCAAGCGCAGCCCGGCGATGATCCTGAAATCGCTCGAAGGTGGCTCCATCGGCGGCGCACTCAGAAATGCGACGATCATGTCGGTGATCTGGGCGCTGGGCGGTCTCGGTGTGGCACACCTGCTTTACGGCAATGCGCTCTGGAATATAGCCTCGCTGGCCGACCTCACCGCAATTCCCGGCCTGATGGCGATCGTCGTCGGCATCCTCGTTCCCGTCATGCTGTTTTTCGCCTTCGCGATCATGATGGCGCGTGCCCGCGATCTGCGCAACGCCGCCCGCTCGATGGCCGAAGTCGCTCTTCGCCTTGCCGAGCCCGAAACCGTTGCCTCTGACCGCATCATGTCCGTCGGCCAGGCGGTTCGCCGCGAAGTCTCGGCCATGAATGACGGTATCGAGCGCACCATTGCACGTGCGACGGAACTGGAAACGCTGGTTCATTCGGAAGTCAACGCGCTTGAGCGCAGCTATGCCGACAATGAACTGCGCGTACGCAGCCTTGTGCAGGAACTGACCGCCGAGCGCGACGCCATCGTCAACCATGCCGAGCGCATCCGCTCGTCCATCGTTGGCGCGCAGGAACAGATCAAGGAAGAGCTTTCCATCGTCGGCGAAGAGCTTTCGATGCGGCTTGCCACGACAGGCGAAGCCTTCGCCTCGATGATCGATACACGCTCCGCCGCCCTGCTTGAAAAATCGCGCGCTTCCACCGAAGCCATGGGCAGCCTGATCGCCGCCAAGACCGAAAACCTGCTTCAGGCACTGAATTCGTCAGGCTCGACCCTGTCGAACGAATTTGACATGCGCCTGCACAATCTTGCCTCGACGCTGGATGAGCGCGGCGAAGTGCTGCTCGAAAGGTTCGCAATCCATGCTTCGACGCTGGATAGCGGTGCTGAAAGCCTCAACAGCGCGCTTGAGGAGCGCACCCGCCAGCTCAACGAAACGCTGTCCACGCGCACGCTGGAACTCAACCGCAATATCGATCGCGGTCAGCAGATCATCGGTGGTTCGCTGGATACCGTGCTCGACAAGCTTTCGACGACGCTTGAGGAAAAGGGTCTCTCCTTCCGCCAGAGCCTGCAGAGCACGGCTGATGATGCGATCATGGACCTCGATCTGCGTTCCGGCCTCTACGAGGAGCGGCTGCAGGCAACGGTTGGCCAGGTCAATACCGCCTTCGACGAACATGTGGCGGAATTTGCCAGTGCTTTCGACCAGCGCGCCGGCAGCCTCGACAGCAAGTTGATGGAAAGCCTCGCCCGCATCAACGAAACCGTTGCCGGCGGCTCCGAAGCGCTCGACACCATGCTGAACAGCGGTCTTGAGCGCATCGGCAATACCATGACCGATCAGTCCCTAGCGCTCGCAACCGCGCTGGGCACCGGCCAGGAAATGCTTGAAAGCGCGCTGGAAACCCGTACCCGCGAGTTCAGCGACGCGATTGGCCAGCGCACTGCCGAAATCACCAATGCCTTCGCCAATTCGCACGAGAAGATCGACAACGTGCTGGCGGAACGCAGCAACGCCCTGTTCGGCGCGCTTTCGGCCAGCCAGGACCGTTTCGACGAAGCACTCGCCAGCCGTTCGCTTGCCATTACCGGCTCTGTCTCCGGCACGGCTGAACGCCTTGCCGCGATGCTGGACGAACGTGCAGCCGCGATCAACAGCGTTGTTGCCGATGTCGAGCGCCGTCTGTCGGAAACCCTCGAAACCCGGGCTGCCGCCATCACCGGCGCTGTTTCCGGCATTGAGGACCGCATTTCCGACACGCTGGAAAGCCGCACCGCCGCCCTGCACGATGTCGTCTCCGGTGCGGAAAACCGCATCGCCGAAACGCTGGATGGCCGCACCGCAGCTCTTTCCAGCGCGATTTCCGGCGTTGAGGAACGCATCGCCGACACCATGGACAGCCGTACCTTGTCGCTGGACATGACATTCGCCAATGTCGAGGAGCGACTTTCCGAAACGCTCGACAACCGCACGTCCGCCCTCACCGGCATCGTGGCAAGCGCGGAAGAAAAGATCACAGGTGCGCTCGACAGCCGCACGGTGACTTTCGGCAACGTGGTTGCCGGTGCTGAAACCCGGATCGCGGAAACGCTCGACGGCCGCACCGCAGCCCTCAACGCCGTGGTCTCCGGTGCCGAAGAACGCATCGCGGATGCACTCGACAGCCGTACCATGGCGCTCGACATGGCATTTTCCGGCGCCGAGGAAAAAATCACGGAAGCTCTCGACACGCGCACCGCAGCCCTTGGCGAGCTGGTGGCCGGCGCCGAGACCCGTATTGCCGGCGCACTCGACAGCCGCACGGATTCCCTGAAGACCGTCGTTGCCGGCGCTGAAGAGCGGATCACCGACGTGCTCGACAGCCGCACCATGGCGCTCGACCTGAGCTTCTCCGGCGTTGAGGAAAAGATCGCCGATATTCTCGACGGTCGCACCGCCGCCCTGCACAGCGCCGTTTCGGGTGTCGAGGACCGTATTGCCGGCGCGCTGGACAGCCGTACCGCGGCCCTTTCCGGCATTGTCTCCGGCGCGGAAGAACGCATCGCGGACGCGCTCGACAGCCGTACAATGGCGCTCGACATGACGATTTCAGGCGTCGAGGACCGGATTGCCGAGGCGATGGATGCGAGAGCTTCGTCGCTTTCGCTGGCTGCGGCCGGCGTTGGCCAGCGGCTGGAAGCCACCGCTTTCACGCTTGAGAACGCGCTTGCCAGCGGCCACGAGCGGCTGGAAACCATGCTCGGCTCGCAGGCGGAACGCATTGCCGGCTCGCTGAAGCGCAATAGCGGCCTGATCGAACAGAGCGTCTCGGGCGCTGCCAACCGTATTGAAAGCGTCGTGGAAGACGGCAGCAGCCGCTTTGCGCAGACGGTCGAAGAAGGCGTTTCGCGTCTCGAAAGCAATCTGTCGCAATCTCACGAGGATATCCGCACCGCGCTCGACCAGCGCCACGCGGATATGGCAGCGACGCTCAGCTCCGCCACCACCCAGATGGGGGACATGCTCTCCGAGCAGGCGATGATGATCGGCACCACTGTCGCCTCCAGCGCCAGCATGCTGGAACTGTCGCTCGAAACCCAGCAGGAAACGTTGCAGAAGGCGATTGACGGCAGTGCCGTAACGCTGGAAGAGCGCCTTCGCAACAGCGCCGGCGACATCGCCGTCAAGATCGGTGAAGCCGCCCGTGAAATCGGCGGGGCGACGGATGCCCTGTCATCGCGCATCGAAACCTCGATCGGCAATGTCACCACCCGTCTCGACGAGACCGGCGCCCGTATCGAAACGTCGCTCGACACGTTGCAGGCACGCGTCGGCGGTGATCTGGCCAATGTGAATACGTCAATCGAAGATGCCGGCCGCCGTTTCGCCGAAGCGCTGGAAGACAAGACTGCAATCTTTGCCCGCACCAGCGACGAAGCTGCCGAGCGTATCACCGGCATTCTGGACGAACAGACAACACGCGTCTCCGACACATTTGAAAGCCGTACAAGCCGTCTGGCCGAAACATTCGATACCGGCACGGCGCGTATTGACGAACGTCTCGGCACCATGGACCGGGCACTGACGATCGGCCTCGAAAACGTCAACCGTACCATTGAAGGCAAGGCGAGCGATCTCGCAGTCAGCCTGCGCGGCGCTGTCGTCTCTGCCACCCAGAGCATCGGCGATGAAGCGGCTCGCTCGTCTGCCCTGCTCTCCAAGTCCGGCTCGGAATTTGCCGACCAGGTTCAGGCGCAGAACGAGGCCTTCACCAAGGCCATCGAGGAACGCTCCGGCGAGATCGTCAACCGCATTTCGGATGCGCAGACGCGTCTTTCCGGCCAGGCCGCAGCCGTCGCCCAGACCTTCTCCGAAGCCGGCAACATCATCGTCAACAAGGTGGCCGAAGCTGAAGCCGTCGTTCGCTCTCAGGTGGGCGTCATTTCCGAAACGCTGACGGGTGTCGAATCGGCCCTCGACGCGCGCGGCGAAGCCATCCGCTCGGCGCTGGATAACCGCACCCGCGAACTCAACTCGATGCTGGCCAGCCGTTCTGCCGAACTGTCGCGCCTGATCGAGGAAAAAGCCAAGCCTGTCGTCGATGAATACGCCACCATTGGCCGCGAAGCTGCCGAAAAGATCGTTTCTGCTGCCCAGCAGAGTGCAGAACTTCTGTCGCAGAGCAACAGCGGCATGGTCGGCATGGTGGAACAGGCGATCAGCGATTACGCCAATGCCGGCACGGATGCGGCAAGCAAGCTTGTCGCCGCCACCCGCCAGAGCACCGACATGCTGTCGCAGACCCATACCGCCATGGCGGATGCCGTCGAACAGGGTATCGACAAATATGCCCGCTCCAGCAGCGATGCCGCCAACAAGCTGGTCGCCGCCACCCGCCAGAGCACGGATATGCTGTCGCAGACCCATAACAGCATGGCCGAAATCGTCGAAAAGTCGGCTTCCAACTTCAACTCCGCCGTCGAGCGCGCCGCACAGGAATTCGGCACGGCCGACGAAGCGTTGAACGCCTCTGCGACCCGCTTCTCCGATAGCGCTTCGCAGGCCGCCGACATGGTGTCCAGCTCCAGCCGTCTGCTGGAAGGAAAGATCGACCGCCTGTCGAATATTTCCGGCCAGACACTGGCGCAGGTTGCCGGCATCGTCGGACGTTTCGAGGAACATTCGAAGGTGCTGAGCCAGGCGTCCGAACTGCTCAACGCGGCACAATCGAGCCTCGTCGGCACGCTGGAGGAGCGTCAGGACGCGCTGCGCAGCCTGTCCGTCGGCCTCGTCAAGCGCTCCGAGGAAATCGAAAGCGCCATGCGCAACGTCGTCGGCGTCGTAGAAACCACGCTCAACGAAGCCGAGGAGCGTTCGCAGAATGTTGCCGGCAATCTGCGCGACAATCTGCAGGCGTCCTTTACCGATATCGGCCGCTCGCTGGATGAAACCGAACAGCGCGCCCGCTCGGCGGCACAGACCATGCGGGGCGCCCTGCTCTCCGCCGGTCAGGATGCCAGCCGCTCGATCGAAAGCACGCTGTCCGACGCGCAGAAATATTCCGACGAGCTGGTCAACCGCCTGCGCGGCGGTGTCGAATCCTCGCTTTCGGAAGTCGACAATCTCTTGGGCAGCGCCTCGGAAAAATCCAACGCCGCCGCCGCCAACCTCAAGGAAACGCTGCGTCAGGCCGTCGAGGAGGCCGTCAGCCGCTTTGCCGGCGCGACCGACGAGATCCGCCGCTCCAGCCATGACATCCGCCGCGAGCTGGATGCGACCCGTGCCGAACTGAAGCGTGGCGCATTCGACCTGCCGGAAGAAGCCAAGGAAAGTGCTGCCGCCATGCGCCGCGCCGTTTCCGAGCAGATCAAGGCGCTGCAGGATATTTCCCAGCTCGTCGGCCGTTCGGCCCACCAGATGGAAGTGTCCGAACCCGTCGCCCGCGCCATTGCCGCAACCCAGCCGGCCGCCGAGCGCCGTGTCGAGACACGTCCGCAGCCGGCAGCCACCGCTCCGGTTCAGCAACAGCGCCCGACACAGCCGCAGCCTGCCCCCGCACCAGCTGCGCTGCGCGGCTCCCTGCCGCTTGAGAACCGCCAGGTCGAAAACCGGCAAACCGAAAACCGTCAGGCACCTGCACCCGCTCAACCGGTTGCGACCCACCCTGCCGGGCGTCGTGAAGAAGGCGGTGGCTGGATCAGCGATCTGCTGCGCGGCGCCTCGCGTGACGGTCAGGACGCCTCTGCAGCTTCCGCTCCCCGCGCCAGCGCCGAACAGCAGCCGACCCGTGCGGCCGACACCCGCAACCCGCGGCACATGGTCGAATCGCTGAACTCGCTCTCAGTCGATATCGCCCGTGCCATCGACCACGATGCCTCGGTGGAACTGTGGCGCCGTTACCAGCGCGGCGAACGCGACGTCTTCACCCGTCGCCTCTACACGCTGAAGGGCCAGACGACGTTTGACGAGATCAAGCGCAAATACGAGCGGGAAGCCGAATTCCGCACCGCCGTGGATCGCTACATCACCGATTTCGAAAAGCTGCTGGCCGACGTGGCCCGCACCGACCGCGACCGAAGCGTTACGCAGTCCTACCTCACCTCCGATACCGGCAAGGTCTATACGATGCTTGCCCATGCGGCTGGCCGGTTCAATTGATCTGGCTGACGCAGGCAAAATAAAACCCCGGTCGAGAGACCGGGGTTTTTCTTTGGTTTTCTCGCTGTCCCGTCGTTCTTCAACGACGTGAACTTACCAGCTTACCAGGTCAAATCTCAAACGTACCCGATGCAACACGCACCGCATGGCCGCCGATGCGGGCGCGGGCGATTTCGCCATCCTTGATGTCCATGCGCAGGTGGATGTGGGACGGTCGTTCCATTTCCACGCCCTGCTCAATGAGGAGCGGATAGTGGCCGTCGGTCAGGCCGTCGAAATGGTGGATGGCGCCGGAAAGGGCCGCAGCCGCCGAACCGGTGGCCGGATCTTCCGAAATGCCCATGTCTGGAGAGAACATGCGGGCATGGAACTTCGCCGCGTGGTTGACGCCGCCGCGACAGTAGATATAGGCCGCCGTCAGCAGCCCTTCCACCAGCGGTGCGGTGCGCAGCCATAGATTGGCGTCGAAATCCATGTCGCGCACGGCGGCGATATTGTGCAGGGGCACAGCCAGGAACGGCACGCCCGCCGTCCAGATTGACGGCACATGATTTTCAAAACCGAGATGGCCTTCGCTAACGCCCAGCGCGTCGGCAAGTGCGGTATGATCGAGCGGCAGCTCGACACGGGACGATTTGCGCGGCAGGTCGAATTCGGCGAAGCTGACAGCGCCGGGGCGCATCTTTACCGCACAACGGACAGGGCCCACCTTCTCTTCGAGCACGCAGACCATATCGACATCATCATCACCATCCTTGCGATTGCGCTCGGCGATGGCGACAGCAGCACCAACGGTCGGGTGTCCCGCAAAAGGCAATTCTCCTGAAGGCGTGAAGATACGTAGCGAGGCCGCATGTGCCGGATTACCCGAGCGGTTGACGAAGACGGTCTCGGAAAGGTTCATTTCCCTGGCGATCGCCTGCATCGTGGCCTGATCGAGGTCATCGGCGTCATACATGACCGCCAGCGGGTTTCCCGCCATTCTGGTTTCGGTAAAGACATCATAGATATTGTAGTTCAGCACCAAATCCGTCTCCTGCCATTCATCCTACGGCCTGCTTTGCAGCAAACTGCATCAGGCCGCCCTGCATCGCAACCCTTGTCGGAGAGCGGAAATCAAGAAGCTGTGGAACGGTGTGGCGCAATGGCGCGGCGGGGGAACGCCTCCCTGCCCGAAAGGCCTTGTCGCCAACCGTCGTCTTCATGTACCAAGGATGGGTCTTGTGGCTTGTGATCGACCGTTTTTATCGACGTTTGAGGATTGCGAGCCGCTTCAACAGGTTACAGCATCGTTTGCAAGCCTTCTCAGGTCTGCGCCGTTGTCGAGGGAAGCGGATGTCGCATTCTAACTTTTCACTGTCCTTCGTCGCCTCCGCAACCGAGGAAGCGCAAACGGCGATGGAGGCGCTGAAGGGCGTTTACGGCAACACGCCGTTTGAAGAGGCGGAAGTCATCGTGGCGCTGGGCGGTGACGGCTTCATGCTGCAAATCCTCAACGAAACAATGAATTCCGGCAAGCGCGTCTATGGCATGAACCGGGGATCGGTCGGCTTCCTGATGAATGATTATCGGGTGGAGGGTCTGCTCGAGCGTATTGCAGTGGCAACCGGCAATGATTTTCATCCGCTGCGCATGACAACGACGGATTCGGATGGCGATGAGTTCACCGCCCTTGCCATGAACGAGGTCAGCCTGTTCCGCCAATCCCATCAGGCCGCGAAGCTTCGTGTCGAGGTGGATGGCAAGGTGCGGCTGGAAGAGCTGATCTGTGATGGCATGATGGTGGCGACGCCGGCAGGGTCCACCGCCTACAATTTCTCCGCCCATGGGCCGATTCTGCCGCTGGAATCACCACTGCTGGCGCTCACCCCCGTCAGCGCGTTTCGTCCGCGGCGCTGGCGCGGCGCGCTTTTGCCAAATAAGGTGACGGTCGACATTCACGTTCTGGAACGGGATAAACGCCCGGTGAATGCGGTGGCTGACCATACGGAGGTGAAATCCGTTCGTCATGTTCGGATCGCACAATCGCAGGACAGGACGGCGAGGATTCTCTCGGATCCGGACCGTTCGTGGTCAGACCGGGTTCTTGCCGAACAGTTCAACAATTGACGCTAACTATTCATAACGGCCATGCAACTTAGAAAATCGATCCTCGCTGCCCTCATTCTCGCCAACGCCGTGCTTCCCGCACGGGCGCAGACAGCGGCGATCGATACGCTACCTGTTTCCGCGATCTTCGTTGTCAGCAGCGGCATGTGGGAAGATCGAAACCTGGAGCCGCGGGAAGGCGCTGACGGCCAGTTGCGGCCACCGCCGGCATCGCCCACACGTGGCTATTACAAGGTGATTGCAATCCGCCAGGGCGACGGGACGGCCAAGATTTACCTGCAGCGCATCGCCTTTACGGCGGAGGGACCAAATCTCCTCGAAAATGTCGAGCTGGAGGAGTTCACCCAGATGAAATCATATGTCACGGATGTTCGTCCCGAAAGCTCGAACGGCGCATCGGATTCGCCCGGCCTGTTCGTCACCGTCTATCTGAAAACAGACCCTATGGCCAAGGAAGCCGAAAGCTGGACGATCCTCATCGATGAGCTTGGCGAGATGAAGATAGAAAAAGCCTCAAACTGACAGCTATATATCAAGCGCATGCGGCCCGGCCAGAACCGCGCCGAAATGATGTTTCCAGAGCCTTGCACCAAGTTCACCGCTGCGGTCGAGGCTGGAGCCGACCGTCAGCCACGGCAATAGCGTGGGGTGCAGCCCCGCATCGAACAGGGCAAAACCAGCTGCCAGTACGCAGGTGTCAGCCTGAATGCCGCAGACCAGCACCCTTTCAGGCTTCAAGGAAAAGAGATGGTCCATCGCCGCCTTCGGCGGTGCATAACCGTGCTTGATGAATATTCGATCCGCGGCGACGAGCGATTCATCGTCCCTGCCCGGTTTCCAGCCCAGTTGCCGCTCGAAAGGCGTAACGCTCTCATCATGTCGCTCGACGGTGGCTATGCTGGGCATCGTAGTTGCGAGTGAAGATATCTCCGCCACCAGCGCTGCCGGTGGATTGAAGCTCGGCTGAACGTCGACGATGTAGAGCACCTGTTTCACGCATATCCTCCAACGAAAAACCCCTCGCAATGGACCTGCGAGGGGCAATTTCTCGATTAACGCACCTGGCGCGTCTTAATCGATATCCGACACTTCCACGTCCGCGCCACCGCTGATGCGATGCGCGAGAGCAGCTTCCATGAATTCGTTCAGATCACCGTCCAGCACGTTGCCGGGCGCGGTGCTTTCAACGCCGGTTCGCAGATCCTTGACCAGCTGGTAAGGCTGCAGAACGTAGGAACGGATCTGGTGACCCCAGCCGATATCGGTCTTGGAGGCCGCCTGTGCGTTGGCCGCATCTTCCCGCTTCTGCAATTCCACTTCATAGAGGCGGGCGCGCAGCATGTCCCACGCCTTGGCGCGGTTCTTGTGCTGCGACCGTTCCTGCTGGCAGGCAACCGCAATACCGGTCGGGATGTGCGTGATGCGCACGGCCGAATCCGTCGTGTTGACGTGCTGGCCGCCAGCACCGGACGAGCGATAGGTATCGATACGGCAATCGCTTTCGTTGATGTCGATCTGGATCGAATCGTCGACCACCGGATAGACCCAGACGGAAGAGAACGATGTGTGGCGACGCGCATTGCTGTCATAGGGCGAGATGCGCACAAGGCGGTGCACGCCCGATTCCGTCTTCAGCCAGCCAAAAGCATTGTGGCCCTTGACGAGAATCGTCGCGGATTTGATGCCGGCCTCTTCGCCATCGTGAACTTCCAGCACCTCAACCTTGAAGCCTTCGCGGTCGGCCCAGCGGGTATACATGCGCAGCAGCATGTTCGCCCAATCCTGGCTTTCCGTACCGCCGGCGCCGGAATGCACTTCAAGATAAGTGTCATTGCCATCAGCTTCGCCCGACAGCATGGCTTCCACCTGACGGCGGTTCGCCTCGTTCTTCAGCGCCTTCAGGGAGTCTTCGGCGTCCTTGACGATCTCGTCGTCGCCTTCCATCTCGCCGAGTTCGATCAGCTCGATATTGTCCTTGAGCTGCTGCTCAAGCGCCTTGACGCCGCTGATGCTGTCATCCAGCTGCTGGCGCTCGCGCATCAGCTTCTGGGCCTCGGAGGCGTCGTTCCAGAGGGTCGGGTCCTCTGCCTTGTTGTTCAACCAGTCCAGTCGTCTTATCGCCTGGTCCCAGTCAAAGATGCCTCCTCAGCAGGCTTATGGCCTGCTTGATTTCGTCGACTACGTTCACGATTTCATTGCGCATTTCGCTGGTTCTTCGCCTTCATTGAAACTTGTTGCTCAAATAAATGCGGGGGGCGCGGATGTAAAGACCCGCGCCCCCCGATGATCCCGGAACTGGTGTCAATAAAGACCGCCGCCACCGCCGGTGATGGCCTGCTGCGCCTGCGGCGAGGTCTTCAGAATATCTTCCTGAGACATGTAGTTTTCCGCGCCGATGACCGAGAAGCTGTCGGCCGGGCCGGTGCCCGGCTTGAAGGCTTCCATGATGGTGTCCGGTTGCCCCTCCTCCGCCGCCATGCCTGTCTTGCGGTTGACGGCGACGAAGTTCATGCCGGCAGGCACGATGAACTTGCTCGGCTCCAGATGCTTGGCTGCATCGGCGATGAACTCACCGAAGATCGGTGCCGACAGCGAACCGCCCGTGCCGCCGCGACCGAGCGGTGCGGGTGAATCGAAGCCGATATAGAGGCCGGCAACCATGTCCGGCGTATAACCGACAAACCAGGCGTCCTTTTCATCATTGGTGGTGCCAGTCTTGCCGGCAACCGGCAGATCGACCTTGATCTTGCCTGCCGCCGTACCGCGCTGCACGACACCCTCCAGCATGGAGGTCGTCTGGTAAGCGGTCATCGGGTCGAGAACCTGTTCGCGATTATCGACGATGACGGGCTCGTCCTGGTTCTGCCAGCTGGTGGCATTGCAGCCCTCGCAGGCACGCTCCTCATGACGGAAGATCGTCTTGCCGTAACGGTCCTGAATGCGGTCGATCAGCGTCGGCTTGATCTGCTTGCCGCCATTGGCAATGACCGAATAGGCCGAGACCATACGCATGACTGTCGTTTCACCCGAACCGAGCGACATGGCCAGAAGCGGCGGCATCTTGTCATAGATGCCGAAGCGTTCGGCATATTCCGCCACCAGATTCATGCCCATGTCCTGTGCGAGACGCACGGTCATGAGGTTACGGGATTTTTCAATACCGAGACGCAAGGTCGAAGGACCGGCGGAACCCCCGCCGTAATTCTGCGGCTTCCAGACCTGACCGCCGGAAACCACCTCGATCGGCGCGTCGAGAATGACCGATGCCGGGGTATAACCATTGTCGAGGGCTGCCGCGTAGATGAACGGCTTGAAGGAGGAGCCCGGCTGGCGCATGGCCTGCGTGGAGCGGTTGAATTCCGACTGCGCGTAGGAGAAACCGCCCACCATGGCCAGAACACGGCCGGTATGCGGGTCCATCACCACCATGCCGCCCTGCACTTTCGGTGGCTGGCGCAGGCGATATTCATTGCCGGAATTGGAAAGCGGCTGCGCATAGATCACATCGCCTGCCGCCACGACACCCACCGGCGACTTGGCAGTCGCCTTTTTGCCGGTCGCATCGCGATAGGCCCAGCGCATGTTTTCAGCGGAGATATGGCCGCGCGTGCGCTTGTCGCCATCTTCGGTTTCCGTGTCCGGCTGCACACCGATATCGATGCCATCGGCCGCAACGGCGAGGACCACGGCGACCTTCCATTCGGGAACGTCGCGCAGGCCCTTGACCTTGGCGAGCGCCGCCGTCCAGTCGCCGGCCGTCTCGATCTTTTCGACAGGTCCGCGGAAACCGCGACGCTCGTCATATTGCACCAGACCATCCTGAAGCGCCTTGCGCGCCTCCGCCTGTATCTGCGGATCGAAAGAGGTGCGGACCGAAAGCCCGCCTTCGAGAAGCGCTTCCTCACCGTATTTCTCGACGATCTGGCGGCGAACTTCCTCGGCGAAATAGTCGGATGCGAAGATATGCGCGCCGCCGCGGCGCAGATTGACGCCAAGCGGCTGCTTTTTCGCATCCGTGGCATCCGCAACGGTGATGTAGCCGTTTTCGGCCATACGGTCGATTACCCAGTCGCGGCGCTCCAGAGCCGCCTTTTCGCGACGGATGGGATGGTAATTGGCCGGACCCTTCGGCAGCGAAGCAAGATAGGCGGTCTCAGCAATCGTCAGTTCCGTCACCGATTTATTGAAATAGGTGAGTGCCGCACCGGCAATGCCGTAGGAATTCAGGCCAAAGAAAATCTCGTTGAGATAAAGCTCGAGAATCTTGTCCTTGGAATAGGTCTGCTCGATGCGGAAGGAGAGAATGGCTTCCTTGAGCTTGCGGTCGATGGTCTGGTCGTTGGTCAGCAGGAAGTTCTTCGCCACCTGCTGGGTGATGGTGGAGGCGCCGACAGGACGACGGCCGGAGCCGAAATTCTGGATATTGACGAGAATGGCGCGGCCAAGACCGAAGATATCCACACCCGGGTGATTGTAGAAATTCTTGTCTTCCGCCGAAAGGAAGGCCGCCTTCACCCGGTCGGGGATGGCCTGGATCGGCAGGAACAGGCGTTTTTCATGGGCGTATTCCGCCATCAACGCACCGTTGCCGGCATGCACGCGGGTCGTTACCGGCGGCTCATAGGTGCTCAGAACTGCGTAATCCGGCAGGTCCTTCGTCACGCCGTGCAAATAAATCGCACCGACGACGGCGGCGCACAGGAAGAGCACGCTGGCCAAGCCGAAAAAATATCCAATCAGTCTGATCATACCAAGCTACCGATAATTCGAATCGTAACCATCAACGCCCGACGATATACGGGCGCATCCTTGCATATCGCGTGCCGTTTTGCACACCATACCTTCGATGACAAGCCGGATACGGCAGCATTCGCTGATATGTTACCGGGCCAACTGCCGCATATCGCGCTTCTGCCGCTGTGCGGATCGCCACCGAATCCGCTTCCGAGTAACGCGGGGAATGTGAGTAAAATAGGGCTTGCGGCTGTTAATCCTCCGCAACGCCCAAGAATTGAACAGCTTTTTGGCTGCAATCGGCACGGCGGCAACAGTGTTGTCGCGGCGGCGCCCGGTGTTTCAACCGCCGTTTGCCATGGCCTTGGCGCGGTATCGCCCCACTGCCGTCGCCAGCCTATCGCCAACCTTATTGCGCCATTCGGTATCGAGAAGCAGCTTTTCATCTTCCGGATTGGAGAGGAAACCCAGTTCCAGCAGCACCGATGGCACATCATGGGCGCGCAGCACCATGAAACCGGCGTAACGATGTGGATTATTGATGAGGCCGACCTGCCCCTCGAAGGAGGAGACGATGTTTTCCGCCAGTGTCACCGAAAAGGCCTGGGTTTCACGACGGGTGAAATCAAGCAGAATATCGGCGACTTCCGGCGGCTCGGTGGAGACAGCCACACCGGCGATCTGATCGGACTTGTTTTCACGCTCCGCCAGCTCCTGCGCCTGCCGGTCCGAGGCCCGGTCGGACAATGTATAAACGGTCGCGCCTCGAATGCCCTTCTGCTTCAGGGTGTCGGCGTGGACTGAAATGAACAGGTTGGCATTGTTCTGCCGGGCGATTGTCACCCGTTCGGACAAGGCAAGAAACGTATCGGAATCACGGGTCAGGAACGCCTTGATGCCCGGTTCGCGGTTCAGCCGTTCCACGAGTTCCCTGGCAAAGGTCAATGTGATGACCTTCTCTTCCGTGCCGGTCGCCCCACCTGTCGCACCGGCATCGATGCCGCCATGGCCGGCATCGACCGCGATAACGAATTCCGCCTGCCGCGCCGTCTTGTCGCCGGGTGTGATGGTCGCGGTGGTAACCGGTGCCGGCGTCTGCCATTGCTGGGTCTTCACCAGCTCGGCGAATTTGGCCTTGGTGGTGATTTCCGTATCCAGCACGAAACGGAAAGCTGCGCCATCCTCGCCCTTTTTCGTTTCGGCCACCGCCACCTGCACCGGTTTTTTCGCGGTCAGCACGATACGGGCGCTGTTCTGGCCCATACTGCCAAAGCGGATATCCGAAAAAAGGCCTGTCGGTTTAAGGTCGGATGCCGGAAAGGCGAAATTCACCGCCGGAAAATCGACGACGATGCGGGCCGGCGAATCGAGATAGTGAACATCGAATTCCGGCTCTTCGGCGAAATCGAGAACGATGCGGGTGCGCGCCTCGTCGCCAATGATGCGCGCCTGACTGGCGATAAGCGGTTCAAGCGCAAATGCCTGCGGAACGCCACAGAGGACGGTGACGGCCGAAAGGAAGACCGGGACGACGAGGGCACGCGCAAGCCGCGCGATTCGCACGCCAAGCGGCCCTGCCCCACCTGATATCTCTGCGCTGCGCGTGAAATTCATGGTCTTCAAGAAATTCCGTATTTCAGTCATTTTCGATAAATGGAGCGGAAAAGCACCGGGAACGGCACTGTTTCGACCACGCCGGACGTTTGTTTGCGCGTTTGCGCCCCACAATCGCAGGCCTTGGTGAACCAATTGTTAACCCGGAAATTCCACCAACAATATGGCATATTTAGCCACCCTATTGCTATTATGACAGAGAAAACATACAACAAGGATGAGGGTTAAAAGTGTTGACGGGATAGATGCCCGCCGGCTGCCAATCGAAAAAGACGCTGGCGCTGCAAAACGGGCAATCATCTGCCGTCGTTACATTTATCCTGAAACTGGATCAATTCCGGCCGTGGCCGGAGACCTACCCGGTGGCCCTACCACCGCTGCTCTGAGGAGAGCAAATTCATCGGACCCCAAGGGGTCTATATATTATTGTCGTTCCGCCTGGCCAATGATGTCGCAGCAGTTTTCACATGAACCGGATACCAGGAGCAGGCCAAGCGCCTCGCCGT
>Ga0209070_100454_pt1 | contig 24076 bp, 17 predicted proteins | sample SynthPrep_5_END__FD_187205 | JGI IMG/M metagenome (GOLD analysis project Ga0209070, IMG submission 187205) | Synthetic microbial communities from Ohio, USA - SynthPrep_5_END_DS10_MetaG (SPAdes) (version 2) | ecosystem: Engineered > Bioreactor > Aerobic > Activated sludge | place: USA: Ohio... | reverse complement strand
ATTAATTGCTGCCATTGTGCAGCGTTGCGGTAAGCTCGCTTTGCCATATCACTCTCCTGTAATGATGAGTGCACAGCTTATCGCGCGATCTTAAGTGGGAATAGGACGTCCTAAAATGGACGCTTACGTTTGAACTGCGACTCATTGACAAACCGGATATCCATAACAAACTCAGCAAGGAACGCTATTTATATTAAACGTAGTTAAATAACGTTGATATCGCAAGTGTTTTACTAAATAACTGATCCTAACTCTGCTACACCCGCTGCAAGCCATGGCCGCCTCCCGGAAACGGAGCGGCGTTATCCATAAAGTGCTCAACCTGCTCCAGTAAATCATCCATTTTTTTGCAACAGTGATTGCGTGTGATGGTCTCGTGCAGGGCATGTCACAGCTTCTCTATTTTGTTAACCCACGGGCTGTAAACCGGTTGGAACAGCAACACGAACTTCGGGTTATTCCTCAGCCAGGCTAATGTTTTGCGGCTTTTATGGATAATGTAGTTGTCCACCACCAGCGTAATGGTTTTGGCTCGCCGGTATTGCCGATTCAGCTTGTCCATCAGGCTGATAAACAGTTCTGAGCTTTTGCTCGTTGAGCCAACATAGATTATCTGGCCTGTTTTGCTGTGAAGCGCGCCGGCAAGGTAATGTTTTTTGTTCTTGCCGGGTGTTACCACCAGCCGCTGCTTGCCTTTATAGCCCCAGTCCGCACCGATTTTCAGGTTCAGGTGGATATCCACTTCATCTTCATAAAACACCGGATGTTCAGCGCTGCAATTATTCAGCGCTTCATATATCGCTGCCAGTTTCTCCGCTTTAGCCGGGTCTTTTATCCGCAGTGTCGGTGCTGCTCTGCGCCAGACGATGCCGATTTGAGGCAATAAGCGCCGTATCGTTGAGCTGTGTACTTTCAACCCCGTCAGTCGCTTCAGTACTACACTGAGCAACTCAGTGCTCCACCGCGAGCGCTGATAGCCGATGTCTCTTGGCCGGTGCTCAATCAGCAACTTCAGCACATCAACAATAAAGGCCTTGGGCAACTGCTGTGGCCGCCCGGTGCGCTGACTTTTTAAGCCATCAATGCCGGCGGCTTCATACCATCTGAGCCAACGGTTCACGCTGGAGCGTGCCGCTTGCAAAGCGGCTGCAACCTCGACTCTGGCTTTACCCTGTAACACCAGCAACACCGCGTTGGCTCTGCGGCTTAAAGCTTTATCACGGTTGCGCTGGACAATTTTTCTCAAACGGCGGGTTTCAGCGCCGTGCAAAAATGTTATTTTGTTCATACTCAATGCGTTTTGTTGGTCTATTAGTTTGGCGACCGATCAGATCGCGCAAACCGCATTGAGTTCCTTTCCCTTAGTGATCTACTGTTAGGAACAGTTATTTAGGAAGGCACCTATTGCAGTTAAAATATCCGAATTTTCTGATGCTGCAAGGGCGTCCTGAACGTCAATACCTAAGTAAAGTTCTGCACTCTTAATCTTTTGTGGCTCAGTAAAAGCTAAATGGCACGAATGGTCACCGTTTGGTCACCGGACATAAAAAAACCACTTGAGATTGCTCTAAGTGGTTGATTTATATGGCGCACCCGAGAGGATTCGAACCTCTGACCTCTGCCTCCGGAGGGCAGCGCTCTATCCAGCTGAGCTACGGGTGCAACCGGCGCACTTTTAGTGCGAGCGCGCATTATAGACAGGCTTTGTAACTAAGTCTATCGCTTGACTGTTGGTTTTTTAGGCGAACAGTTCGAATTGCTTTTGTATCTGGTGGTTACTGCCTATAATCTGCGCTATCCCAGTCAAAATATGCCGCACAATTTGTCATGATAAAATACCGCCCGGCTTTTACACTTTGGCAATGGGTTACCTTTGCTCTATCTGCCACGCTGATGCTGGTTGGGGTAGAGCTACTGGTACGCTATGAGCAGCAGCGGCTGCACGCAGAACAACTGCAACAACGGCTAACAATTGCCGACAAATTAAGAGCGCAGTTGGAAACTGAGCTGAATATCCCCCTCTATTTAACCGTTGGCCTGGCTTCTTATATCACCGCCAAAGCTGGCCAGATAGAAGATAGCGAGCTGGATGTTTTATTACCTGGCTTGGTGCGACAAGCAGAGCATATTCGTAATATTGGTATCGCTCCAGGTAATCGTATCAGCTATATCTTTCCGTTAATTGGCAATGAAAAGGCCGTGGATCTTTATTACCCCGATATCCCGGAACAATGGCCAGTGATTGCCGATATTATTGCCAAGCGCGAAGCTAGACTAACCGGGCCAATACAACTGCGGCAAGGTGGCACCGCCTTTGTCTATCGTTACCCATTGTTTATGGCCGACGACAGTTACTGGGGGATTGTTAGCACCGTTATTGATATTGAGCCTATTTGGCAGTTGCTCACGCAAAGTACAGAGCGTTTAGGTGTAACTATTGCGCTACGGAATCGTTTGGCGGATGGCAGTTTTAGCGCCAGCTTTTTTGGTGATAATGCGCTTTTTGCAGCCGACAGCCTTTTACTTAATGTTGCCGTACGCGGCGCGAATTGGCAAATGGCGCTGCCGGCCGGCGAGCGCCCAGTTTCGCGGCTGTGGTTACTCAGAGCCCTGTTATATTTGCCCGGCTTAATCGTGTTGCTGTTGCTAAGCCGGTTATTCCTTACCCTGCAGCAGCTAAAACACAACAGCGAAGCACTGCGCGATAATGAACAAACGCTGCGTAGCATTCACGACAATGTGTTAGATGCTATTTTAACTGTTGATAATACTGGTATTATTCAAACGGCCAATCAGGCCTGTTACCGCATCTATGGTTACCCTGTAAACAGCTTACCGGGCCAGCCCTGGCAAGTGTTGTTACACCCTGGCGAAGATGCCGAAAAGCTATATAGCGCCAGTGCGCTAGCACAAACCGAATTAGGATGCCGCGGCCAACGCGCCAACGGCGAGGCCTTTGATTTGTTGATCTCGCACAGCACTTTACCCCTGCAACACAAACCCAAGCATTTGCTAGTGCTACGCGATATCACCGAACGTAAACGCGTAGAACGCCTGCAAAGTGACTTTGTAGCAACGGTAAGCCACGAATTGCGTACACCGCTTACAGCTATAAAAGGCACCTTGGGGCTGGCATTGGGAGGCGCTTTAGGCGAGCTAAGCAGTAAGCAACAAAAAATGCTGCAACTTGCCCAGCAAAGCTGTAAGCAGTTACATCAATTGGTAAACGACTTGCTCGATTTTGAAAAACTTAGCAGTGGCAATATGCCGTTTACTATAGTGCCAGTAAATATTGTGGCATTACTAACACAGTGTATTGACGAGCTAACAGCAGGACAGCAACGCCATATCGCTTTGCATAACACCCTGGCAGCTCCCTGTTCATTGCTAGCTGATGAAGCACGGCTGCGTCAGGTATGTATTAACTTGCTATCGAATGCTCTTAAATTCTCACCTGCCGACAGTTTGATACATATTGAACTGCACCAACAGGAGCAGCAACTGAAAGTTAGTGTTATGGATCAGGGTAAAGGGGTGCCAGCTGCCTTTGAGCCATTATTATTTCGGCGTTTTGCCCAAGCAGATAACGTGGCCATCCGCGAGCAAGGTGGCACCGGCTTAGGTTTAGCCATTTGCAAAGAGATTATTGAAAAACTGCATGGTCGAATCGGTTACACCCCTTTAACGCCAGGCAGTTGTTTTTACTTTACGCTTCCTGTTGCTCCAGCGCACACCATTTGAGCTTTTACTGCAAAAATTTGCACTTGCAGGGCTTTTGTCTTAATTTGTTGGCACTTGGTTGCAAAGTACCGTATTTCGCCTGGCTTTTTGGCATACTGTGCTGATCTACCCAGCAGCCATGCTGTCTGACTATAACTAAAGCTATCGGCAACCCATCCACGGAGAAAATATTATGCGTAAGACCTTACTCGCCTCGGCGATTGGTGCAGTTCTCACTTTAAGTGCCTGCTCTGACAATACCGCACCCACTCAGCAAACTAACCAGGCAGCTCCAGCTCCAGCAGCCGTTCAGGAAGTGACTGTGACTAACCCATTTTTTCAGAAAAGCACCTTAACTTACGAAGCGCCCGATTTTAATGCAATTAAAGATGAGCATTTTTTACCCGCCTTTGAAGAAGGTATGAAACAACATCTGGCCGAGATCGAGGCTATTGCCAACAACCCTGAGCCAGCAACCTTTGAAAATACCTTTGTGGCGATGGAGAAAAGCGGTGAGCTGTTAACCCGCGTATCACGGGTGTTCTATAACCTGACCGGTACCGATAGCAACGAAAAGCGCCGCGAGCTGCAAAGCGAGTTAGCACCAAAAATGGCGGCGCACTCAGACAATATCAACCTGAACCCACAGTTATTCGCCCGTATCGAAGCGGTATTTAATGCCCGTGACGAGTTAAATCTGGATGCCGAATCACTGCGTTTAGTAGAAGTGTATTACGAACGTTTTGTGCGCTCAGGTGCCAAGTTAAATGACGAGCAAAAAACCGCCATCCGTGCCCTGAATGAAGAGCACTCTAAACTCACTAACCAATTCTCACAAAACCTGCTGGCCGAAACGCGTAATATTGCCGTTGTAGTAGATACTGTAGAAGAGCTGGATGGTTTATCAGCGGCCCAAATTGCTGCGGCAGCCAAGGCAGCTGAAGATCGCGGCCATGCAGGTAAATACTTATTGAGCATTACCAATACTACCCGCCAGCCCATTTTAACCTCGCTGAACAACCGTGAACTGCGCCAGCGCGTATGGGAAGCCTCTGCTAACCGCGCCCAGTCTGGTGATAACAGCAACACCGATATTGTGGCGCGCTTACCTCAGTTACGGGCAGAACGTGCCAAGTTATTAGGTTACGATAACTGGGCCAGCTTTGTCTTAGAAAACAATATGGCTAAAACGCCAAGTGCCGTGTTTGATATGCTGGATTCAATGGTGCCAGCCGTTGTGGAAAACACCAAAAAAGAACAAGAAGCCATTCAAGCGATGATCCGCGAAAAAGGCGGTGATTTTGACGTACAGCCATGGGATTGGGAATACTACGCGGAGTTTGTGCGCCAGGCTAAATACGATCTGGACGAAAACGAAGTTAAAAAATATTTTGAATTTAACCGGGTACTTAAAGATGGTGTGTTCTACTACATGAACCGCTTCTACGGTATTCGTTTTGAGCCACGCCCAGATCTACCGGTTTACCACCCAGATGTGCAAGCTTATGAAGTGTTTGATGCCGATGGTAGCAGCATTGCTATTTTCTACGCCGACTACTTTGCTCGCGAAGGCAAACGCGGTGGTGCCTGGATGAGCTCTTTTGTGGGCCAGTCGCATTTAACTGGCCAAAAGCCAGTAGTCGTGAATGTGATGAACATTCCTAAAGCACCGGATGGCCAGCCAACGCTGATTAGCTACGACCACACCACCACTATTTTTCACGAGTTGGGTCATGGCGTGCACGGTATTTTCTCTAACGTAAAATACCCAACGTTATCAGGCACTTCTGTATCACGCGACTTCGTTGAGTTCCCTTCTACTTTCGAAGAAGATTGGGCACAACATCCTGAAGTACTAGGCAACTATGCTAAGCACTATGAAACTGGCGAGCCAATCCCTGCCGATTTACTGGATAAAGTCATGCGCTCACGCAGCTTTAACCAGGGTTTTGATACCTTAGAATATATATCTGCTGCCTTGCTGGATATGGAATGGCACTCACTGCCAGCCAATGCTCCACTGCAAAACCCGCAAGAGTTTGAAGCCGCCGCATTGAAAAAGCATGGTGTAAACTTAGCAGCCGTACCGCCGCGTTATAAGTCTAATTTCTTCTCACATTCTATGGGTGGCGGTTACTCTGCCGGTTACTATGCCTATATGTGGAGTGAGATTCTGGCGGCCGATGCCTTTTCTCATGTACAAAACAGTGGTGGTTTAACCCGTGAGAATGGTGATCACTATCGTAAGAATATACTGTCGGTTGGTAACTCACGGCCAACGATGGATTCTTACAAAGCATTCCGTGGTCAGGAACCGACTACTGATGCGCTGTTAATCCGTCGTGGGTTAAAAACCAAGATCGACTAAACACCCTTAGCAACAGCTGGCTCAGCTAGCTGTTGGCTTGTACACCTTTCGTAATGTAAAAAGCCTCTGACCAGCAGAGGCTTTTTTTATGCCCAGTATTAAGAATTAAGCATCAAGTATCAGGCATGTGTAGATGCCCGTGCTTAATCTTAGTCGCCAGCGACCTGCATTTGACTAATCAGTACTGAACCCGTTAGCACGCCACCACGGCGGTCAACATCGTTACCAATCGCCACAATGTTCATAAACATATCAGCCAGATTACCGGCAATAGTCACTTCTGCCACCGGGAACTGAATTTCACCATGCTCTACCCAGAAACCACTAGCACCTCGTGAATAATCACCGGTGACGGTATTCACGCCCTGCCCCATTAATTCGGTAACCAACAGGCCTTTGCCCATTTGCTTACAGAGCGCAGCTAAATCGTCATTACCGTGTTGCACTAACCAGTTATGAATACCGCCAGCATGGCCGGTGCTGGCCATACCCAGTTTACGCGCCGAGTAACTGGTAGTGAGATAGGTGTTTAACACGCCTTTTTCTACTACCACCAGATCGCGGGTTTTTACCCCTTCACCATCAAACGGGCTAGAGGCTAGTGCTTGCTTTAAGTGTGGTTGCTCAGTAATAGTCAGATCTGACGCCATAATCTGTTTACCTACCTTATCAAGTAAAAAACTCGATTTACGGTAAATACTGCCACCGCTAATAGCCGACACCAAATGACCAAATAAACCACTGGCAATATCAGCACGGAAAATCACTGGCACTTTTTGGGTAGCCACCTTACGGGCGCCTAAGCGGGCGACGGTTTCCAGTGCTGCCTCACGGCCAATTTGTTTTGGATCCAATAAATCAGCATAACGGCGCGCGACCGTGAAGCTGTAATCACGCTGCATATCGTCGTCTTGCTCGCCGATGACCACACAGCTAAAGCTATGACGTGAGCTTGGATAACCCACTAACTGGCCATGGCTATTCCCATACACCTTTAAGCCCTGATGGGTAGAGAAGGACGCCCCTTCTGAATTGGTAATACGGCTATCATGCGCAAAGGCGGCATCTTCGGCGCTGGCACACAGGCCGATAGCCTGTTCGGTACCAATACTCTCCGGATAAAAAAGATCGAGATCAGGCGGGCTAAATTCCAGCCAAGCCGCTTCTGCGACACCGGCATGCGGATCTTCCGAGGTATAACGGGCAATATCGGCAGCGGCCTCAACAGTGCGTTTTAACGCTTCCGGGCTTAAATCGGCAGTAGAGGCCGAGCCTTTCCGCTGGCCAAAGTACAAGCTGATCCCCAGGCCACCATCTTGATTAAATTCAACGGTTTCCACTTCGCCATGACGGGTTTCTACACTTAAGCCACGAGTACGGCTCATCGAGGCTTCAGCGCTACTGGCGCCTAATCTTTTGGCATGCGCCAGCACCTGACTTACGGCTTCTTTTACGTCAGCTATTTCTTGCTGAATGGTAGGTTGTTGCTGCATAGTTACTCTTACCTCAAAATCAATGCGCTTAGCTTATCATAGTCGAGCAAAGGCTGCTGCTTGCTCTGCCGCGTTTAGTGATATACTTAGCACAATAGTTTACGAAGAAGCAGAGCCATGACAGATACAGAATTTAAATACGGTGACAGCAAATGGCTGGAACAACCGGATCACATCAGTAAAAGCCAGATTAAACGTGAGATGCACGCCTTACAAGCATTGGGCGAAGAGTTAATTGCCTTAAGCCCGGCAGCTCGTGCCAAGATCCCACTAGACGATGAATTAAAAGATGCGTTAGAACTGGCCGATAAGCTCTCGAATAAACGCGAAGCCTTACGCCGCCATATTCAGTTTATCGGCCGTTTGATGCGTGTGCGGGAAGATGAACTAGAGCCTATTGAGCAGGCGCTGGCTATTATTCGCAATACGAATCAGGCCGCTACCCGGCAGTTTCATAAAGTAGAAACCTGGCGGGATCGCTTGTTAACCGACAGCGATGCCGTCACAGTCTTTATTGCCGAATATCCCGACGCGGATATTCAGCAGCTACGTCAGTTGCTGCGTAATGCGAAAAAAGAGCAGGAAAAACAACAGCCACCTAAAGCTTATCGCGAGCTGTTTCAGTTTATTAAACCGTTAATTATCACTGACTAGCTAGCTTGGATGTAATGCCCTGTGTATTACATCCAACCTCTGCCGCTACTCTGCGCTTGATAGAGCGTGTAGTCGGCTATGGCGTTGGCATCTGCGGCGGGCATATAAGGAATGGTCAGGCTACCAGAGGCATATACCAGCTCCAGATGGCGCAGTCCGGCCCGCTGCATCAGCCAGTGCTGTTGCAAATTAAGTTGTTGCAGTTTATGTAATGGCACACAGTAGTAATCAACCCCTATCACCCCTCGTCGCAGATACAAATATTCCGCATCCATAGCATAACCAAAGCGGCGCCAGCGTATTCCCAACAATAGGGCTGTCGCAATCAATCCAAATAAACTTAGTACGGCCAATGCAGGCCGTTGTGGCCATAACATCAATTGGCTAAATACTAACAAGGGCAAGCAAAAGAATAACAAGCCGGGTAGCAAATAACGCCAGTTAACTGGCCGAAATGCTATCGTTGCTAACTGATTATCTGGGTAGGCTTCCTGCAGTAAGGTTTTAGCTGCAGCGGGCAATAACGCTGGCACCATAATTTTGCCGTGTTCGGCATGCTCTTGCACTGCGGCTAACGGTGATTGCACTTGCTCGTAGTGTACATTGCAACGGCCAAACACCTTATCTAACCAGTCTTGCTGCATGTGCAACCATTGTAATCTGGAGCCTTTCATACTGATTTCATGCCGGGTCAGTAAACCGCTGCGCCGGATATAACGGTCTTTGCTACGCAACAACTGAAACTGGTAATAACTGAGTACAGCAGCCGCTATTGAGCACATTGTAATCAGCAACATAAAAAACATGGCTAGTGCCAGTAATGTCAGGCCCAACCAAAACCAGGATTGTTGATCCGGGTTAAACCAGTGACTAAGATCTATCCCCAACCGTTGTAATTGCTCAGAGATCACAGTGGAAATAGGTTTGTAAAAGGGTGCAGCCAGACCCAGTACCAAGATCAGCCGGTTATTACTAATACCGTAAAGGATCAGATCGCTAACTGAACGAGTGCAAAGTAAACGTTCGTCACTGGCTGGCAGAGTTTGCTGCTCGCTAAGCTCAGTTGTGACTGCCGCAGCGCCCGCCTCGGCTTTTACCGCATAAATAGCCCGCTGCAGTGCTTCGGCTAAGGCTTTTGGTAATGCCGCTAACTGCGCTTCCTGTTGCGTAGAACCCGCCGTATCCAACTCTACACAAAGGTGGCCGCTAGGCCGGTAATACAGTGGTTGTTGTAAGCGCACATTCTGGATACGGCTAAATGGCAAATTGAGTTGCTTTTTGCGCAGTACACCAGAATGAATTTCTACCGTATCGTCAATAACGCGAAAACGAAATGCTAAATAGCGCATCACACCCACCACAGTAAGTAATAACAGCAATCCGACCAACCCCAAGGCAAAATAGCCTGGTTGGCGTTGGATCCCCTGGTAAAATACAATTAAGGTAGGCGCTAGGTAGCTAACATTGCCGAAAATGGCTTTAAATAACCGCAAACAGAAATACAACAGTGCAATAGGCGACACCCGTTGCCATTGTGCTAGCGAAGTTAACGCCGGCGCTGCAGTAGCGACGCCCTCAGCATCCTGTTCAATCATGCTGTAAGGTATCCTTGTGCTGCAAAATTAACTGGCGGATAGCTTGTGCATCAGTAAGAGCTAAACCGGGGATCGCAAAGGTTTGCATCGCGCCACCCGCGCTAAATACCTGTAAGCTGGCAAGGCCTGCTCGCCGCTCTAGCGGACCACGTTTTAATTCAATATGCTGAATGCGTAAAATAGGCTGCGTCACACTTTTTTGAAAAATTAAACCACTGCGAAAACTCAAATCATGCTGGCGCAGCGCATAGGCTTTACGCGGATAAGCCAGATAGCAATAACCAGAGTGCCAAGCGGCCAATATGGAGAACACGACCCCAAACCACAGTACTAGTGGCGACAACTTATAACTTAGTGGCCAGAAAGGCTGAAATAATATAAGTAACCACAGTAAAGTAATAAACAGCGTGCTGGCCAGATTAAGCCAAACATTAAGTTTGATATAGTGTGGAGAGAGTGCTTGCCAACTAAGCTGCGCTAATTGCGGTTGTTGCGCTAACGAGACGGGTAAATTCTGAAAAGTTTCGGTGTCCATACAGCTATCCAATAGATCACGATCTGTAATTATTATGATAACAGTTTTTTACAAAAAATCGCGTGACTATACAGCGTTTTGCTATTAATTCATCACACTAATAAAATAAAGAACCCGGCTAAACTGGTGGCCGGGTTATTACAGGTTTGAACTAGTTGATTAGCTATTTATTAAACGCGGGTTAACCAGCCAAACTTATCTTCTGCTTTGCCCCATTGAATATCATTTAACGCCTGACGTAAGCTGGCGGTAGTAGTACCAGCGATGCCACCACCCACCTGATATTCTTTCCCTGCGTGGATTAGCGTTCCTACTGGGGTAAGTACAGCTGCAGTGCCAGATAAGGCCGCTTCGGCCCCCGGTTTTACTGCGCGCTCTAACAGTTCTTCCACCGTTAACTCACGTTCAGATACGGTCATACCGCGATCACGCGCCAGCGTTAAAATAGAATCACGGGTGATACCGTGTAAGAAAGAGCTGTCTAGTGCTTTGGTAATAATCTCGTTGCCATCAATTAGCAGGAAGTTAGCCGCACCGGTCTCTTGTACATCACCATTTGGGCAAAACAGGACTTGATCGGCTTGTACTGCCGCACGCGCTTTCATAATAGGTTGCAGCGCGCTGGCGTAATTACCACCGCTTTTTACCATGCCCATATGCGATGCACAGCGCGCGTTATCTTCCAACAGTAAGCGCAGCGCTTTGGCGCCGCCAGCAAAGTAATCACCCACTGGCGACAGCAGCACATATAACAAAGAGCTTAAGCTAGGTGCCGCGGCTTTGCCGATTGACGCTTCAGTACCAATATGGGTTGGCCGGATATACATGGAGCCTGGTGGTGTCGGCACATCAGCAGCATAGCGACGGATAATATCGATGATCATTTGGCTTAACGCTGCCGCGTCGATATTCGGTAACGCCAGCAATTCGCTGCTCTGCTGCAAACGCGCTACATTTTTTTCCATCCGGAAGATATGCACCGAATCATCTGCATGGCGAAAGGCTTTCATACCTTCAAAGCAGGTGCTAGCGTAATGCAGCACATGCGCGCCGGGGTGCAAACTGATGCTCTCTGTCGGTACTATTGTGGGCTGACTCCAGCTGTTATTTTCAAAACGCGAAAGTATCATCTCGTTGGTAAATACGGTGCCAAATGCTGCCATTTTCTATTCCTGCTATAGTGTATCAAGCCAGTGGTTGCTGGCAGAGTCAGAGTATTAGGGGTTGTTGTTATAACTTATTGGGTGCCGCCTACCGTCATGGCATCTAATTTTAATGTTGGCTGGCCAACACCGACCGGCACACTTTGGCCTTGCTTGCCGCAAACGCCAACGCCGCTATCAAGACGCATATCATTGCCCACCATCGATACCTGTTGCATCGCTTCCGGGCCATTACCAATCAACGTAGCGCCTTTAATCGGTGTGGTGATTTTACCATCTTCAATCAGATAAGCTTCAGACGCCGAAAAAACAAATTTACCCGAGGTAATATCCACCTGACCGCCACCGAAATTAGGTGCATAAATACCTTTTTTCACACTGGCAATAATGTCTTCTGGCGCATAGTCGCCCGCCAGCATATAGGTGTTGGTCATCCGTGGCATTGGCAGATGCGCAAAAGATTCGCGGCGGCCATTCCCGGTAGGAGGTACGCCCATTAACATGGCGTTATGCTTATCCTGAATATAGCCCTTAAGAATGCCATTTTCGATCAGCACGTTGTACTGGCTGGGTACGCCTTCATCATCAATATTTAACGAGCCACGGCGGCCACTTAGAGTGCCGTCATCGACGATGGTACAATGCTTTGAAGCCACTTGTTGACCGATTTTACCACTGAACGTAGATGAGCCTTTGCGGTTAAAGTCGCCTTCTAAACCATGGCCTACCGCTTCGTGCAGTAATACGCCTGGCCAACCTGAGCCCAGTACCACCGGCATAGTACCGGCCGGGGCATCCACCGCTATAAGATTTACTTGTGCCATCCGTACCGCTTCGCGGGCAAAATGCTGCCAGCGCGGTTCACCATCCTGATCGGCACTAAAATAACTGTAATCGGTGCGGGCACCACCACCGGCACTGCCGCGTTCACGGCGGCCATTGTGCTGTAATAATACTGAGCAGTTTAACCGTACTAAAGGGCGAATATCGGTCGCAAAGGTACCATCGCTGGAAGCCACTAACACCTCTTCGTATACCCCGGTCAGGCTTACCATGACCTGTTCAGCACGGCTATCTAAGCTGCGGATAAAGGCTTCTACCTGATGCAGTAGTGCCACTTTTTCGGTATTTGTTAAGCTTTGCAGTGGCTCGCACGGCAGATAAATATTGCTGTTACCGCTACGGCTAAAGGCTTTTACGCTGCCTTGCTGGCCTTGTGCGGCAATACCGCGGGCAGCCATCGCCGCCTGTTGCAGGGCGGAGGCATTAATGCTGTCGGCATAGGCAAAACCGGTTTTTTCACCGCTAATAGCCCGCACACCCACGCCACGCTCTATATTAAAAGAGCCATCTTTAACTAAGCCATCTTCCAACACCCAGGATTCATGTACGCTGGATTGAAAGTACAGGTCGGCATAATCGAGCTGATGCGCAAACAAATAGCCCAGCGTTTGTTCCAGATCGCGCTGGCTCAAATCTGAGGCATTAATAAGGTTCTGTTCTACTGCATTCATGGTTTCAGCTCACTGTTAAATCGGTTATGTTGCTTAATGGGCATCTTGCTGGCCAGTTGCTGGCATTGTGCCAAATCTACTGCCGCAGTGATCCAGCCGGGCTCGGTACCTGCATCGGCCAGAATGTCACCCCAAGGATTGATTATCAGGCTATGGCCATAGGTTTCACGGCCATTAGCATGTACGCCAGTTTGGCCCGGTGCGACCACAAAGCATTGGTTCTCAATCGCTCTGGCGCGCAACAGGCTATGCCAGTGTGCCGCCCCTGTAACTCGGGTAAAGGCAGACGGCACGCTAAGTACATTCATACCTGCTGCGGCCAAGGCCTGCATTAAGCCTGGAAAGCGCACATCATAACATATCGTCATGCCAAGTTTCAGACTACCCTGTACAGATAATGTCAGTTTATCTCCGGCTAAGGTTGTAGCCGATTCATGGTAACTGCCCGTTGGGTCAGAGACACTCACATCAAATAAATGCAGCTTTTGATAATCGGCCAGTATGGCGCCATCAGGCCCAAATAATAGGCTAGTAGCAGAAAAACGTTTGGGATCCGAGCTGGTTGTTGGCAGGCTACCCGCCACTAAATACAGTTGGTATTGCCTAGCGAGTTCTGCACAGCGCGCCTGTAACATGCCCTGCCCCAGCGGCGCCTGATAACGCTGCTGCAAACCTTCACCACCGCCAAATACGGCAAAGCACTCAGGTACCACCACCAGCTGTTGTTCGGCTTTGGGTAATTGCGCCAAATACTGGCTGAGCTGTTGGAAGTTTTGTTCAGGATCAGGCTGGCTGGTAAGCTGAATAGCGCTAAGTTGCCATTTAGTACTGTCGGAGTTGGCTATCGTCATTAGGTATGGCCTCGGGCTGCGCAATACGAACCGGAACTGGCACCTCAGTACTATGGCGGTTTACTTCGGTGACCACCGGTTTGTCGAAACTGCCGGTCACGGTAAAGTTAATGCGTGAAATCACTTCCGCCGATTGAAATACTTCATCCAGCGCCAGTGCAGCCAGACCGGTAGCCGGATTTACCATCCAGGCAATAATTACCGGTAAACTGGAGGTGACTTTCGGGGCAAAAGACATCTGGTAGTCTATTTGCCTTTTTGACAGATCAGTATAGCCCTGTACTGTAAGATTACCCGGCACGCCATCAATGGTAAAGTCGCTGGTTTGCGCCACCCCTTGGTGCAAATTAAGGGTGCCACTCATTTTGTTATAATAGAAACCTTTGCTAAACACATCACGAAAATCCAGCCGCAGCTTACGTACTAATGAGTCGAGGCTAAATAATGAAAATAAACGAGCGCCCTGATCGCTGACTTCGGTAAGGGCGCCATCACCCAAGGCAAATTGCACTTTACCGTTTAACTCGGTTAAGCGAAATTGCTGTGGTGCTCCCGCCCAAGTTAGCTGAAACCCAATATCACTGCGGCTGCCGCTGATAGCCGAACTTAGCTGATATTCAGCCAGTAAAGCCCCAACATTCGGGCTGGTAAAGGTACCGCTAAACTGGCTGATCCCTATGTCGCCATCGGGTTGCCAATCGCCGGTAATAGTAAATTTGCTGCCTTTGTAATCGCTGTTAAGCTGTTGCAATTGCCACTTTTCACCGGTACTGGCTGCCTGCAATTGCACTTTGCCAAACCGATAGCTGCCGATTGAACAGTCATTACAGTTAAGCTGTAGCGGTACCATTTGCAACAGCCAATTCTGCGGCTCTAATCTGGTTAAGTCTAGCTCGGCTAGGTTGCTGGCAAGGTCGCTCAGCGTCGGCTCAGTCATCTCGGTTGGCAGCCCTTCGCCGACCGGAGCTGCCAAAGGTAAATGCAAATAATCCAGTTGTACGGCCATACCTTTGGCCTGCCAATCATGGAAAAACTGCCAGCGGCTCGCTAGCTCTGTGCCATGTAAGTGTAACTGCCAAGCCTGCTCGGCTGGCGTTAATTCAAATACAGTATTGGTCAGGCGCAGCTGTTCAGGCAGCTGAATATTGGCTAGTTTGCCGCGCACCCGCATTAATGGCGGCAACAGAGCGTCACCATCTGATGTGCGGCTAAGTAACGGCTGTAGAAATTCTAACCATGGCATTAACTCGATTTGTGCCAGATCCACATCAATATTAAAACCTTTGCTGCTTAAACCAGGATCGGCTGCGCCCAATGATAATTGCGCCCGATTAATGCGGCCGGTGCTGTGCGGTAACTCAGCCTGAAAATGCAACAATTGCGGGTAAGCCGCAGTGATATAACTTTGCTCGGCATTACCATGGGCCACCAGCTGCAAAGCAGCAGGTTCAGTAATGGCTTTCTGGTAAGGTGCAGGCAAGTGCAGTGCTAATTGCTCAAACTGAGCGTTCAATTCAGCCTGATAGCTAAAACCATTTTGCGGTAGCGCTAGTGCCAGTTGGAGTTGCCAATCAAGGCTACCTTCGACAAGCTTACCGGTATCCGCAGCCAAGGATGCAGTTAACTCAGAGGCTTGCGCTTGCCCATTTAGTGCTATCTTTAGCTGATACTCAGCATTATGCTGCTCACCTACAAAGCTGCCACCTGCTGTCAGGCCTTGCCAGGTAAATTGCAGTTGTTCGCCACTTAACTGCTCATTCCGAAAATGCACTAGGCCGGTTAAATCCTGTAGTGTTATCGCGGGGGCCTGAATATTTGCTTGCACCTTAAGCAGCTCAGCCGTGCCACTGGCCACCACCGAGCGCTCTGTTAAGCCAATTTCCAGCAATAACTTGCCGCGAACTGGCCCAGCCAGCCCGAGGTGTTCCAGCGTTTTACCCAAGCTACCTTGCAATGATGACTGCAACATAAGTTCGGTTAGGGTCGCACTTTCAAGTTCAGTATCGACCCGTACCTCCAGCTGCTTCGCGTCAAATAAGTTGGGGATACTGGCCGTAACTGTATCAGTTAACGGCAGTAATCCTAAATACCCGCTATGCCCCTCTATTAACATACTGGCATTTTCAAACCACAATGCCGCACTTAGCTCGGTAAGCGCTGGCCAGTCTGGTGCAAATTGAAACACCCCGTCCTGTACATCTGCCCGTACCTGAAAATGTCCTTCGCCGGCAGTAAACGGATAGTCGGCAAAAGCCCCCTGCCATAACACTGTGGCTTGTTGTATTGTGCCACCGTCGATAGCCTGACCTAAATAGTCACGGGTACTCGCTGGCATATAACGCTGTGGATAGTAGCGGCTGGCTTTAGTCGCATCTAAGGTTGTGAGCTGAGCGAGTAAGGACAATTCTGGCTGTTGACCAAAATCCAATGTCGCCTGAGCAGCAAGGGTAAAATCATCGGCTTGCAAGGTTAACTGTGGTATCAACAGCTGCCACTGCTTATCGCGCTGGCGTAGCCGAATGTCAGCTTGCAACTGCTGATAATCCCAGCTGTCACTAAAAAGCCCATCCCACGATAATTGCTGCTGCTCGCCGCTCAGTGATAACCAGGCAAAATCATTGCCGGCCCAAAATTGTCCGGATAATTGCTGTACTCCGGGGATATCACCTACCGGCGTTACAGCAAACTCCCGAAATTCACCATGCAGCTTAAACTGTTGTTGCTGAAAGGTGACGCTCAGCTGATCCAAATACCCGGTAGGCTGATGCGCCAAAATACCTTGCAGCAGATTACTGTCTTCGGTTAGTAACTGTGCCAGTGGCTCCAGCGCATCCAATTGAAATTGTTGCAAACTGGCTTGTAGATACTCGCCATGCTTACTCAGCTGCAATTGAAACCCGTCCCAACGCTCTAGCTGGCTGGCCAAACTGAGTTGACTGGATACTAACTGCCACCCCTCAGTGTCTGGCTGCCAAAGTAATTGCCCCGGGCCAAGCTGCAAGCTGTGCTGTACGCCCGTGCGCTGCCAGTGCAAGCTGTTGTCGGCCAGTTCAAATTGCACCCGTTGCAGCTGGCCGTTGTCAATATTGCCCCAGGCATTAAAGTTAATACTGGCTTTTTGCAAACGGCTGACCTGTGGCAGCCATTGCCGAAATAGCGGTAACACATCTAATTCGGTACTTTGCAAATAAAGCTGGCCGCTGGCTTCATTTAAGCTGGGGCCTTGTAAATCTAGGATAAAACTTAGGTTGTTGGCGGTAACGTCGGCGATCGCCAGCTCCCCATGCCCCTGATGTCGCATGCCATCATTGCGCCAGTTCAGACGGCTAATATCCAACACCAGTTCTGGATGCTCGCTACTACGTAAAATTAACTGGCTGTTGGTAACGGTGAAATCTTGTAAGCGGCGAAAAAACAACTGTTCTAGCGCCTGTAGTGTTGCAGGTGTGGTGGTAGCGGTGTGCTGATTGGGTTGAAACAAGGTATCAGCATCCAGCCAGTAGCGTAGCCCATCTAATTCAAAGTGCTCGGCAGTGAATTGCCGGGCCAGTAGGCTTTGCCAAAAATCGATATGTACCGAGGTTTGTGCTATCTCTAACTGTAATTGCTCACCGCTATTAATACGTACTTGCTGTAAAATGAGTGCGGGGCCGGTCTGATGCCAGGCCGCACTGATTTGGGAGATGACCACGTCAGCACCCAGCTGCTGACTTAGCATCTGCTCTATCTGGTGCTTATAACTGTCAGCATACGGCAGCGCTATCCGCAGCGCCGACACCACCGTTGCCAGCACCACTAAACAAATTGCCAACGCTACCCATACTTTATGCAGACAATAAAAACAAACTTGCTTGGTTTTCTGCACTACATCATTACCACGTCGAACTGCTCCTGTGTGTACATAGGTTCAGTATGAATACTGATTTGCTTACCAATAAAGACCTGTAACTCAGCTAAACTATGAAACTCATCTGTAGTCAGCGCGTCTTTTACTACGGGTGAAACATAAACCACAAACTTGTCGGCAGAATAAGCGCGGTTAACCCGGACTATTTCGCGCAAAATTTCAAAGCAGACGGTTTCTACTGTTTTTAACGAGCCCCGGCCCTTACATACTGGACACTCTGAGCATAGAATATGTTCCAAACTTTCGCGGGTTCTTTTGCGGGTCATTTCAACTAGCCCCAACGCCGAGAAGCCATGAATATTGGTTTTAGCGCGATCCCGAGCCAACGCCAGCTCTAAACTATGGAACACCCGGCGTTTGTGCTCTTCGTTTTGCATATCAATAAAGTCGATAATGATAATACCGCCAAGATTTCTCAGTCGCAGCTGCCGGGCGATAGCTTGCGTTGCCTCGGTATTGGTATTGAAGATGGTTTCATCCAGATTGCGATGCCCAACAAAGGCGCCGGTGTTGACATCAATAGTGGTCATCGCTTCGGTTTGATCAATCATCAGGTAACCACCACTTTTCAGCGGGACCTTGCGCTCCAGCGCCCGCTGGATCTCATTTTCGACATCAAACATATCAAAGATAGGCCGCTCACCGGGATAGTACTCCAATAGCGCGACATTTTGCGGCATAAACTCATCACAAAAAGCAGTTAACTGCTGGAAAGTTAACTTAGAATCTACCCGCACCCGTTCAAGCTCTGTACCGACAAAGTCACGCAGAATGCGGTAACTTAAGGTCAGATCTTCGTATACCACGCCTTCTTTGCGGGTATTTTTTTTGCGTTTAAGTACCTTGCTCCAGAGCTTTTTAAGAAACTTAGCATCCTGCACCAGTTCCTCTTCAGCCGCGCCTTCTGCAGCAGTGCGCACAATAAAGCCACCGCTATCATCCATGCATTTGCTAACAATCTCTTTTAACCGTTGCCGCTCGCCTTCGCTCTCTAACCGTTGTGATACGCCAACATGCGTGGAATCCGGCATAAAAACCAAGTAGCGGGATGGCAGGGTAATGTCTGTGGTTAAACGTGCCCCTTTGGTGCCAAGAGGGTCTTTTACTACCTGCACTAACAGATATTGCCCTTCGCGCACCAACACCCGAATATCTTTGCTGGCAGCGGGTTTACTATCCAGCTCTGCGGCCTCATTATGCTGTACTATATCAGAGGCATGTAAAAAGGCAGCTTTATCTAAGCCAATATCGACAAAAGCAGCCTGCATGCCCGGTAATACCCGGCTGACTTTGCCGACATAAATATTGCCCACTAAACCCAAACGGGCTTGGCGTTCGATATGTAACTCCTGCAACACACCATTTTCGATTAGTGCTACCCGAGTTTCTGTTGGTGTGACGTTAATTAGTAACTCAGCACTCATCTCTACCTCTGCAGTTGTTGTAGTAGTTGGTCTGTTTCACAGAGTGGCAAACCAACCACCGCACTATAACTGCCATTAAGTCGTTCAACAAATTTGCCTGCGATACCTTGAATGCCATAACCGCCGGCTTTATCTGCTGGTTCCCCTGTTTGCCAATAGGCCTCCATTTCAGCAGCACTAATCTCTCGGAAACACACCTCTGTGATAACTAACCTTTCTAGCTGTTGGTGCGGGCTAACCAGAGCAACAGCCGTCATTACCTGATGGCAACGCCCCGACAACCGCTGCATCATTTGCAGAAAATCGGCTTTATTTTCAGGCTTGCCCAAAATAGTATCGCCAACCACCACGCTGGTGTCTGCCCCTAACACTGGCAAGCGGTTACCTAACAGTTGTAAACCGGTTTGGGCTTTAGCTAGAGCCAAGCGGCTGACATAACTCGCTGGCGGCTCTGCAGGTAAAACCCGCTCATCGATATTGGCATTGATCAGTTCAAAGTTTACACCAAGTTGCTGCAGCAGTTCACGGCGGCGGGGAGAAGCAGAAGCTAACGCAATAGTTGGATACATTATTGGATCTTAAGTTGGCGGCGATAACGCCGTAATAGCCAAAATAACCATGGCCAGACTATCATGCCGGTTAATACCGGCCACAAATAGGCTGGACGGAAATTAACCCCGGTAAGAAAATGACTAAGCCAGAATAATAACAACTGATATAGGGCCAACATTAAACCCATTAACAAACACTGCTGGATCAGCGAAAAATTGCGGATCTTCAAATGATTTACCGCAACAACAAAAGTCACCACAGAAAACGCTAAGGCATTAACGCCCAATACCGTGCCAACCAGCACATCAGTTAATAACCCCATAAAGAAGGCTGTACCAATATTCACGCGTCTTGGTAGAGCAAGCGTCCAATACATTAACACCAACAACACCCAATCTGGCCGGTACAAACTAAATTGAAAGGGCACCGGGATAACAGTTAGCAATAATGCTGCTAACAAACTTAAATAAATAAAACCTATGCCTTGTGCTGGCCGCATTAGTTTTCTTCCTCTGCTTGACGCACCGCTTCCACTTGCGAACCGGGCCATAGAATCAACACATGGCGGATCCGATCTAAGCTGGCATAAGGCCGGGCATGTACGGTCATAAAGGGTTGGCTGGCTTCTTTAATTACCTGAATCACCTCGGCTACCGGATAGCCTTCAGGGAAGCGCCCATCTAAACCAGAGGTTAATAAACGATCACCTTCGCGAATATCAGTGCTTAGCGGCAAATGGATGACTCTTAGCATATCCGACTGCCCCAACCCTTCAGCAACGGTGCGCACACCAGTACGCTCAGCGCGAACAGAGATGGCATGGGTGTTATCAGAGATCAGCAAGGCACGGCTACTGGTCGGCCCAACGCTGACTATCTGCCCTACTATACCTTTTTCATCGATAATAGGCTGATGTACGCTAATACCGTCGTTACTGCCTTTATTTAACACGATTTGATGTGAAAAAGGATGGCTATAAACTGCTAATACTTCAGCTATTAAGCGTTGCCCTTGCACTACCGGGGCTGAACCCAGTAAGGCTCGGAGTTTATCATTTTCTTGTTGTAGATAAGTTAGCAACTGCAGTTGCGCATCTTGCTGCAGCAAACGCTCTTTTAACTGAGCATTTTCCGACAGCAACTGTTGCTGCGACATCAGTTGTTCTGACGCCCCGGCAATCAGGCTTTCAGGCAAACTGGCCGCATAAAACAGCGGGCTGACCGCCGAGGTCAGCAAACTGCGTAACTGCGTAGCACTTTCGGTATAGCGGTCAACAAACATTAGCCCAACACTGCAGGCTATAGCTAACACTAAACGCAGCCCGAGTGCCGGGCCACGATTAAAAAAGTCATTCATGGGCGTCTCTGACGGCGCAAAGCTGTATTAATCGTAACTGAAAACGTCACCGCCGTGCATATCAATCATTTCCAGTGCCTTACCACCACCGCGGGCAACACAGGTTAACGGATCGTCTGCTACCACTACCGGGATACCGGTTTCTTCCATCAGCAGTCGATCTAAGTCGCGCAATAATGCACCACCACCTGTTAATACCATACCGCGCTCAGAGATATCTGAAGCCAGTTCTGGCGGCGATTGTTCTAGTGCCACCATAACCGCACTTACAATACCAGCAAGCGGTTCTTGTAATGCTTCTAATATTTCATTACTGGTCATGGTAAAGCTACGCGGTACACCTTCTGCCAGATTGCGGCCGCGTACTTCGATCTCCAGTACATCATCACTTGGATAAGCTGAACCAATTTCTGTTTTAATCCGCTCCGCCGTGGCTTCGCCAATCAGAATACCGTAGTTGCGACGAATATAGTTTACGATGGCATCATCAAATTTATCACCACCGATCCGCACAGAGGACGAATACACCACACCGTTTAACGAGATAATGGCGACTTCAGTAGTACCACCACCAATATCAACTACCATAGAACCGGTTGCTTCCGATACCGGTAAACCGGCACCGATAGCGGCGGCCATTGGCTCATCAATTAAATAAACTTCGCGCGCACCGGCTCCCTGTGCTGACTCACGAATAGCACGGCGCTCTACTTGAGTAGAACCGCAAGGAACACATACCAACACGCGCGGGCTTGGCCGTAAAAAACTATTACTGTGCGCCTGACGAATAAAGTGCTGTAACATTTTTTCAGTCACATAAAAGTCGGCAATTACCCCGTCTTTCATAGGGCGAATCGCTTTAATATTACCCGGTGTCCGACCGAGCATCCGCTTAGCAGCATGGCCTACTGCAGCAACACTTTTTGGGCCACCGGCGCGTTCTTGCCGAATAGCCACTACTGAAGGCTCGTTTAGTACTATGCCTTGGTCTTTTACGTAAATTAGGGTATTGGCTGTCCCAAGATCGATGGACAGATCGTTTGAAAAAATGCCGCGCAATTTATTAAACATGGAGAAGGTGAATCCTTTTAACAAAATCCGGCTGCCAAGGCCGTAAAAGGCAGTACAGCAACAGAAAAAATTTATACCAAAGTTGTAGCTATTCTAAGTAAGTCTCCGGCAAGAAAATAGCTTTTTATGACTTTTTTGCCAAATAACCTCTAACCACTACGTAAATACCCTTAATGTCTTTTTATGCAGATTAAACACCATTTTTAATACTCATTGGACAAAGCGGCAGCCGACAACACAGGTTATAATTGTGCATCACTGCATCACCTTGAAAACTATACTGATGACAATCCCTTTAATGCCAGAAATCAGCTGGCAACAGCTACAACATCCTATTCTGACAGCGAGCAATACCGAACTTTGGATCTGTCAGCTAAATCCAGCAGTACCGCAAATCGCGGGCAATAAGTGGTTAAAATTACATTCGGCTATTTCGCAGCGCCTGCCAACACAAGGGATCCTTAGTCTGGGAGGGGCATTTTCCAATCATTTAGCCGCTTTAGCCGCTGCCGGTAACTATTATGGTTTCCCAACAATAGGTTTGGTACGCACAGATCAGCTGGATGGCGCAAACCCGACACTACAACAATGTTCGCGAAATGGTATGCAGTTACGTGGAATCGACCGAATCTTATTTAGACAGCGAGATTCAGCAGAGTTCCATCGCTATTTGATAAATAATTACCCTAATTATTTAATCGTGCCGGAAGGCGGTAGTAATCAGCAAGGCGCTGCGGGTGTATCAGCTCTACCGCTGGCAGAAACCCCCACAGGCACAGCAACACTACTTTGCTGCGCTACCGCCAGTGGTGGTACTTTAGCTGGGATTATTCAGCGTTACCCTAATATTAAGGTGTTAGGGTTAGCGGTAGTAAAAGATAGTTCATTAGCCAGTAGGGTCGAGCAATGCTTACCAGACGATAGCATACTTGCTGAAGCTAACTGGCAGCTAACTCAAGCAAGCTCGGCTTATGGCAAAGTCACAGCAGCAGATATTGCGTTTTGTTGTGAGTTAAAACCGCAAGTAAGTCTTGAACCGGTTTATACAGGTAAAGCCTTACACCAATTATTGAACCTGTTAGCAAGTGGTCAGCTAGCATCAGGCCAGCGCATCGCTTTTTTTCACACCGGCGGCTTGCAAGGATTAGCAGGACTCTATTACCGTAAGCTGATCAGTAAAACTGAGTATGCGTTACTTGCTGCAGATGGTAGCGAAGAGCCCGGTGCAATGCCCGCAGCTGGGTAGCAATTTTTTTCCACCGGCTTCGAGGCGCACCTCCCTGTGCCCACTCAGCCTGCACAGCATCCTGCTGCTGTTCCAAAAAGGCTACCGCAGCGGGTACGGTGAGTTTTCATGCTTCTCAAAGTAGCGACGGCCCGGCGCAGCGCCCTCAGTTGGGTAGTAATTTTTTCCACCGGCTTCGAGGCGCACCTCCCTGTGCCCACTCTGCCTGCGCAGCATCCTGCTGCTGTTCCAAAAATTCTACCGCAGTGAGTAGAAGTAGCGAAGAGCCCGGCGCAACGCCCTCAGCTGGGTAGCAATTTTTTCCACCGGCTTCGAGGAGCACCTCCCTGTGCCCACTCAGCCTGCGCAGCATCCTGCTGCTGTTCCAAAAATTCTACCGCAACTGAAGGCTGAACGGGATTGTTGATGCCAGAGCAAACGCTGTGGTTTCGCTGCTGAAGAAAACATATGCCACACCGATAGCCGACGAGGTGGCCAGCGCAGAGTACACTTTGTCCAGAACCGTGTTTTTCATGGATGAAAAACAGGAGCCCCCAGGGAGGGGTTTACGGCGTGTTCTGGCGAAGTCGTACGGCGTGCTGGCCGCCGGATGCACCAAACGATGAGACGCAAAGGATACGCACAGAC
>Ga0209070_100453_pt1 | contig 24184 bp, 21 predicted proteins | sample SynthPrep_5_END__FD_187205 | JGI IMG/M metagenome (GOLD analysis project Ga0209070, IMG submission 187205) | Synthetic microbial communities from Ohio, USA - SynthPrep_5_END_DS10_MetaG (SPAdes) (version 2) | ecosystem: Engineered > Bioreactor > Aerobic > Activated sludge | place: USA: Ohio... | reverse complement strand
GACGAGAATGGCAGCAGTAATATAGACCTTTTCCCACGTCGCCTTCGTCAGGCTGCCCATGGTCCAGAACACGACGGCGGCCAGCGCCTGTTCGGAGGCCAGATACTCCAGCAGCGACAGGGCCGCGTTAAAGGTGAAAACCAGCGCGATGCCGAGGAGAACGATGGTCTCCACGGTCACGCCGCGCATCGTCGAGGCGAAATGGATGAAGAGAGCCGCGACCATGGCCATGATGAAGGCGTTGATCGGCACCATGTAATGCACGGCGCCTGGAAAAATCGCCACGCCGCCGACAAGGGCCAGTGCGGCACCGAAACTTGCAGCCGCCGAAATGCCAAGCGTGAAAGGGCTCGCAAGCGGGTTGGACAGGATGGTCTGCATCTGCGCGCCCGCAACCGACAGGGATGCACCAACGGTGACCGCCATAAGCGCGATGGGCATGCGGATATCCCAGATCACCACCCGAAGCTGGTTTGCGGCAGCAGCCGGATCGGCAATGGTCGCCAGAACTTCGGAGATCGTATAGCGCGCCGGGCCGAGCGCCATGTCGGCGGCCATGCTGAAACACAGGGCGATAAAAAGCCCGAACAGAATGACGATCCTTCGAGCGGCAAGGGCGCGATATTGATCGCGCCCGCTCACGCCAATGGCGTCTTCATTCAACGAAGTCATTCAGTCGTACCTTTTTCGAGGGAGGCGAAATAGCCCGGCTTATAGGTCACGGGGAGGAATTTCCGGTAAAATTCCTCAAAGTTCTTTTCCGGATCGAGATCGGCAAAAAGATCGGGATGGAACCACTTGGCGAATTGCTGGATCGGCAGGAACTCATAGGGAGCACCGTAGAACTGGTGCCAGACGGCGTGGACATTGCCCTGCTTGACAGCCTTCAATTCCGGAAACGGCGTACGCTTCATGAGACCGGCGAGCCGTTCGCGCGAGAGCGCCATGTCTGCGCCAAGCCCAAGGGGAACGAACTGGTTGATGTCGGATTCCGCCGCCCAGTTCGAGCCGGTGACGATGATGTGGTCCGGATCGGCAACGACGAGCTGCTCTGGATTGAGATCGCCAAAGGTCGTCTTGATGATACCGTCAGCAATATTGTGGCCGCCAGCCAGATCAACCATCGCACCAAAATTGGCCGGTCCAAAGGTGCGGCAGCAATTGTTCTCGCCGGAAATGCCGGGCGAGCGCTCGATGAAGACGTTCGGACGCTTCAGGTCTCTGGCGCTGGCAATCCGGTCTGTCACGCGGGCGATTTCCGCGCGGCGATAGGCAATGAATTCCCTGGCGCGCTCTTCAGCACCAAACAGTTTTCCGAGAATTTCAATCGAAGCTTCGCTGTTCCTGTCGGGATCGATGCGGAAATCGAGATAGACGATCTTGATGCCGGCGGCGGCAGCCTTCTCTTCGAAGCCGCTTTCCTTGGCGGTTTTTTCTGTTTCCAGATTGAGGGTAATGACATCAGGCGAAAGGGTGATCGCCGTTTCCAGGCTGAAGTCGCCCTGCGGCAGATAACCGAAACGCGGCAGTTTTTCGATCTGCGGAAAACGTTTCACATAGGCCGTGTAGCTGTCGGGGTCTTTCTTGAGAAGATCATCACGCCAGCCGACGATGTTGTCGAAAGTCTGGTCGCCCTTGAGCGTCGCGATAACATGAATCTGGCGTGCCTCGCCGACGAGGACACGCTTGGCCGGCAGATCCAGCTCGACCTTGCGTCCGGTGACGTCGGTGATCTCCGCTGCCAAAGCGGGCATAGCGAGAAGAGAGAAAGCCAGCACCGCAAGATGCCTGAGAGCGTTGAGCCGCATGAGAAGTCCTCATTGAGTTCCAAAAGCAAATGATGAAGCCGCATGGCTGCGGCTTCATCCATGGATCAGACGGCGCTCCTCTTCACCGTCCCTGTCTTATTTCGCGTCTTTCAGCGAAACGAAGTAGCCGGGCTTGTAATCAAGCGGCAGGAAGCGGGCATGCAATTCCTTGAAAGTTGCCTCGGGATCGAGATCCTTAAACAGGTCCGGATGCAGCCACTTGGCAATTTCCTGAATGGCCACGAACTGGTAGGGATTGTTGTAGAACTGGTGCCAGATGGCATGGACATTGCCGTCCTTCACCGCCTGCACGCCGGTAAAGGCCGGGCGCTTGGTCAGGTTTTCCAGCTTCCGGTGTGCTTCCATCACATCCGCGCCATAACCGACGCCGACCCAGTTGCCGCCCGGAACATAACCGTTCCAGTTACCGCCGGTGATGATGATCTGCTCCGGATTGGACGCGATGATCTGTTCCGGATTAACGGTTCCGAAGGTGCCGGGAATGATGCCCTTTGCCATGTTGATGCCGCCGGCAAGTTCCACCATCTTGCCGAAATTCTCGTTGCCGAAGGACATGCAGCAATCGTCGGAATAACCGCCGGCGCGCTCGATGAACACGACAGGTTTCTTCGGATTGGCCTTTTCAAGCGTATCGGTGACCCTGGCGATGGAATCGGCGCGGAACTTGATGAAGTCCTCGGCAACCTTTTCCTTGCCGGTCAGCTTGCCCATCAGGCGCATGCTTGGCTCGGTATTTTCCATCGGCTTTTCACGGAAATCGACATAGACCAAGGGAATGCCGACCTTGGCGAGCTTTTCAATGTATCCCGCCTCTTCCGTCGCCGTCTTGGCGTCGATATTCATCAGGATTACGTCCGGCTTCAGTGAAACCGCCTGTTCGATGTCGAAAGTGCCATCCTTCATGCCGCCGAAGGTCGGGAGCTTGGCGATTTCTGGATATTTGGAGATATAGGCGTCATAGGTTTCCGGATCGGCTTTCGCCAGATCGTCCCGCCAGCCGACCACGTGCTGGAAAGGGTTGTCCTTGTCGAGCGCCGCCAGGAAATAGATCTGCCGACCTTCGCCGAGGATAATATGCGAAACAGGGACGTTGACTTCGACATCCCGGCCCGTCACATCCTTGACGGTGACCTTTTCGGCAAATGCCGGCCAGGCGGCGGAGACGAGAAGGCCAAGGGCAAGTGCCGCAGATTTGGCTGAGATGCGCATCGGATATTGCTCTCCAGTGTTGACTGGCGCGGCTGTATGATTTTCTGACTATACTAGTCAAGTTTTATGTTTTAGAGCCGTTCTCAACTGACCGGCGTATGAGTTGAAGTCTAATGATCGACACTATCCAGTATGGTAAAAACGACAGCCTGAGAGACGAAATCAAGGCTTATTGGTCCGGCCGCGCCGCAACCTTCGACCTTTCGCCAGGACATGAAATTTTCTCGGAAGAGGAGCGCGCCGCCTGGCATGCGCTGGTTTTGAAGCATCTGGGACAGGGTGAAGGCCGCAAGGCGCTTGATCTCGCCAGCGGAACCGGCGTCATCTCGCATCTGATGGACGATCTCGGTTTTCAGGTTACCGGCATGGACTGGTCGGAAACCATGCTGGCGCTTGCCAGGGAAAAAGCGAAAAGCCGCGGTCGCAACATTCGCTTTTTCGTCGGCGATGCCGAAAACACGATGGAGCCGGGCGAAAGCGCCGATGTCATCATCACGCGCCATCTGGTCTGGACGCTGGTGGACCCGCAGGCGAGTTTTGCCGAATGGTTCCGCGTATTGAAACCGGGCGGGCGGCTTCTGATCGTCGACGGTGATTTCGTCAATACCGGCTGGCGCGAAAAACTGGTCAAGAAACTGGCTGCCGGTCTGGAAAATATCGGCCTTGTGAAACCCGACCAGCCGCACAGGCCGGCGGATCCGGAAAATACATTCAACAGCATTCTCTCGCGGGTCTATTTTTCAAAGGGCGCAAGGGCCGGCGATGTCGCCGCACTTCTGCGCAAAACGGGGTTCGAGCCCGTCGCAATCGATCAGCAGCTTCAGGCGATTCATCGCGCCCAGGCGAAGAATTTCAGCCTCTTGAAGGGCATTTTGCGCGGCCTGCAGCACCGTTATGCGGTCTGTGCGGTTAAGCCGGGCGAGTACTCCATCACCCCGGACTAGATTCGGGGTCCAGCGCGATCAAGTCACTAATCGCGAAAGACTTTCCTCACGACGCTGACGCGCCGTGGCTGGATGCCGGATCTAGTCCGGCATGACGGCAGAGAACTCAGCGCCGGCACCTCATTTTTCCGCCCGCTCGAAGAATTCCTCGAAGCGGGGCTTCGCGCGACCGGGCACATCCACGGTTTTGTAGCTCTGCGGCAAGGCCGCCTCACCCACCTTGATCAACATCACCATGCCCATGCCGTAATGCGGCGAGCATTTGATGCCATAAAAGCCCGGCTGCTCGAAACCGGTCTCGAATTCTTCATTGATCCGGCTTTTGAACCCCTCAACACCTTCGGGAACCATGCCGTCAATGGTCGCGGCATTGTGGCTCTTATGCGTCGGCACGAAGCGGACGCGATCACCGGGGGCGATCTCGAGAAAATCGGGTTCAAACACCATCGGGCCTTTTTCGCCCCGGTTCAGCATCTTCACCTCGAAGGTTTCGGCTGTGGCGGGAAGGGGAAAAACTGCGTTTGCCGCCAAGGCAATGCCAGCTAAAGCGCAAAGCCATTTCGCATCAGGAGCAATCAGTTTCACCATCGTGCCAGTACTTTCCTTGCATGATCAGCCGCCCCGTGGGCGGGCAGAAAACGAATGTGGGAAAAGCCGCCTTCATCCGTGGTGACAACGGATTGCACCCCGAAGACGGAAGCGATCGTCGCCGAAGTCAGAACATCCTGCGGCGGACCGACCGCAATCAATTCGCCCCGGTGCAAGATGGCGACGCGGTCGCAGAACATGGCGGCATGGTTGAGATCGTGCAGCGCCGCCACGACCGTCAGGCCCTGCCGGCGCACCAGATCGAGCAGGCCGATCTGGTGGCCGATGTCGAGATGGTTGGTCGGCTCGTCCAGAAGCAGGATATGTGGCTCCTGCGCCAGCGCGCGGGCGATGTGCAGCCTCTGCCGTTCGCCGCCGGAAAGGTGATGCCAGCTTCGATCCGCCTTGTCCGCCATGTCGACATTTTCAAGCGCCGCATCGACGATGGCGTCATCCTTTGACGACCATGCGGAAAGCGGACCGAGATAGGGTGTGCGTCCAAGTTCGACAGCCTGTCGCGCGCTGATACGTTCGGTGGTTTCGGCCTGCTGCTCCACGAAGGCGAGCCTGCGGGCAAGCTCGCGCCGCCCGAATGAGGCAAGCGGCTCCTCGCCAAGCGTGACGTGACCTCTGCGCGGTTTGCGGATGCCGGCCAGCATGGAAAGAAGCGTGCTTTTGCCCGAGCCGTTCGGCCCGATAATGCCGAGGAACTGGCCGGAACCCACATCCAGCGAAACGCCGCGGACGATTTCGATGTTGCCGGCATGGAAATGCAGATCGTAGGCGGACAATCTCATGACCGCCCCCTTTTCTGCCCGAGGATGAAGGCAAAGGCGGGCGCACCGACGAGCGCGGTGATGACCCCGATCGGCAGGACCTGGCCGGGAATGACGATGCGGGAGAGAATATCGGCGACGATCATGAAAATCGCACCGGTCAGCGCCGTCACCGGCAGCAACAGCCCATGGCGAACGCCCACGAAGATGCGCGCCGCATGCGGAATGACGAGGCCGACGAAGCCGATGGAGCCGACCAGCGACACCATGACCGCCGTCATGATCGCCGAAACCGAGATCAGCACCGCATAGACCCAGCGCACGGGGATGCCAAGCGAGGCTGCGGCCTGACCGCCGAAGGCGAAGGCATCGAGTGCGCGGGCATACCAGAGGCAGACCGCAAGACCCGCAAGGCTGACCGGCAAAGCCAGCCAGGCATCCGGCCAGCGTACCCCCGAAAGATTGCCCAGAAGCCAGAACATGATGCCGCGCGCCTGTTCTGCATTGGCGGATTTGGTGACGATGAAAGACGTCAAGGCGTTGAACAGCTGCGAACCGGCGACCCCCGCCAGAATGATGGCGCTGTTGCCGTGTCCGGCCCTGACCGCCAGAAGGCTGACCAGCGAAAAAGCGACAAAAGCACCGATCAGAGCGCCTGCCGGCATCGTCAGGAACCCGGCGCCGAAGCCCAGAAGCGCCACCGCGACGGCGCCAGTGGACGCACCGGCGGAGATGCCGAGAATATAGGGATCGGCGAGCGGATTGCGCAAAAGCGATTGCAGCACCGCAACAGGCGGCGACGACGGCGCGGCTGAGGCGGTAACTCCAGACGATGCCCTCATCCAGCGGCTCCAGCGGATAACCCGCGTGGAAGACACGGTTGGCGATGGTTTTCGCCACCACATCGAACGGAATGGCGGTTTCGCCGATGGCCGCACCGGCCATCAGCGCAACAAGCAGCAGGGCGAGTGCGGCAAAAGCCAGACCCACCCTGCCGAGATGGACGGAAAAACCGTTCACTTGGCGAGGCCGGCGGCGGAAATCGCCTCGGCCAGCGTTTCGATGCCCTCAATCGTGCGGATGGTCGGGTTCATCGCCTGCGCGTCCATGTCGAAGACGTGTTTGTCCTTGACGGCCGGCATGATGCTGGCAACCGGATCGGTCGCAAGGAACTTGCGCTTGACGGCAACATCATCGGCGGGGAAACGGCGGCGATCCATCTGGCCGGCGACGATCACGGTCGGATTGGCCTTGGCGATGGTTTCCCAGCCAACGGTTGGCCATTCCTCATCGCTTTCGATGACATTTTTCAGCCCGAGCGCGGACATGATGTAACCCGGCGCACCCTTGCGGCCGGCCACATAGGGATCGATATCGAGCTCGGCGCTGGAGAACCAGAAGACGGCGGAAAGCTTGCCATTCGCCGATGCAATCTTGGTGCGGGCTGCCTCTTCGCGCTTCTTCAGGTCGGCAACAACTTCCTCGCCGCGGTCCTGCACGTTGAAGATCTTGGCGAGGTCGCGGATTTCCTGATAGATGAGGTCCATGGTGAAGACGGTGTTGCGCACGCCATCGCCGCCGCCGGAATTGTCCTTGCCCATGCAATCGGCGGGCGAGGTATAAACGGGAATACCGAGCTCGGCGAATTGCGCCGGTGTTCCGACAACACCCTCCGGACCGATCTGCCACTGGAACTGCGTCGTCACGAGGTCCGGCTTCTTGCCGACCACGGCCTCGAAACTCGGATCATTGTCAGCCAGCCGCTCGACCTTTGCATTGGCCTCCTCGTAACCCTTCAGAACCGGGCCGATCCACAGCGCCGTGCCAACCACCCTGTCGGCAACACCGAGCAGATAAAGAACCTCGGTCGTGCTCTGGCCAACGGAGACAGTGCGCGAAGGCGCCTGCCTGAAGGTGATATCCTCGCCGCAGCTGTTGATCGTCAGCGGATAGACGGTCTCAGTGGCATGGGCCGTGCCGGCGGCAAATGCGGCGGCCATAAGAGCGGCAGTAACCGGCAGGTGTTTGAAATGAAACATATGTTCTCCAGTCTAAATTGGGTGGCTTGATCCGAAGCGGCGCGTATCAAAACGTGTGGCGACAAACGGACGGCGTGTGTGGAGATGGAGAACGGGGCACGGAATACGTTTCCGCAGACGGAAAGGTCATAATCAGCTCCTCTTCCGGGCATCCCCGCCCGTAACGATGGTCCATATTATGACGGCAGGTCTCCTGGCTCGCGAATATGCACCGTTCATCTGCCTTCCCGTATCCCGGAGGATACAGTGGCATGACGCTTTCAGGCGTCACGGGGATGAACGGCAATCCGCTTACAGTTGCGGGGGCAGCCACGGCATTGGGCGAAAAAGATCACCCGCACCATGTTCCCTATTAATCCCTTTGCCCTTCGGCTTCAGGAACCGTCGGTTTCTGACATACGGGCCAAGCGGCGGGGCGTCAATTGCGATAGTGCCGCAGCTCAGCACAAAGACGGGCCTGCCAGCGCGAAAATTTTCGCCGCGCCCGAGCCGACCGGTTGAGGCCCATCTTTCGACATGGTGGTCAGCGTCTCGATCACCACCAACCCGGATTGCACCAGAAAATCGGTGAAAAGTCCGCTGTCGCACACGGCATCGAGGCGCACCAGCTGATCATCCAGATCGGCAAAATGCCGCTGGACCAGCGCGATCGCATCGGTTTCCTCGCGCGCAACGACCGGGCCGACGATGTGGCCCCGCCCCGCCACTCGGCGCAATGCAAAAGCGATGAGGTGATCCGCCTCAAACAATCCGTAACCCGTATTCTCCTTCAGAAGCCGCTGGAGGACGCCACGGCGCGAGACGCCAAAGGCTAGCCGGTCGATCGCCACCACGTCCGCCAGATGATCTTCCGACAGTGGCTCGATCCTTCTTTTCTTACCAGGTGTGGGCATTTCGACAGGACACAGCGGCTTTCCCCGAAGGAGATGCACTTTTTCCGTATCTCCCACAAAGCCGAGCCCGGAAAACAGCCGCCGCGACACGTCCGTCGCATTCAGCCGCAGGGAGACGGTGGGGAATTTCGCGATCAACTGCCGCACCAGCCATGGTGCGACGCCCTGCCCCTGCAGGCGTGGGGAAACGATGACCATGCCGAGTGTTGCAAAACCCTCGGCATAGGGAAAGAGCATCGCGGTTGCGACAACGCGGTCAATCTCGTCCAGCGCGGCAAGTCCAACGCCGCACTGGCGCAGGAAACACCATTCATTTGCGTGATAACGCCACCCGACAGCCATGGAAAGCGCATGCAGATGATCGGCATCCATTTCGGCGATATCCACCGTCCGCAACTCGAAACTATCGACTTTGAGCAGGTCCATACCAAACGGCCCTCATCCCTTCTGCGCGGAACCGTCATTCGGTCCAGGCAGCCCAGCCACGACACCCGAAGATAACCAGCCTCACCAGCACGAATTTCCTGAAAGCACTGGAAGGACACAACAATCTACCGAAATCATCCGCATTTCGGCAGATAAACGCCGCAGACCATTCTAAGCTTTTGCGATGACAATCCGGTCAAGCGTAAGCGGCCGGCCAGCGGAGACGGCCATGAACGCAATCGAAATCCTTGAGCGTCTTGTCGGTTTCCCATCGGTGGTTGGCACCGCCAATGGCGACATTGCCGGATGGATTGCCGATTATCTGGAGAGCCACGGCGCGAAAGTATCGCTGCTGCCGGGGCCCGAGGGCGACCGCGCCAATCTGTTTGCCACCTTCGGACCTGCCGACGCCGCCGGCTATGTTCTGTCCGGCCACATGGATGTGGTTCCCGCCGGAGAGCCGGAATGGTCTTCCGATCCCTTTACGCTCAGAACCGAAGGGGACCGTCTTTACGGACGCGGAACCACCGACATGAAGGGCTTCCTGGCCACGGTTCTCGCTGCAGCTCCGGCTTTTTCACGCATGGCGCTGAAGCGGCCCATACACATTGCCTTTTCCTATGACGAGGAGGCGGGCTGCCGTGGCGTTCCCCACCTCATTGCCCGATTGCCGGAGTTGTGCACAAGACCGGCGGGGGCGATCATCGGCGAGCCAAGCCATATGCGGGCTGTGCGCGCTCACAAGGGCAAGGCCGCAGCACGCATCACCATCCGTGGCCGCTCCGGCCATTCGTCGCGTCCCGATCAGGGCGTGAACGCCATCCACCTGATGACGAGCATTATGGCGAAGGCCGTCGAGACGGCGGATGCGCTGACGCGCGGACCGTTCGAAACAACCTTCGAGCCACCCTATTCCTCGCTTCAGATCGGCACGGTCAAAGGCGGTCAGGCGATCAACATCATCCCCGATTTCTCAGCCATCGAGCTGGAGGCACGGGCCATTTCAGGCGTCTCGCCGCTTGCCCTGCTGCAGCCGGTGCGGGAGAGCGTGGAGGCATTTGCCGCAAAGGGCATCGATATCGACTGGACGCCGATGAGCGATTATCCGGCGCTTTCATTGGCGGCCGATACTCCGCTCGTCCTGCTTCTGGAGGAACTGACCAGCACCGCTTGTCTCGCCGCCGTCAGCTACGGCACGGAGGCGGGGCTGTTCCAGGCGGCGGGCATCGACGCCATCATCTGCGGGCCGGGCGATATCGGCCGCGCCCACAAACCGGACGAGTTCATAACGACAAGCGAACTTTCCGCCTGCCAGTCGATGCTGGAAACGCTTGGCAGCCGCTGCACGGCTTAAACCTTCGGGAAGCATGGATTTCAGATGACGTTTCTCTTCAACTCCGACGCAAAGCGCGGCGAGATATTCCGGCAGGCTCTGGCCGCAGAGCTGCCTGATCTGCCGTTTTCGATGGATGCGTCCAGCGTCGATCCGGATGCCGTCCGTTACCTCATCACCTGGACGGTGCCGCAGGATATTGCCCGGTATCGCAATCTCGAAGTGCTGTTTTCGATCGGCGCAGGCGTCGACCAGTTTCACATCGAGACCATCCCCGAAACGGTGAAAGTCGTGCGCATGGTGGATGAGGGCATCATCCGCATGATGCAGGAATATATCTGCCTCGGCGTGCTTGCCCTTCACCGCAACCTGCCGGTCTATCTGAACCAGCAGCGCGAGCAATTGTGGAAAGCCCGGCCCCAGCGGCAGGCGGAAGAGTGCCGGGTGGGCGTTCTTGGTCTCGGCATGCTGGGCGTTGCGGCGCTGGAGCGGCTTAAACCTTTCGGTTTCCCGCTTTCCGGCTGGAGCCGCTCACCGCGCGACATCGATGGCGTGACCTGCCTCCATGGCGCTGAGGGGCTGGCCACCATCCTCTCCACCAGCGATATTCTCGTCTGCCTGCTGCCGCTGACCGACGAGACGACAGGGCTTCTGAATGCCGAGCATCTGGCCATGCTGCCCGAAGGGGCTGGCCTGGTTCATGCCGGGCGCGGCAAACAGCTTGACCACGAGGCCCTCATCGACGCGCTGGATAGCGGCGGGCTTTCAGGCGCCGTCATCGATGTCACCGATCCGGAGCCCCTGCCGGAAGACCATCGTTTCTGGTCGCATCCGAAAATTCTCCTGACGCCGCATATCGCCAGCGTCACCCAGCCGCATTCCGCCGCCCGCACCGTTGTCGAGAACATCAAACGATACCAGTCCGGTCTCGAACCGCTCGGCCTCGTCGACCGCAATCGCGGATATTGATCATCCCGTTCCAGGAAAGGACACCCATGCCACTTCTCAAGACCATCGACACCCACCCCGCTTTCGAGCCGAAGACCTCCAAGGTCCTGCCTGAACGCCTTGTCTCCGGCGATCCGACAACCAGGGTTTGGGCGCTGGACGAAGCCCGCGACGGCACCGTGCGCACCGGCATCTTTGAAGCAACCCCCGGTGAAAACCGCTCGATCAAGGGCGAGACCTTCGAGTTTTGCCACATCGTTGAAGGCGTTATCGAAATCACGCCGGACGGTGGCGAACCGCAGCGTTACACCGCAGGCGACAGCTTCGTGATGAAGCCCGGCTTCGTCGGCGTCTGGAAGACCATCGAAACCGTGCGCAAGATTTACGTTACGGTCACCGGGTGATTTGTTAAGCGGAATTTTCGGCATTGCGGGCTGGCGTGCAGGAAACCGCCAGCCCGCAACAGGATGTCAGACCGATGCCGGTATGGGTATCATGCCTGATCGTCTTTTGGCCCGGCTGCCGCAATTCTCAATGAGGGACTTATGCGCGCCGAAGATTGCGCCGTGTGCCGCCTGCAAAACAGGATTTTCGTTCACCACCCACACCGCAGTCGGTGGATGCTGCTTGCCATCAGGGGGTAGCGTAAAGGCATATCCACAGAGGATTCCCCATGACGCTCAGCTTCGATCCAGACAACCTGTCCCTGCCGATCGGCCATTTCATCGGCGACCGGCTGATCCCGGCTAAAAATGGCATCGACATGCACCGCCCCTCGGACGGCATCGAATATGCCGGTTGCCCGAAGGCCGATGCGGCGCTGGTCGATGAGGCGGTGCAGACCGCCAAGGCCGCGCTGAAGAGCAGCAACTGGGGCGGCGTGCGGCCGCGTGAGCGCACCAAGGTCTTGCAGCGCTGGGCCGACCTGATCGAAGCGGAAGCCGAAACGCTGGCGAAAATCGAGGCGCTCTCCTCAACACGGCCGGTGGGCCAGCTGATCGCCGGCGATATCGCCGTCACCGCCGAGCAAATCCGCTTCTTCGCCGAATTCGCGGACAAGGAAGGCGGCGATCTTGTGCCGACCGACGATGCGAGCCTCGGCATGATCATGACCGAACCCTATGGCGTGGTCGGCGCCATCACGCCGTGGAATTTCCCCGTCTCCATGGCCGGCTGGAAGCTTGGCCCGGCACTTGCAGCCGGCAACGCCGTGGTACTGAAACCATCGGAAATGACGCCCTTCTCCAGCATTTTCATGGCGCAGCTGGCGATCAAGGCCGGACTGCCCGCCGGTCTCATCAACATCGTGCTCGGCGATGGGCCCGTGACCGGTAATGCCATCACCGGGCACCCTGATATCTCCAAGGTCAGCTTTACCGGCTCCACCGCAGCGGGAGCGGCCATCATGGCTAATATCGCCCGCACCGGCATCAAGCCCATGACGCTGGAACTGGGCGGCAAAAGCCCGCAGCTGGTCTTTGCAGATGCCGATATCGAAAAAGCAGCCGCCGCCATCGCCGGCAATATTCTTTCCAACGCCGGGCAGGCCTGCGTGGCCGGCTCGCGCATCATCGTTGAGGAAAGTGCGGCCGACGCCCTTTCCGCCGCGATCATTGCCCGCATGAAGGCAGTGAAGCCCGGTCCGACCTGGGACGAGACGACGCAATATTCGCCGATCATCTCCGAGGTGCAGCGCAGGCGCATCGACGGCATCGTGCAGGCGGCGGTCGCCCATGGCGGCGAATGCCTGACGGGCGGCGCAAACATGGACGGCCCCGGCTATTTCTACCAGCCGACGCTGATTGCCAATGTCGACCAGACCTCACCCGCCGTTACCGAGGAAATCTTCGGGCCGGTGCTGACGTTGCAGACCTTCCGCACGGAAGAAGAGGCGCTGGCGCTTGCCGATCATCCGACCTACGGTCTGGCGGCGGGTCTTTTCAGCCGGGATATCTCGCGCGTCATGCGCCTGTCGCGCGCCATTCAGGCGGGAACTATCTGGGTCAATCGTTATGGCCGCTCACGCGACCATATTTTGCCGACCGGTGGTTACAAACGCTCAGGCATCGGCAAAGATCTCGGACGGGAGGCCTATCTCGCCAACCGCAAGAGCAAAAGCGTCCTAATCGGACTGTAACAGGGGAAATGTCTTGAAAACGCATCGCATCGCACTCATTCCCGGAGACGGCATCGGCAAAAGCGTGACTGATGCCGCCTGGCAGGTTCTCAACGCCGCCGCTAAAGGCTCCGGTTTTGCGCTCGAAGGCACCGAATTCCCCTGGTCCTGCGCCTTCTACAAGGAAACCGGCGCGATGATGCCGAAGGACGGTATCGAGACCCTGCGCGGCTTCGACGCCATTCTGCTCGGTGCAGTCGGCTGGCCGGCGGAGGTGCCGGATTCCGTCTCGCTGCACGGCCTGCTGCTGCCGATCCGCAAGGCCTTCGTGCAATATGCGAATATCCGCCCGCACCGGCTTCTGCCCGGCGTGCAGGGCCCGCTGAAAGCGGATGGGTTCGACATTCTCTGCATCCGGGAAAATACCGAGGGTGAATATTCCGGTGCAGGCGGGCGCGTGCATCAGGGCACTGACGACGAGGTTGCCGTCGAAACCTCGATCTTCACGCGTAAGGGCGTGGAGCGCATCCTGCGCTTCGGTTTCGAACAGGCGCAGAAGCGTCGCGGCAAGCTCGCCTCCATCACCAAGTCCAATGCCCAGAAATATTCGATGGTGTTCTGGGACGAGGTGACCCACAGGCTCGCTGCGGAATATCCAGACGTCGAAGTATCGAGCTATCATATCGACGCCATGGCGGCCCGCATGGTGATGGCGCCGGAAAGCCTTGATGTGGTGGTCGCCTCCAACCTCTTCGGCGATATTCTGACCGATCTCGGCGCAGCCATCCAGGGCGGCCTCGGTTTTGCCGCCTCCGCCAATATCAATCCCGACCGCAGCGCGCCGTCGATGTTCGAGCCGGTGCACGGTTCCGCCCCGGATATCGCCCATCTCGGCATCGCCAATCCCATCGCGGCCATCTGGTCCGGTGCCATGATGCTCGAGCATCTGGGCCAAACGGACGCGGCCGTCAGGATCATGGCGGCGTTGGAAACGGCGACCGGCCGGGGTATCGGCACGGTGCCGGGCAAGGACAAGACGGATGCCATAACGGCCGCAATTCTCGCGGCGCTCGACTGATTTCGGAGAGAGATGATGCAGGGCTTGAAGGACAAGGAACTCTTTCGCCAGACGGGTTTGATCGGCGGCGCATGGAAAACGGCCGCATCGGGAAAAGTGGTCGACGTGATCGACCCTGCGACACAGGCGGTGATCGGCACCGTGCCGGATATGGGCGGCGCGGAGACCCGCGCGGCGATCGAAGCCGCCAACGCCGCTTTCGGCCCGTGGAAAAAGAAAACCCACGCGGAGCGTGCGGCACTTCTCGAAAAATGGTTCGCGCTGATGATCAAGCATGTCGACGATCTCGGCCTGATCCTGACTACGGAGCAGGGCAAGCCGCTCGACGAGGCGAAGGGTGAAATCCGCTATGGTGCCTCCTTCGTGAAATGGTTCGCGGAAGAGGCGCGGCGCATCAGCGGCGGCACCATTCCCTCACCCACACCGGATCGCCGTATCGTCGTGCTGAAGGAGCCTGTCGGCGTCTGCGGCATCATCACGCCGTGGAATTTTCCGAACGCCATGATCACCCGCAAGGTGGCACCCGCCCTTGCCGCCGGCTGTACCGTCGTCATCAAGCCTTCGGAATTCACGCCCTATTCAGCCTTGGCGCTCGGCGTTCTCGCCGAACGGGCCGGTATCCCCTCAGGCGTCATCAACATCGTCACAGGTATGCCGACGGAGATCGGCAATGAGATCATGGCGAACGAGACGGTGCGGAAAATTTCCTTCACCGGCTCCACCCGCGTCGGCTCGCTTTTGATGCGTGGTGCTGCCGACAGCGTCAAGCGGCTGTCGCTGGAGCTTGGCGGCAATGCGCCCTTCATCGTGTTCGACGATGCCGATCTCGATCTTGCCATCGAAGGCGCGCTCGTTTCGAAATTCCGCAATGGCGGCCAGACCTGCGTCTGCGCCAACCGCATTCTCGTTCAGGCGAGCGTCTATGACACCTTCGCCAAAAAACTGGCGGCCCGCGTCGACGCCATGCGGGTCGGCCCCGGAACGGAGGCAGGCGTCTCCATCGGCCCGATGATCAATGAGCCAGCCATCGCCAAAATCCGCGCGCACATCGATGATGCCGTTTCCAAGGGCGCGACGATCATCACCAAGCAGCATGATCTGCCGGAAGGTCCGCAATATACCGCACCGGTTGTGCTGACCGGCGCCACCACGGGCATGCGGCTGGCGAGCGAAGAGACCTTCGGACCTGTCGCCCCGCTCTTCCGCTTCGAGACCGAAGAAGAAGCCATCGCCATTGCCAATGGCACGCCCTTCGGCCTTGCCGCCTATTTTTATACCGAAAGCCTGAAGCGCGCCTGGCGTGTGGGCGAGGCGCTGGAATTCGGCATGGTCGGCCTCAACACCGGGGCGATCTCCACCGAAGTCGCGCCCTTCGGCGGCGTCAAGCAATCCGGCCTCGGCCGCGAGGGCGCGCAGATCGGCATCGAGGAATATCTGGAAATAAAGACGTTTCACATCGGCGGACTTGCCTGAGGACTGTTTCTTTCTCCCCGCCTAAAGGGCCGCTCTGCGGCCCTTCTTTTTGTGTGGGTGCAGCAAAAAACGGCCGAACCGCTGCTGTTAGACTGATGAAACGCCCACAAACCTCTCCTCCGTCATGCTCGGGCCTGTCCCGAGCATCTGCTACCGATTGATTTTACGATAGGTGGACAGATCCTCGGGACAAGCCCGAGGATGACATCGAGTGTGGAGGACGGTTTGTAAAAAAACTGAGCGACAGGAAAGCGACCGCGCTCTACTGAATCTTATCCAGCATCTTGTAATAGAGGCCCACGATCGGCAGGAACCAGGGCTTGCCAAAATGACCCGGCACCGCCGGCCATTCCAGTCCCTTCAGGGGATTGTTATCTGGCCGTCCGAGAATGGCGTCGGCCATGATCATACCGAGATGGGTGGAGAGCTGCGCGCCGTGGCCGGAATAGCCCATCGCGTACCAGACGCCATCCTGATACCCGGCACGCGGGTAACGATCCTTGGTCATATCAACCAGACCGCCCCAGCAATAATCGATCGGCACATGCGCAAGCTGCGGGAAGATACGGTGCAGGCTTTCCGTCAGGATAGCACCGCTCTTGGCGTCGGAACGCTGGTCCGATGTCGCCGAAAAGCGCGCCCGTCCGCCGAAGATCAGGCGATTATCCGGCGCAAGCCGGAAATAATTGCCGATATTCATGGAGTTGACATAGGTGCGGTTGCCCGGAACCGAAGCCCTGATCTCCGCATCCGTCAGCGGCCGCGTGGCGATGATGAAGCTGCCGACGGCGATGATGCGGCGGCGGAAATATCCGAAGCCGGAGGGCGTATAAGCGCCGGTCGCCACCAGAACATTATCTGCCGTCACCTTGCCCCGCGGCGTTTCCAGCGCGTGGGTCCTGCCGTTCTGGATATGCTTCGTCACCGCCGCATTTTCGAAGATCACCGCACCATGTCGGCTCGCAGCCTCGGCGAGGCCCGCCACATAGCGGCCCATATGCATCATGGCGCTCTTCTTCGACAGCATGGCGCCATAAAAGGGCGAGCCAATCTCAGCCTTGAGGTCGGCGACGGACAGCAGCGCCGTGTCGGGATCGACCTCGGCATGCAGCGCCTCGAAGTTCTTCGCCAGCCCTTCGAAATGCTGCGGCTTGGAGGCGAGCTTCAGCTTGCCCGAGCGGCGGAAATTGCAGTCTATGCCTTCTTCAGCGATCAGGGCTTCCAGCGTATCTATGGAAGCATCGAGCGCCCTGTAGAGGGCGATTGCGCGTTCCTTGCCAAGCTCCGCCTTGGCGGAGAGATAGGAATGAGCAAGACCATTGTTGAGATGCCCGCCATTGCGGCCCGAGGCACCCCAGCCGACGCGCTCGCCCTCCAGAACGACAACGCGCGCGCCGGCCTTGGCCAGCTGGCGCGCGGCCCCGAGACCGGTGAAACCTCCACCGATGACGGCGACGTCATAATGACCTTCGACGGGACCTTGCGCCGCCCCCGCAAACAGGGGCGCCGTGTCGTGCCAATAGGAAACGAACTTCATGGTCCCGACCTTTCCTTACAATCCAACCACGCCGGCGAGGCCGGAAATATCGGCAATCTCCACATAACCGTAATAGGGGTTGGCAGGCTCGTGGCCTCTGTTAACCCAGACCTTGTTCTTGATGCCGAGATCATGGGCCGACATCAGGTCGTAACGGAACGACGACGAGACGTGCAGCATGTCTTCCGGGCCGCAGCCGAGCATGTCGAACATATATTCGAAAGCCTTGAAGCGCGGCTTGTAGGCCTGCGCCTGCTCGGCGGTATAGACCGCGTGGAACGGCGCGCCGAGCTTTTCGACATTCGACATGATCTGTGAGTTCATGGCGTTTGACAGGATGACGAGCGGAATTTCCTTCGCCACCTTGGCAAGACCGGCCGGAACATCCGCATGCGGACCCCAGGTCGGAACGCGCTCGTAAACGAAGGTGGCGTCCTCATCCTTGAAGGCCACGCCATTGCGCTTGCAGCTGCGCGACAGCGAATTGTGAACCACCTGGGCATAGGGCTGCCAGGCGCCCATGATCTCATCCAGACGGTAGGCCGCGAAATTCTTGATGAACTGCTGCATCTGCGCTTCGTCGAGACGATCACCGTAGAGATCGCGGGCGGCCTCGGCCATCTGGAAATTGATGAGCGTACCGTAGCAGTCGAAGGAAATGTATTTCGGGCGGAAGATGGTCATGTCGTCGTCATCCTTGCTTGGAGATCGGCCGTGCCGGAATGAATTGATCATAGAAAGCCTTTGCCCGGTCGGCGCACCGCAATTGCCATCAGCGAAAGCAGATTGTTGCGTATGCACCCGCCTGTTTGGCAGAGAGTTGCGTTCGCGCGCTAGGCCCTCCCCCTTCAGCCCCCGTCTTGCCGCCTGATGCGAATAACAGGCGGCATAAGATGCGGCGGCGGGTAAAAGCAACAGTGAAACATATCGAACCTTGCCATTCGTCGGGACAATGTTCTTTTACCCCCGGTCTATCAATAAACGAGAAGAATAAAACGGGAGTTGGGCCATGCAAGCCAGCCTGATCGATATCCAGAATTTTGAGCCTCAACACCTCGATGCCGCCGTCGAGCTTTCCCGGCAGGCCGGCTGGCCGCACCGCAGGCAAGACTGGGCGCTCGTTCTTTCCTTAAGCAAAGGCTTTGTCGCGCTCGAAAACGGGCGTGTCGTCGGAACCGCGATGGCGACGCTTCTCGGAGACACCTGCGCAACCGTCAATATGGTGATCGTGGACGAAACCATGCGCGGCCGGGGCCTTGGACGCCAGCTGATGCAGGCGGCAATCGATGCCGCAGGAAATCGCGAATGCTGTCTGGTCGCCACTGCCGACGGCCTGCCGCTCTACGAGAAAATGGGCTTCGCCGCCTGCGGCGAGGTGCTGCAGCATCAGGGCATTCCAGCCGCGACCGACAAGCCAGCCGGTGTGGCGTGGGTGGAAACCGTCGCCCCGGCAGAGCTTGCGGCGCTCGATGCACAGGCTTTCGGTGCGGACCGCACGGCGCTTTTTGCAGAACTTGCAGACAGGGCGCGTTTCGCGGTCGTGCAGGAGCAGGGCGTCATCAAAGGCTTTGCAGGCCTGCGCGACTTCGGCCGCGGCGAGGTCATCGGCCCGGTCGTGGCGGAAAATGCCGACATCGCGCGAGATCTGATCACCTTCGTATTTTCCGAGCGCCCCGGCGCATTCCTGCGCGTGGACACCACCGCCGATACGGGCCTTGGCCCCTGGCTTGCCGAACACGGGCTTGGCCATGTCGGCGGCGGCATCGCCATGCGCCGGCCGAAGGCCGAAATCTCAGCCGACAAAAAACTGAAAACATTCGCACTGACCAGCCAGGCGCTGGGCTGAATCCGGAGAGACCCATGTTAAGCAATTCACTGATCGAACTGGACCGCGCCCATCTGGTCCACCCCGTCTCTTCGTTCCGCGGCCATGAAAAGCTAGGCGTGCGGGTGCTGAAGTCGGCAAAGGGCGCCACCATCACCGATATGACCGGCCACCAGCTGATCGACGGTTTTGCCGGCCTCTGGTGCGTCAATGCCGGTTATGGTCATGACAGCATCGTCGAGGCGGCTGCAAAGCAGATGCGCGAATTGCCCTATGCCACCGCCTATTTCGACATTGGCAGCGAACCGGCCATTCGGCTGGCCTCCGAACTTGCCGACCGTGCGCCCGGCGATCTAAACCACGTCTACTTCACGCTTGGTGGATCCGACGCGGTGGACAGCACCATCCGCTTCATCCGCTATTACTGGCACGCAAAGGGTGAGCCGCAGCGCGATCAGTTCATCTCCATCGAACAAGGGTACCACGGCTCCACCACAGCCGGCTCCGGCCTGACCGCCCTGCCCGCCTTCCATGCCGGGTTCGGCGTGCCTTACGACTGGCAGCACAAAATCCCGTCGCATTATGCCTATCGCAATCCGGTCGGCGACGATCCCGCCGCCATCATCGCCTCTTCGCTGCAAATCCTGAAAGACAAGATCGAGGCTATCGGGCCGGAGCGGGTCGCCGCCTTTTATGCCGAGCCCATTCAGGGTTCGGGCGGCGTTCTCGTACCGCCGACTGGCTGGATCAAGGCCATCCGCGACCTTTGCAGTTCTTACGGCATTCTCTTCGTCGCCGACGAAGTGATTACCGGCTTCGGCCGCACAGGACCGCTGTTTGCCTGTGCCGACGAGGATATCGTGCCGGACTTCATCACCGCCGCCAAGGGCCTCACCTCCGGTTATGTGCCGATGGGCGCCGTCTTCATGGCCGATCATGTTTATGATACAATAGCCGACTTTGCGGGCGATGCGGCTGTCGGGCATGGTTACACCTATTCCGCCCATCCCGTCAGCGCCGCGGTTGGCCTCGAAGTGCTGAAACTCTACGAAGGCGGGCTGCTGGAAAATGGCCGTCGCGCCGGTGCGCGGCTGATGGCCGGGCTGGAAGGATTGAGAAGCCACCCGCTGGTCGGCGATGTTCGCGGCCGCGGCATGCTCGCTGCCATCGAGCTTGTGACCGACAAGGAAAAGAAGACCCCGCTGCCGGCTGCGGCAGTTCCGGCGCGCAAGGTGTTCGATCGCGCCTGGGAGAACGGTCTGATCGTGCGCGCCTTCGCCAACGGCACCCTCGGTTATGCGCCGCCGCTCTGCTGCACCGATGACGAGATCGACGCCATTATCGAACGAACGCTGAAAACCCTCGACCAGACACTCGAGGACCCGGCTGTGCGGGCCGCCATGGCCTGAGGCCACACGCGAATTGCGTTGCGACACCGTCTCGAAATGTCGCAACGCCATACATATTCGCAATATTCTGCCGAAGAGCCGATCCTTTTCGGCGAATCCGGCGTGCTGGAAGTGCCAAACTACCCTTGGAAAAAGCACCAAACGCCATGAAAACAGGCGTAATCAAGAAAGGGAACGGGGCAAGGATCCCGTCCGGGAACAGAATAAAATGCCGTAGCCTTCCCAAGAGGCCAGGGCGGCAGAGCGGAGACCGACATTGCCCAAAAAACTGAACGACTTCAAATATATGAGCTTCGACGTTGTGGGAACTCTCATCGATTTCGAAGGCGGCCTTAAATCGACGCTGATCCAGATTGGCGCTGAAAACGGGGTCGAGGTGGACGGTGAAAAGGCACTCGGCCTTTACCGTGCGGCGCGTTACTCCGACGCAACCGACCTGTTTCCCGACGATCTCGTCCGCGTCTATCTGATCATCGCTCCGGAACTGGGCCTGCCGGGGGAGCGCGCCCTTGGCGAGCGCCTGCGCGATGCTGCCCGGAACTGGAAGGGTTTCGAGGACAGCCGTGCGGCCATGGCCGAGCTTGCAAAGACGCACCGCCTCATCGCCATGACCAATGCCCAGCGCTGGGCCTTCGAATATTTCTCGAAAGAACTCGGCAGTCCTTTTCATGCCGCTTTCACCGCGGATGATACCGGCACGGAAAAGCCGGATCCCGCATTCTTCGAGAAGGTTTTCGCTTTCGTTGAAAGCGAAGGCGCATCGAAGGACGACATTCTGCACGTTGCGCAAAGCCAGTACCACGATATCGGCATTTCACGGAAACTCGGAATGACCAATTGCTGGATCGAGCGACGCCACGCCCAGAAGGGATATGGCGGCACGATCGAGCCGGAAAACTTTACCGAACCGGACTATCACTTCACGTCCATGGCCGGCCTTGCGGAGGCCGTGCGACAGGCGGGCGGCTGAACCGCCTTTGCCGATGGCATGGCGCGAACTGGGACGCGACATGCCGGAAATCTTTGCAGACGCCATTTCAACAAACATACAAAAGGGGAAGACCATGAGTGACAGGATTACAAACTGGACCCGCTCTGACGATGCCGCCGTTGAACAGGCGATCCGTCGCGGCGCGACGCGGCGAGAGCTGCTTCACATGATGCTGGCCGGCGGCGTTGCGCTTTCCGCCGGTTCGGCCATTCTCGGCCGCGCCTCGCAGGCCGTGGCGGCCACCCCCGTTTCCGGCGGCACGCTGAAGGCGGCCGGCTGGTCCGCCTCCACGGCCGACACGCTCGACCCTGCAAAGGCGTCGCTTTCCACGGACTACGTGCGTTGCTGCGCACTCTACAACCGATTGAGCTTCCTTGATATTTCCGGCACTCCACAGATGGAGCTTGCCGAATCCATCGAAACGAAGGACGCCAAGACCTGGACCGTAAAGCTGCGTTCCGGCGTCACGTTCCATGACGGCAAGGCGCTGACCGCAGACGACGTGGTCTATTCGCTGAAACGCCATCTCGATCCGGCCGTCGGTTCCAAGGTTGCCAAGATCGCCGCCCAGATGACCGGCTTCAAGGCCCTCGACAAGAGCACCGTCGAGATTACACTCGCAAATGCGAATGCCGACCTGCCGGCCATCCTCGCCTTGCACCACTTCATGATCGTCGCCGATGGCACCACGGATTTCTCCAAGGGCAACGGCACCGGCGCCTTCAAGCTTGAGAAATTCGAGCCGGGCGTACGTTCGGTCATGGCCAAGAATGCCAATTACTGGAAGTCCGGTGGCCCACACGTCGACAGCTTCGAGTTCTTCGCGATCGCCGAAGACAATGCCCGCGTCAACGCACTCATTTCGGGCGATATCCACCTTGCGGCAGCCATCAATCCACGTTCGCTACGCCTGCTCGACAAGCAGGAGGGTATCGTTCTGTCCAAGGGCACGTCCGGCAACTATACCAACCTCAACATGCGGCTGGACCAGGCACCGGGCAACAATGCCGATTTCGTCGCCGGCATGAAGTCGATCGTCAATCGCGAGCAGATCGTCAAGGCGGCTCTGCGTGGTCTCGGTGAAGTCGGCAATGACCAGCCCGTGCCGCCGATGAGCCCCTACCACAATCCGGACCTGAAGCCGAAAGCCTTCGATCCCGACAAGGCGAAGTTCCACTTCGAAAAAGCGGGTCTCATCGGCCAGTCCATCCCGGTCATCACCTCGGATGCCGCAAACTCCGCCGTAGACATGGCGATGATCATCCAGGCGTCCGCCGCGGAAATCGGCGTCAAGCTGGATGTGCAGCGTGTTCCCTCCGATGGTTACTGGAGCAATTACTGGCTGAAGGCGCCGGTTCACTTCGGCAACATCAACCCGCGCCCGACGCCGGACATTCTGTTCTCGCTGCTTTACGCCTCCGATGCGCCATGGAACGAAAGCCAGTACAAGTCGCCGAAGTTCGACAAGATGATGCTCGAAGCACGCGGCATGCTGGACATGGAAAAGCGCAAGCAGATCTACTTCGAGATGGAAACGATGATCGCCGACGAAGCCGGCACCATCATTCCCGCCTATATTACCAATGTCGATGCCATCACCTCCAAGCTGAAGGGTCTGGAAGCCAATCCGCTCGGCGGCATGATGGGTTACGCCTTTGCTGAATACGTCTGGCTCGAAGCCTGATAGACCAAATGGGGCCGGGTGCTGAAAAGTACCCGGCAACGTTCCGCCAGTGCGGAAAGCCTAGCGCATCGGGCAGAAGATCATGTTCGATTTTCTTCTATAGCGATTCGTGGATTCAAAGAGTTAGAGCGTTTATGCGTCCTGTAGGATGCGAGGCGCTCTAATGGCCAGGCAGGTCGCAGGAGCATGTGAATGAACAGCCGGATATTGTCCCTTATTGCCAGGCGGCTGGTCGTCATGTTGACGACCCTGCTTATCGTGTCGTTTATCGTCTTTTCCGCCACCAGCCTGCTGCCCGGCGACACGGCGACGATCCTTCTCGGCCAGTCGGCGACGCCTGAAGCCGTCGCCGGTCTGCGCACCGCCATGCATCTTGATGACCCGGCCCTCCTGCGTTTCGTTCGCTGGCTTTTCGGCCTGCTGCAGGGCGAGCTCGGCACCTCCTACGCCAATAATATGGCGATCGCCGACCTCATCGGCCCGCGTTTCGTCAACTCCATGAAGCTTGCCGGCATCACCACACTCATCGCCGTACCGCTGGCCCTGACGCTTGGCATCAGCTCCGCCATGCTGCGTGGGACGCTTTATGACCGCGCCGTCACGATCCTCACCATCGGCGTCATTTCCGTGCCGGAATTCATGATAGCGACGCTGGCCGTGTTGCTTTTCGCTGTCTATCTCAAATGGCTGCCGGCCCTGTCGCTCATCAGCGAGGTCCATAGCGTGTTCGATATGCTGCGCGTTTACGCCATGCCGGTCATCACCCTCACCTTCGTGGTGTCGGCGCAGATGATCCGCATGAGCCGCGCCGCCGTCATTGAGACGCTTGATACGCCCTATGTGGAAATGGCGCTTTTAAAGGGCGCACCGCGCATGCGGATCGTGCTGCGCCACGCGCTGCCCAATGCGCTCGGCCCGATCGTCAATGCGGTGGCATTGTCGCTCTCCTATCTCGTGGGGGGCGTCATCATCGTCGAGACCATCTTCAACTATCCGGGTATCGCCAAGCTGATGGTCGATGGTGTCGCGACGCGCGACCTGCCGCTGATCCAGAGCTGCGCGATGATTTTCTGCGTGGGTTATCTC
>Ga0209070_100452_pt1 | contig 24241 bp, 25 predicted proteins | sample SynthPrep_5_END__FD_187205 | JGI IMG/M metagenome (GOLD analysis project Ga0209070, IMG submission 187205) | Synthetic microbial communities from Ohio, USA - SynthPrep_5_END_DS10_MetaG (SPAdes) (version 2) | ecosystem: Engineered > Bioreactor > Aerobic > Activated sludge | place: USA: Ohio... | reverse complement strand
CACGAGCGCCCTGGCGGCGCGTTACCAGCGTTGCTCTGTTTTGCACGCCGCTGGTTGCTGCGCCTCTATACGTTCACGCGCAAGAGGCAAGCTCTGCCGCAGAGGAAGAACCCTTCCGCCTGGCGCCAATTATCGTCAACGCCAAGGCCTCGGCAGGTGATGACGCCAGTTCGGTGGTTGCCCGGGAGCTGTGGGTCGGTGGCAAGGTCGCCACCAGCATCCTCAATACCCCGGCATCCGTTTCCGTCGTTACCCAGAAGGAAATCGAGCAGCGCAGCGTCAACACCACAGAAGAACTCCTGCAATACACGCCAGGCGTGATCACCGACTACTACGGCAGCGATGACCGCAACGACTACTTCAAGATTCGTGGCTTCCAGGCGACCACCTACCGCGACGGTTTGACACTGAGTTCCATGCGCGGTGTTCGCGAAGACCCGTTCGCCTTCGAGCGCGTTGAAATTCTGCGGGGCGCCAACTCCACGTTGTTTGGCGCAGCCGACCCAGGTGGTTCGGTGAACTTTGTGACCAAGAAACCGCGCTTCGAGAAGTTCGGTCAGATCTACGGCACTTACGGTTCCTTCAACCACAAGGAAACCGGCATCGACGTCGGTGATGTGCTGAATGCGGATAAGACCTTGGCTTATCGTTTCACCGGCAAGTTTCAGGACAGTGATCGTGAGTACGATCACTCTCAGGACGACAATCAGCTCCTCATGGGCGGCCTGATCTGGGCGCCGACGGCCTATACCTCGGCAACGCTCGTCGTGGATCACCTCAAGACCAAGAGCACCCCCAACAGTGGTGGCTACCCGACAGACAGGGAATATGACCGCGATGAATTCTTCGGTGAGCCTGGCTACAACTTCCACGATGTGGAACGCACCAATATCAGTGGTAGTTTCACTCACGATTTCGACAACGGTTTCATCCTGCGCAGCAACCTGCGGTACAGCGAGCTGACGGATGATTTTGCTTACCTGTACCTGAGCGGCACAGGAACGGGAACCCTGCGAGATCGTGACGCTTTTGGTACCGATACTGAGGCCGAGCAGGTCAACGGTAATCTGATGCTGCAGTACGATGCCCGCTTCGGAAATATCGATAGCAGCACCATGGTGGGGGTCGAGTACGGCGACTCCACAACTGACGCCAGCTCTATCTACGCCCGAGGAATCGCGGGAGAAGTGGCGCCCATTGATATTGCCAACCCGGTCTACAGTGGTGCTCCAGGCGGGCTGCTGCCCTATCGCCACGTGAAACAGGAGTACACGACCAAGGCTGTATTCCTGCAACAGAACCTGTCCTTCTACGACCGCGTTATCGTCACTGCAGGCGTGCGTAACGATTCGATGGACCTGGCTGAAACCAACAAGCTCAACACCGTCAAAACCTCGGACAGTTTTTCTGAAACGTCTTACCGTGGCGCGTTGACCTTCATCGTCACTGACGAGGTTTCGACCTATGTAAGCATGGTGGAGTCCGTTTCTCCGCCCGAGATTGGCGTCACTCCGAAGCGTGGCAAGCAGTATGAAGTAGGCGCGAAATATTCACCTGCTGGTATGAACGCGCTCTTTTCCGCAGCCATCTATGACTTGACTCAGGAAAATGTCTCCATTGCTGTTGTTGTACCTGGCGGTGGTATTCAGCAGCAGACGGTTGGTGAGACAAGGGTGCGAGGCCTGGATCTGGAAGCCAAGGCTGAGCTGACCGAGAAGCTGAGCCTGGTTGGCGGATACTCCTACATGAAGTCAGATGTACTTCGCGGTTCGCTGTGGGATGGCACGTCTCTCAAAGGCAATGAATTTGAAGTCACTCCACGGCATAGCGCTTCACTCTGGAGCTACTACAGTGTGCCGGGCACGAAGGTGAGCGTAGGTCTGGGCGCCCGTTACATTGGTGAATATTACTTTGGTGCTGCCAACACCGATAAAAGTGATGCCGCTACAGTGTTCGACGCCGCCTTCACCTACAACATCGTCAAGGGCACAGATCTGGCTCTCAACGTCAGCAATCTGCTGGATGAGCAGCATGTGGTCGGCTCCGGTACGGCTGATTACTACAACCCGGGCCGTGAAGTTACCGCCAAGCTGAGCTACAGCTGGTAAGTCGGCTCAGGTGCCTGGACGGGGCCAGTTGCCATTGGTTGGCGTTGGCTTCAGGGCTCAATAAAAAACCGGCTTCGGCCGGTTTTTTCATGTCTGCAGCAGTGCCAGTACAACGATTGTTGCAAGCGCGATAAGTGCGGCAACGAGCATCTCGCGCTTGGCACGTACCTGGCTGGTCAGGATCGCCTCGGTTCGCCCGGGGTCACGGGCGACCGTAATCCAGCGGCCTTGCAGCAACTGGTACCAGTCTTCGCTGGTCATCCAGCAGGCCGCGCGATGCACCGGTTGATCGAGTGCTGCAAAAAGCTCCTGGCATGTCAGCGGGCCCAGGTTGAGCCTGAAATGCTGGCCGTGCCGTTCGCAGTCGAGCTCCAGGCGGATCATGGGGCGGGCATCTTCTGCGTCGTCTTCGTTCAGATCCGGAATCCGAACTTCATAGGCTGTAATCTGGGCAGTGCCAGGTCGGAGAAATGCCTGCCTTATGCTTTTTAATATAAGGCGCCCGAGCAGGTAATAGGCTCCCAGCGCAATGGCGATCAACCCGAGCCATAACAAGCCTCCGAACACCAGCAGGAGGGTGACGAAAATGATCTCCATGACTATTGCCAGAACACAAGAAAGGGCGCTGTCAGCCAGCTGCCGTAGGCCATCGCACCAACCAGTAGAAGCCCGTAAACGAGTTGGCTTGGGTGGTGTTCCGCTCGCGCATGAGCAGGCCGGTCGTGGGGGACGTAAAGGCTGAAGGTACCCGCATCCTTGTCGAGCATGACCTGCGGCTCGTCTCGGACCAGGTACTCGATTTCGTACCTCGCGCCTGCGTATTCATAGCTCAGCCTGTAAACGGTTCGTATGCCGATCCAGCTGATGCGATTGCCGCGAATGCGTGTATCGATCCGACGTTGATCGATGATCCTGGCTTCGACCAGGCTATGGGGGCGGCCTAGGTCGCGTGCGCCCTCATACAGCCATTGGCCGATGCCTGCCATCAGCACCACCCAGAAGAGCAGAAGCAATGGTGTAAGAAGTGTAATTGCGAGGCCCATTGCCAATTCGAACCAATCCATGTCGTACCGATATCCCTTTTTGGTAGGTGCCCATTCTACTGAGGCGTCGGCAGGATGTGAGGATGGTCGCGGTCGCCTGTGACATGCAGCGCATTCACCAGCGGCAATAAGCCCCTTGGCCAGGCTCGTCTCCCTCTGCATGAAAATGAGAAGATGATGCGATTGGGTATACCCCTTGGAAAGTTCGAGGATGAAGATGTCGTTTACCCGCAGACAAGTGCTCGCCGGTCTGGCTGGTCTGGGTGTTGCCGGCCTGGGCGCAGGTGGTGTGCGTTACTGGCTCGGGCGCCCGGAGAACGTGGCGAGCCATGACTACGAGCTGATCGCCGCGCCGCTGGACCTGGAACTGGTGCCGGGGCACAAGACGCCGGCCTGGGGCTATGGCGGCCAGGCGCCGGGATTGGAGTTGCGCTGTCGGCAGGGTGAGCGTTTGCGGGTACGCTTCATCAACAAGCTGGATGTACAGAGCACCATCCATTGGCACGGCATTCGTCTGCCGCTGGAAATGGACGGCGTGCCCTATGTCTCCCAGGCACCGGTGCTGCCGGGCGAATACTTCGATTACGACTTCATCTGCCACGACGCCGGCAGCTTCTGGTACCACCCGCACACCACCAGTGCCGAGCAATTGGGCCGCGGTCTGGTCGGCCCGCTGATCGTCGAGGAGCGCGAGCCGACGGGCTTTCGCCATGAGCGCACGCTGAGCCTGAAGACCTGGCATATCGACGAACAGGGCGCCTTCAGCGAATTTCTGGTGCCGCGTCAGGCGGCGCGCGAGGGTACGCGTGGGCGCTTGACCACCATCAACGGCGAACCGAACCCGACCCTCGAATTACCTGCAGGGCAGGTGGTGCGCCTGCGCCTGATCAACGTCGACAACACCATCACCTATCGCCTCAATCTGCCGGGTAGCGAGGCGCGCATCTATGCGCTGGATGGCAACCCGGTGCAGCCGCGGCCTTTGGGCAAGGAGTACTGGCTCGGCCCAGGCATGCGTATCGACCTGGCACTGAAGGTGCCGGCGGCTGGGCAGGAGCTGTCCCTGCGCAACGGGCCGCTGCGCCTGGCGACCTTGAAAGGCATCGCCGGTGCCGAAACTGCTGGAGATTGGCCTCCGCCGTTGCCGGCCAACCCGATTGCCGAGCCGGATCTGGCCCGCGCCGAGACGCTGCGCTTCAACTTCGAGTGGGCAGCTGCGCTGGCCTCGCCGACCGACGAGGCCGCCGGTCGCTACAAGTACTGGCAGATCAACGGCCAGGCCTGGGACATCAACGACAAGACCTGCGCCGATCGCCCGATCGCCACGCTGAAGAAGGATGGTCACTACATCTTCGTGCTGCGCAATATGGCGCAGTATCAGCACCCGATTCATCTGCACGGCATGACTTTCAAGGTGCTGGGCTCGGACCGGCGCAAGATCATTCCGTATTTCACCGACACCTATCTGTTGGGCAAGAACGAGACCGCGCGCATCGCCTTCGTCGCGGATAATCCCGGTGTGTGGATGTTCCACTGCCACGTCATCGACCATATGGAAACGGGGCTGATGGCGGCCATCGAAGTGGTGTAGGGTATGCGCCGTTTTCAGGTCAGCCTAGCAGGGCGGCCTCCCTTCGGATTGATGCAATGAAACGACCGCAGATCATCGATCGCTCGCGTGACGAGCACTTCATGCGCCTGGCGCTGGCGCAGGCGTGCCTGGGCGCGGAGCAGGGCGAGGTGCCGGTCGGCGCCGTACTTGTGCAGGATGGCGAGGTGGTCGGGCAGGGCTTCAACTGCCCGATTCTGCGTCACGACCCCAGTGCCCACGCCGAGATGGTGGCGATTCGCGCGGCGGCGCAAAGCGTGCAGAACTACCGACTGCCCGGCAGCACCCTGTATGTCACGCTGGAGCCCTGCAGCATGTGCGCTGGCCTGATCGTGCATGCGCGCATCGCCCGGGTGGTCTTCGCTGCCAGCGAGCCGCGTGCGGGGGTGGCGATCAGTCAGGGGCAGTTCTTCGATCAGGGCTTTCTCAACCATCGCGTGCGGGTGGAGGGCGGCTTGCTGGCCGAGGAGAGTGGGGCGCTGCTGAAAGAGTTCTTCAAGGCTCGGCGAGGCTGAGCGTTCTTACAGGGAATGAGCATGAACAAACGGATGTTGAGTCTGCTGGCGCTCCTGGCTGCGCCGGCGTTCGCGGAGCAACCCGAGGTGTATCTGGTCGCCAGCGTGCAGTTGGGCGGCTCCAACCTGGCGCAGAGCATTTTCCTGCACGAGCCGCAGATCACCACGCTTGCAGAGTGCCAGGAGGCCGTGCGTATCGGGCAGCGTGATCGCGACTGGCAGCGTTATCACCACATTTTCATGCGTGATCGTTTTCAGGGCTTTACCGGTCATCTGGACTATCGCTGCGTGTTCAGCACTCAGCGTTTCAGTGGCTGGAACGACCGCGCGCGTTACAACCATCCTTATCTGATCAGCATCGACGAGCAGGCCAACCTGCAGGTGGAGCGGATATCGAGTCAGGCGCAGTGCGCCACTCGGCTCAAAGGCCTGCCACACGCGCGGCAGGCGATCAGCCGCTGTGCGGTGGGGAATCAGAGTTTGCTCTGACCGCTTAGAGCGGCGGAGTTTCTTCTTCGGGCTTGCGCTTGTCGATGCCGGGCAGGTGGATACCACTCTCGGCCACTTGCGTGCCTTCCAGCTGCGGCTGGGTCACCCAGGTGAGAATGTCGTAGTAACGACGGATGTTGCGCACGAAGTGTACCGGCTCGCCGCCGCGGGCATAGCCGTAGCGGGTCTTGCTGTACCACTGCTTTTGCGCCAGGCGCGGCAGGATCTTCTGCACATCGGCCCACTTGTTCGGGTCCAGCCCTTCGGCTTCGGTCAGCTTGCGCGCATCTTCCAGGTGGCCGCCGCCGACGTTGTAGGCGGCCAGGGCGAACCAGGTGCGATCCGGCTCGACGATGCCTTCCGGCAGTTGCTGGTGAACCTGGATGAAGTAGCGGGCACCGCCGTCGATGCTCTGTTTGGGGTCGAGGCGGTTGGAGACGCCGACCGACTGGGCGGTGCGCTGAGTGAGCATCATCAGGCCGCGTACACCGGTCTTGGACGTGGCGTTGGGTTGCCACAGCGACTCCTGATAGCCCATGGCGGCGAGCAGGCGCCAGTCAACCTGGTTGGCGTGACCGGCCTGGCGGAACATCTTCTCGTAGCGCGGCAGGCGCTGCTGCAGGTGCTGGGCGAAGGTGTAAGCGCCTACGTAGCCGAGCACGTCGACATGGCCGTAGTAGCGTTCCTTCAGGCGCTGCAGGGTGCCGTTAGCCTCGGAGCGTTCGAGGAAGGCGTCAATCTCAACCAGCAGGCTGTCATCCTCGCCGGCGGCTACCGCCCAGCGCATGGTGTTGGTGTCGCCCAGGTCGAAGGCGACTCGCACGTTGGGAAAGTACACCTGGTTCATCGCCAGCTCGTTGGAGTCGACCAGGGTCAGGTCGATCTGTCCTTCGTCGACCATGCGCAGCAGGTCGACCACCTCGACTGCGTCGGATACCTCGAACTCCAGCTCCGGCTGTTCCAGCTTGAGGGCGGCCAGCTGTTCGGCATGGCTGCTGCCGGCCAGCACCAGAATGCGTTTGCCGACCAGATCTTCGGGTTTGGTCGGACGGGTTTCGCCCTGGCGATAGATGACCTGTGGCGTGACTTCCAGATAGGGAATCGAGAAGCGTGCCTGGCGCTGGCGCTGTGGCGTGTCCACAAGGCCGGCGGCAGCCATGACCGGGCCGTTGGCGAGGTCGAGGCTGGAAAACAGACTGTCGAGGTTGTCTGCGGTTTCGATCTTCAGCTCCAGGCCGAGATCGGTGGCGAAGCGCTTGGCCAGTTCGTATTCGAAACCGGTGGCGCCGTTGCGGTCCTGGAAATAGGTGGCGGGGCTGTTACGAGTGACCACGCGCAGCTCACCCTCCGCCTTTGCCTGCTCGAGTACGCTGGGCTTGGGGTCTTCGCCACAGCCAGCAGGCATCAGGAGGGTTCCAATCGCCAACAGCCCTGTGGCGCAACGCATGCGTATCGCAGGTCGTGCAAACATCGGCGCAGTATACGCAAAGCGCAGGCGGTGCCATATCTCGACAGCGCTTCGCTTCTCTGCTAGTACGCGTTCGTCCTTTAAGCGCCAGGCTACAGGTGCCGCGGGCCAACGCTTTAGGGTAGAATGCCCGGCCTCCAGCACACCCCTTCCCAGAGGCTGTTCCGACGATGTTGATTCTGCGCGGCGCTCCCGCCCTTTCCGCTTTCCGCCACAGCAAATTGCTCGAGCAACTGACCAGCAAGGTGCCGGCCGTGACCGGGCTGTACGCCGAGTTCGCGCATTTCGCCGATGTGACGGGCGTACTCAACGCCGATGAAGAACAAGTGCTGGCGCGGCTGCTCAAGTACGGCCCGAGCGTGCCGGTGCAGGAGCCCAGCGGCAAACTGTTCCTGACCATTCCGCGTTTCGGCACCATTTCGCCCTGGTCGAGCAAGGCCAGCGACATCGCCCGTAACTGTGGCCTGGCCAAGGTCCAGCGTCTGGAACGCGGTATCGCCTATTACGTCAGCGGCGAACTGAGCGAAGCCGACAGCGCTGCCGTCGCCGCCCTGCTGCATGACCGCATGACCCAGCTGGTGCTGAGCGCCCTTGAGGACGCTGCCGCGCTGTTCAGCCATGCCGAGCCCAAGCCGCTGACTGCAGTGGACGTGCTCGGTGGTGGCCGTGCCGCTCTGGAGCAGGCCAACCAGGATCTGGGCCTGGCCCTGGCCGAGGACGAAATCGACTACCTGGTGAAGAGCTTCAATGACCTGGGGCGCAATCCGCACGACATCGAACTGATGATGTTCGCCCAGGCCAACTCCGAGCACTGCCGCCACAAGATCTTCAATGCCAGTTGGGACATCGACGGCGAGAGCCAGGACAAGTCGCTGTTCGGCATGATCAAGAACACCTACCAGATGCATAACGAGGGCGTGCTGTCCGCCTACAAGGACAACGCCTCGGTGATCAAAGGCCACACCGCCGGGCGTTTCTTCCCCAACCCTGAGAGCCGCCAGTACGGCGCGGTGCAGGAGCCGGTGCATATTCTGATGAAGGTGGAGACGCACAACCACCCGACCGCCATCGCCCCGTTCCCTGGCGCGTCCACCGGCTCCGGTGGTGAGATTCGTGACGAAGGCGCGACCGGCCGTGGCGCCAAACCGAAGGCCGGCCTGACCGGTTTCTCGGTCTCCAACCTGAACATCCCCGATTTCCTCCAGCCCTGGGAAAAGCCCTATGGCAAGCCCGAGCGTATCGTCAGCGCGCTGGACATCATGATCGAAGGCCCGCTGGGCGGCGCCGCGTTCAACAACGAGTTCGGCCGCCCGGCGCTCAACGGCTACTTCCGTACCTTCGAGCAGGCTGTCAGCAGCCCGCGCGGTGAGGAAGTGCGTGGCTACCACAAGCCGATCATGCTCGCCGGCGGTCTCGGCAACATCCGCGAGAACCACGTACAGAAGGGCGAGATTTCCGTCGGCGCCAAGCTGATCGTGCTCGGCGGCCCGGCCATGCTCATCGGCCTGGGCGGCGGCGCCGCCTCGTCGATGGCCACCGGTGCCAGCTCGGCCGATCTGGATTTTGCTTCGGTGCAGCGCGAGAACCCGGAAATGGAACGCCGCTGCCAGGAGGTCATCGACCGCTGCTGGCAGCTGGGCGAGGCCAACCCGATCAAGTTCATCCACGACGTCGGCGCCGGTGGTATCTCCAATGCCCTGCCGGAACTGATCAACGACGGCGGTCGCGGTGGCCGTTTCGAGCTGCGTAACGTGCCCAACGATGAGCCGGGTATGGCTCCGCACGAAATCTGGTGCAACGAGTCGCAGGAGCGTTACGTCCTGTCCGTCGACGCTGCCGACTTCGAGCGTTTCAAGGCCATCTGCGAGCGTGAGCGCTGCCCGTTCGCTGTAGTCGGCGAGGCCACTGCAGAGCCGCACCTGACAGTGACCGACAGCCACTTTAGCAACACCCCGGTGGACATGCCGTTGGAAGTGCTGCTGGGCAAACCGCCGCGCATGCACCGCAGTGTCAGCCGCGAAGCCGAGCAGGGCGATGATTTCAGCGCCGCCAGCGTCGATATCGAAGAAGCCCTGGGTCGTGTGCTGCATCACCCGGCCGTGGCCAGCAAGAGCTTTTTGATCACCATCGGCGACCGCACCATCACCGGTCTGGTGGCTCGCGACCAGATGGTCGGCCCGTGGCAGGTGCCGGTGGCCGATTGCGCCGTGACTGCCACCAGCTTCGACGTCTACACCGGTGAAGCCATGGCCATGGGCGAGCGCACGCCGCTGGCGCTGCTCGACGCACCGGCTTCCGGGCGCATGGCGGTGGGTGAGACCGTTACCAACCTGGCCGCTGCACGCATCGAGAAAATCTCCGACATCAAACTGTCGGCTAACTGGATGGCGGCTGCCGGCCACCCGGGCGAAGACGCCCGCCTGTATGACACCGTCAAGGCTGTCGGCATGGAGCTGTGCCCGGCGCTGGGCATTACCATTCCGGTGGGCAAGGACTCCATGTCCATGAAAACCCGCTGGCAGGATGAAGGCGTCGACAAGAGCGTGACCGCGCCGTTGTCGCTGGTGATCACCGGCTTCGCTCCGGTGCAGGACATCCGTCAGACCCTGACCCCGCAACTGCGCATGGACAAGGGCGAGACCGACCTGATTCTGATCGACCTCGGCCGTGGTCAGAACCGCATGGGCGCCTCGATCCTGGCGCAGGTCTATGCGCAGATCGGCCAGCAGGTGCCGGACCTCGACGACGCCGAAGACCTCAAGGCCTTCTTCGCCGTGATCCAGGGCCTGAATGCCGACGGCCACCTGTTGGCTTACCACGACCGTTCCGATGGCGGTCTGCTGACCACTGTGCTGGAAATGGCCTTCGCCGGTCATTGCGGTCTGTCGCTGAACCTCGACGCGCTGGCTGATGACAGCTCCGAGCTGCCAGCGGTGCTGTTCAACGAAGAGCTGGGGGCGGTGATCCAGGTGCGTCAGGACGCCACTCCGGAAGTGCTGGCGCAGTTCAGCGCCGCCGGTCTGGACGAATGCGTGGCCGTGATTGGCCAGGCCGTGAACAACGGCGAGGTCAGCATCAGCTTCAATGGCGAACCGGTGTTCGCCGGTGAGCGCCGTCTGCTGCAGCGTCAGTGGGCCGAAACCAGCTACCGCATCCAGCGTCTGCGCGATAACGCGCAGGGCGCGGATCAGGAGTTCGACCTGCTGTTGGAAGAAGACAATCCCGGTCTGTCGATCAAGCTCGGCTTCGACGTCAACCAGGACATCGCTGCGCCTTACATCAAGAAGGGCGTGCGTCCGCAGGTGGCTATCCTGCGTGAGCAGGGCGTCAACGGCCAGGTGGAAATGGCCGCCGCGTTCGACCGTGCCGGTTTCTCCGCCATCGACGTGCATATGAGTGACATCCTCGCTGGTCGCGTCAGCCTGGAAGAGTTCAAAGGCCTGGTGGCGTGCGGCGGCTTCTCCTACGGCGACGTGCTCGGCGCTGGTGAGGGCTGGGCCAAGTCGGTGCTGTTCAACGCTCGCGCCCGCGATGCCTTCCAGGGCTTCTTCGAGCGTCGCGACAGCTTCGCTCTTGGCGTGTGCAACGGCTGCCAGATGATGAGCAACCTGCACGAGCTGATCCCGGGTACCGAGTTCTGGCCGCACTTCGTGCGCAACCGCTCCGAGCAGTTCGAGGCTCGCGTGGCCATGGTGCAGATCCAGGAGTCGGCATCGATCTTCCTGCAGGGCATGGCCGGTTCGCGCATGCCGATCGCCATCGCCCACGGCGAGGGTCATGCCGAGTTTGAAAGCGAGGAGGCGCTGCTGGAGGCGGATCTGTCCGGCACCGTGGCGCTGCGTTACGTCGATAACCACGGCAAGGTCACCGAAGCTTATCCGGCCAACCCCAACGGGTCGCCGCGTGGCATCACCGGCCTGACCAGCCGCGACGGTCGCGTCACCATCATGATGCCGCACCCGGAGCGCGTGTTCCGCGCCGTACAGAACTCCTGGCGTCCGGACGAGTGGCAGGAAGACGGCGGCTGGATGCGCATGTTCCGCAACGCCCGCGTGTGGGTGGACTAAAAGCGGCCGCGCTCCGATTCAGCTTGAGCTTGCAGATATAACACCGGAGATATCGGTAGGGCGGGAGAGAGCGTTATGGCCAACATCGAACCCTCTCCCCAGCCCTCTCCCATAAATGGTAGAGGGCGCCGATCGTGGAGTCCGTAGCCCGGATGCAATCCGGGGCAGTTTCCCTCACACCACTAACCCGGATTTCATCCGGGCTACATAGGCCCAGCCATGGCCGATGATCCTCTCCCCATCCTCCCCGAAGTTCGCCTGGTCAAACCCGGTGAAACCCATCGCCTATGCTGCTGCGGGCACTCCGCAGAAATGCCCAACTGCACACCCGACTGTCAGCAGTCTCTGGAGCTGCGCCCCGAGCGCGAGCAGCGTCTGCTGCTATGCCGCTGTAGCCGATCCGCAAGCCTGCCCTACTGCGATGGCAGTCACAGCCCGCCGGCCACCGGTCTGGCCGACAAATGGCGGCGCTTTTTCAGCGGTCGCTGAGAACGCCACGCCCGTCGCCTGAGTCGAAAGCAGCGAATCGTTTTAATGCTGCGTATGGAATTGTGCGGGCGATCTCAAGACAACTCCATGGCGAAATGACATCATATTGGTGTCATGGCTTGTCTGTTGTTCGGTTGCCCATCTGCGGAGAACTTGATGTACAAACTGTGTTTCTACGTGCCGGAAGCCCATCTGGAGCCGGTGAAAAAGGCGGTGTTTGCAGCCGGCGGCGGGCGCATCGGGCTTTACGACAACTGCTGCTGGCAGGTGTTGGGCCAAGGTCAGTTCCGCGCTCTGGAAGGTAGCCAGCCGTTTATCGGTCAGGTCGGCAGCGTCGAGCAGGTTGCCGAGTGGAAGGTGGAAATGGTCGTCGCCGACGAGTTGATCCACGATGCCGTCAAGGCACTGAAGAAGAGTCATCCCTACGAAACGCCGGCCTTCGATGTCTGGCGCTTGTCCGACCTGCAGTTCTGAGTCGATATGAAAAAAGGCGCCGATGGCGCCTTTTTCAATGCAGTGGCTCAGGGCCTGATTTCGATCAGCGTCCCATCCTTGACCAGGCTCCATACCTCGCGCATGTCGTCGTTCTTCATGGCGATGCAGCCTTCTGTCCAATCCAGGGTGTGGAAGAACCACTCCGGGTATTCCTCATCCAGCGGCGTGCCGTGGATCATGATCATGCTGCCCGGTGGCACCCCGGCTTCCTTGGCCTTGGCCAGGTCGCGGGCGTTGGGGTAGGAGATATGCAGCGACAGCTGGTACTTGTCGCTCGGCTTGCGCCAATCGATCCAGTAGAAGCCTTCCGGCGTTCGCAGGTCGCCTTCGCGTTGCTTGGCGCCATTGGGCTGTTTGCCCAGCGAAATGCGGTACGACTTGATGGTCTCGCCGCGTTGCTGCAGATGCAGTTTGCGCTCCGACTTGAGCACCAGCACCTTGTCCACGGTGCGGCTGCTGGTCGCTGGCGTGGCGCTGGCCAGGGCGTTGAAGCTGAGAGTCAGGCAAAGCAGGGGCAACAACCAACGCATCGGGAACGTCCGCAAGGGTCAACGGGGTGTGTAGTGGGTACGCAGTGCTTCGAGTGGCTCATTGCGTACCGGAAAGAGATTCTGCCGACGGTCGGCGAAGAAGCATTCTAAGGTACGGCCTATGGTCGGGAAAGCCAGCTCTGACCAGGGGATTTCGCTTTCTGCAAACAGTCGCACCTCCAGGCTCTCTTCGCCTACGGCGAAATCCAGGTCGACCAGCTCGGCGCGAAACATCATGTACACCTGGCTGATATGCGGTAGGTCGAACAGGGTATAGAGGCTGAGATCGCGCACGCGGGCGCAGGCTTCTTCCAGGGTTTCGCGGGCGGCGGCCTGCTCGATGGTCTCGCCGTTTTCCATGAAGCCTGCAGGTAATGTCCAATAGCCTCGGCGTGGCTCGATGGCGCGTCGGCACAGCAGCACCTGGTCACGCCACACGGGCAGGCAGCCGGCGACGATGCGCGGATTTTCGTAATGCACGGTGGCGCAGTGAGCGCAGACATGGCGCATGCGGTTGTCGCCCGCAGGGATCATGCGGGTGACGGGGTTGCCGCACTGGCTGCAGAATTTCATGCCCGTTCCTCTTTTTCTGGGGCTATCTTGGCCGGCTGAGAGGTGGCCGGCAAGCCCGCTATTGCGGCCGGCCTGTCCTGTCGTCGGGGTTGGGCGGCCGCGTGCTTTCATGCCATGATGCCTGGCAAAACAAGACTCCGAGTATGCCCATGCTGGACGAGTTGCTCCATCGTGTGCGCGGCTACAGCCCGCGCCCTCTGGAGACCGAGCGCAGCTTCCCCGAGGCGGCGGTGCTGGTCCCGATTACCCGCAGTGATGAACCTGAGCTGGTGTTGACCCTGCGCGCCAGCGGTTTGTCGACCCACGGCGGCGAGGTTGCCTTTCCCGGTGGCCGGCGCGACCCGGAAGATCGCGATCTGGTGGATACCGCGTTGCGTGAGGCCGAGGAGGAGATCGGTCTGCCGCCCGGACTGGTCGAGGTGGTCGGGCCGCTCAGCAGCCTGGTGTCGCGACACGGCATTCAGGTCACGCCCTACGTCGGGCTGGTGCCTGATTACGTCGAATACAAGGCCAATGATGCGGAGATCGCCTCGGTATTCTCGGTGCCGCTGGAGTTCTTCCGCAGCGACCCGCGCGAAGTCACCCACCGTATCGACTACCTCGGGCAGAGCTGGTACGTGCCGTCCTACACCTATGGCGAGTACCGCATCTGGGGCCTGACCGCGATCATGGTGGTGGAGCTGGTCAATCTGGTCTTCGACGATGCGCAGATCGCCCTGCACCAACCACCCGAACACTTCATACACCTGCGCTGATAGCGCCGAGGACTGACGAGCATGAAATACCGCCTGGGAAGCTCCCGTGTCGACGCCCATCCCGAGAGCTGGGTCGCGCCAAGCGCCGACCTGATCGGCAAGGTTCGCCTGGAGGCAGGTGCCAGCGTCTGGTTCGGTGCCGTGCTGCGCGGCGATAATGAACTGATCCATATCGGCGAGAACAGCAACGTGCAGGACGGCAGCGTCATGCACACCGACATGGGTTTCCCGCTGACCCTGGGCAAGGGCGTCACCGTCGGCCACAACGTGATGATGCACGGCTGCACCGTCGACGATTACAGCCTGATCGGCATCAACGCGGTGATCCTCAATGGCGCCAAGATTGGCAAGTACTGCATCATCGGCGCCAACAGCCTGATTCCCGAAGGCAAGGTGATTCCCGATGGCAGCCTGGTCATGGGCAGCCCCGGCAAGGTGGTGCGCGAACTGACCGAGGCGCAGAAGAAGATGCTGGAGGCCAGCGCCGCTCATTACGTTCATAATGCGCAGCGCTATTCCCGTGACCTGGTACCTGATGACGATGAATGATGTAGAAAAGCCGGTGCGTTCGCCCTGCGTGCATGTCTGCGCGCTGGACGAGCAGGATGTCTGCATTGGTTGTCAGCGCACCGTCGCCGAGATCACCCGTTGGGGCCGCATGGACAATGCCGAGCGCCGCGAGGTACTGCAACTCTGCCTGGAGCGCGCCCGTGCCTCCGGTCTCTTAATGACTTCCTGATTCACTGTTCGAGGAACACTCATGCCCCGTATTGGAACCCCTCTGTCGTCCTCCGCGACCCGTGTGCTGCTGTGTGGCTGCGGCGAGCTCGGCAAGGAAGTGGTGATCGAGCTGCAGCGCCTGGGCTGCGAAGTCATCGGCGTCGACCGTTACGCCAATGCGCCGGCCATGCAGGTGGCACATCGTAGCCACGTCATCGACATGCTCGATGGTGCCGCGTTGCGTGCAGTGATCGAGAAAGAGCAGCCTCACTACATCGTCCCGGAAATTGAAGCCATCGCCACTGCCACCCTGGTCGAGCTGGAGGCCGAAGGCTTCAACGTGGTGCCGACCGCGCGTGCCGCGCAACTGACCATGAACCGCGAAGGCATTCGTCGTCTGGCGGCCGAGGAGCTGGGCCTGCCCACCTCGCCGTACCATTTCTCCGACACCTTCGAGGACTACGCCGCAGCGGTGAAATCCGTCGGCTACCCCTGCGTGGTCAAGCCGATCATGAGCTCCTCCGGCAAGGGCCAGAGCGTGCTCAAGAGCGACGCCGACCTGCAGCGCGCCTGGGACTACGCCCAGGAAGGCGGGCGTGCCGGCAAGGGGCGGGTGATCGTCGAGGGCTTCATCGACTTCGACTACGAAATCACCCTGCTCACCGTGCGTCATGTCGGTGGCACCAGTTTCTGCGCACCGATTGGCCATCGTCAGGAGAACGGCGACTATCAGGAGTCCTGGCAGCCGCAGCCGATGAGCCCGAAGGCGCTGGCCGAGTCCGAGCGCGTGGCGCTGGCGGTGACCGAGGCGCTGGGCGGCCGTGGCCTGTTCGGCGTCGAGCTGTTCGTCAAGGGCGACCAGGTATGGTTCAGCGAAGTCTCGCCGCGCCCGCACGACACCGGCCTGGTGACGCTGATCTCCCAAGAGCTGTCCGAGTTCGCCCTGCATGCCCGCGCCATTCTCGGCCTGCCGATTCCAGTGATCCGCCAGATGGGGCCGTCGGCGTCGGCGGTGATTCTGGTGGAGGGCAATTCACAGCAGGCCAGCTTCGCCAACCTCGGCGCCGCGCTGAGCGAGCAAGACACGGCGCTGCGCCTGTTCGGCAAACCCGAAGTCAAAGGCCAGCGCCGCATGGGCGTGGCGCTGGCGCGTGACGAGTCCATCGAGGCTGCTCGCGCCAAGGCGCTGCGCAGCGCACAAGCGGTTCGCGTCCAGTTGTGAGTCGGCATGCGCTGTGGTGGCTGGCGACTGTGCCACTGCTGCCATTGGCGCTGCCTCTGGCCCTGCACACCCGGCGCACGGCATTGCGTCTGCCGGTTGCGCAGGGCGAGCCAAGCGGCACCGCTGCCGCGCATCTACCGGGTGAGCCGTTACGCCTGCTGCTGATCGGTGAGTCGACCGTGGCGGGCGTTGGTGTCACGCACTTCGATCAGTCCCTGGCGAATTGTCTGGCAGTGGCCCTGGCCGAGCGCCTGGGGCGGCCGGTACGCTGGCGCGCCTGTGGCGAGAATGGCATCACCGCCTCCGAGGCGCATGAACGCCTGTTGCCGCTGGCATTGGCGGAGCCGGCCGATCTGGCGCTGCTGGTATTCGGCGTCAATGACACCACGCACCTCACCCCGAGCAAGCGCTGGCTGCAGGCGCTCGCCGCGATGGCAGGTGCATTGGGCGAGCGGGGCTGTCGCGTGGTGTTCAGCGGCGTGCCGCCGTTGCAGCATTTCCGCGCCTTGCCGTGGTTGTTGCGACAGTTGATGGGCTGGCGGGCCAGCTTGCTGGATCGTGAGTTGCAGAGCCTGGCGCAGCGGCTGGGCGTGCTGCACTGCGTGTTGGACCTGCCGTTCGAGGCGCATTATCTGGCCGAGGATGGCTATCACCCGTCGGCATTGGGCTATCGGCAATGGGCTGCAGGCCTGGCCGAACGCCTCACTCCGGAGCTGCTTCGTCCGCTTTGATCTTTGCCACCTGCCAAACGCGCACGCTCTTCACCCGGTTTTCCGCTGCCTGGAGAATCTCCAGGCGATAGGGGCCGATCTTCAGGCAGACGCTGCTGTCCGGGATGCTCTCCAGGGCTTCGGTGATCAGGCCGTTGAGGGTCTTGGGGCCGTCGCTGGGCAGATGCCAGCCGAGGGTCTTGTTCACTTCGCGAATGTAGGCGGCGCCGTCGATGACCAGGGTGCCATCTTCCTGCGGGTGGATATCGGGGCTGCGCAGGCTGTCCTGATTGCTGAAGTCGCCGACGATCTCTTCGAGGATGTCTTCCAGAGTGACGATGCCGATCACGTCGCCATATTCGTCGACGACGATGCCGATGCGCCGCTTGTGCTTCTGGAAGTTGATCAACTGGGTCGCCAGGGGTGTGTTTTCCGGGATGAAATAAGGCTCGTTGCAGGCTGCCAGCAACGACTCCTTGGTCAGCTGGTTGTGGCTCAGCAGGCGGGCGATCTGGCGCATGTGCACCACGCCTTCGATCTGATTGATGTCACCACGAAACACCGGCAGGCGGGTGTGAGAGGTGCTACGCAACTGACCGATGATGATTTCCAGGTCGTCGTCGAGGTCGATGCCGGTCACTTCGTTACGCGGGATCATGATGTCGTCGACCGTGACCCGTTCGAGGTCGAGGATGCTCAGCAGCATGCTCTGGCGGTTCGTCGGCAGTTCCGAGCCGGACTCACGCACCACGCTGCGCAGCTCCTCGGTGGAAAGACTGTCGCTGGCGCGCTGCGACGGATCGATGCCGAGCAGGCGCAGCAGACCGTTGCTGATCACGCTGGTCAGCCACACCACCGGGTAGAGTACGCGCAGCAGCAGGCTGAGCAGGCGACTGGCGGGGAAGGCCACCAGTTCCGGGCGCAGTGCAGCCAGGGTCTTGGGCGTGATTTCGCCGAAGATCAGCACGATGATGGTCAGGCCTGCCGTGGCAATGGCGATACCGGCTTCACCCCACATGTCCACCGCCAGCACCGTGGCGATGGAGGCGGCGAGAATGTTGACCACGTTGTTGCCGACCAGGATGGTGCCGAGCAGGCGATCCGGGCGATCCAGCAGGCGAATGACGCGCTTGGCGCCGCTGTGCCCTTCCTTGGCCAGGTGCTTGAGCCGGTAGCGGTTGAGGCTGAGCATGCCGGTCTCGGAGCTGGAGAAGAACGCCGAGCAGAGAATGAGGAAAATCAGCAGGCCGAGCAGGTAGCTCGAATGTAGGTCGTCCACGAGGTCTGCCTCAGATGTGCAGGATGAATTCGCGTACCAGCTTGCTGCCGAAATAGGCCAGCATCAGCAGGCAGAACCCGGCGAGGGTCCAGCGAATTGCCTTGTGGCCGCGCCAGCCGAGCTGGTGGCGCCCCCACAGCAGCACAGCGAAAACCACCCAGGCGAAGCAGGAAAGAATGGTCTTGTGTGCCAGGTGCTGAGCGAACAGGTCGTCGATGTACAGCGCGCCGGACAGCAGCGACAACGACAAGAGCAGCCAGCCGGCGAAGAGGAAACCGAACAGCAGGCTCTCCATGGTCTGCAGCGGTGGAAAGTTGCGAATCAGCCCGGACGGGTGCTTGTGCTTGAGCTGATGGTCCTGCAGCAGCAACAGGATCGACTGGAACACGGCGATGGTGAGCATGCCGTAGGCCAGGATCGAGAACAGGATGTGGGCGAGGATGCCAGGGTGCTCGTTGATCGGATTGATGGTGCCGCTGGGCATGAACTGCGCTGCCAGTACGGTCAGCGTGCCGAGCGGGAACAGGAGTAGCAGCAGGTTTTCCACCGGTATGCGCAGGCAGGCCAGCAGAATCAGGCCGATGACCGCGCAGGCGATCAGGCTGGCCGCATTGAAAAAGTCCAGGTTAAGGCCGTGTACGTCATACAGCTGGAAGAACAGGCCGACGACATGCAGGCACAAGGCGAGCGCACCAAGCGACGCCAGCAGGCGTTTGTCGGGGATGCTGCGCTGCGTAAGGCGCAGTCCTTGGTAAGCGGCGGCGCCAGCGTAGAGGAGTGCGGCGGCGAGGCTGGGCAACAGAGGGTGCATAAATCCGTGTAAGGCGAGCCCGAAAGGCGCTGAGTGTGGCACAGAAGGGCGTCAGCACGAAAGACCGCCGGCGGTGTCGGCAGCTCGGCGACTTCGCTATAATCCGCCGCCTGTCGCACACCCGGCGCGCCGGGTCGCACCTATCAAAGGAACGCGCATGTTCGAAAATCTTACCGATCGCCTGTCCCAGACGCTGCGTAATGTCACGGGCAAGGCCAAGCTGACCGAAGACAACATCAAGGATACGCTGCGCGAAGTGCGCATGGCCCTGCTCGAGGCCGACGTGGCTCTGCCGGTGGTCAAGGACTTCGTCGGCAAGGTCAAGGATCGCGCCGTTGGTACCGAAGTCTCCAAGAGCCTGACGCCGGGCCAGGCCTTCGTGAAGATCGTCCGCGCCGAGCTGGAAGAGCTGATGGGCGCGGCCAACGAAGACCTGTCGCTCAATGCAGCTCCGCCTGCCGTGGTACTGATGGCCGGCCTGCAGGGCGCGGGCAAGACCACCACCGCCGGCAAACTGGCCAAGTTCCTCAAGGAGCGCAAGAAGAAATCTGTGCTGCTGGTGTCGGCTGACGTCTATCGCCCGGCGGCGATCAAGCAGCTGGAAACCCTGGCGGGCGATCTCGGGGTGACATTCTTCCCCTCCGATGCCAGCCAGAAGCCGGTGGATATCGCCAACGCAGCGATTCGTGAAGCCAAGCTGAAGTTCATCGATGTGGTCATCCTCGATACCGCCGGTCGCCTGGCCGTTGATGCCGAGATGATGGCCGAGATCCAGGCGCTGCACGCAGCTGTCAAGCCGGTCGAAACGCTGTTCGTGGTCGACGCCATGACCGGCCAGGACGCCGCCAACACCGCCAAGGCGTTCGGCGAAGCGTTGCCGCTGACCGGTGTAGTGCTGACCAAGGTCGACGGTGATGCGCGTGGTGGCGCTGCCTTGTCCGTGCGCCATATCACCGGCAAGCCGATCAAGTTCATCGGTATGGGTGAGAAGAGCGACGCGCTCGAGCCCTTCCACCCGGATCGTATCGCCTCGCGCATTCTCGGCATGGGTGACGTGCTCAGCCTGATCGAGCAGGCCGAGCAGACCCTCGATCGCGAGAAGGCCGAGAAACTCACCAAGAAGCTGAAGAAGGGCAAGGGCTTCGATCTCGAAGACTTCCGTGATCAGCTGCAGCAGATGAAGAACATGGGCGGCCTCGGCGGCCTGATGGACAAGCTGCCGTCCATCGGTGGCGTCAACCTGTCGCAGATGGGCAGCGCCCAGGGCGCTGCCGAGAAGCAGTTCAAGCAGATGGAGGCGATCATCAACTCGATGACGCCGGCCGAGCGCCGCGATCCGGACATCATCAGCGGCTCGCGCAAGCGCCGCATCGCTATGGGCTCCGGTACCCAGGTGCAGGACATCGGTCGCTTGATCAAGCAGCACAAGCAGATGCAGAAGATGATGAAGAAATTCACCGCCAAGGGCGGTATGGCCAAGATGATGCGCGGCATGGGTGGCATGCTTCCAGGTGCCGGCGGAATGCCGAAATTCTGAGGCCTGTACCCCGGTCGATGGCCGTCCGGAAAAAGAGATTTGCAAACCGCCGCATAATCCTTAAAATATGCGGCCTTTCGGGCCTAGGCCCATTTTTAATGTGTGCCTCAAGTTAGCACCGACTATAGGAACGATGTTCACATGGTAACCATCCGTCTTGCTCGTGGCGGCTCCAAAAAGCGCCCCTTCTACCACCTGACCGTGACCAACAGCCGCAATGCGCGCGATGGTCGTTTCGTTGAGCGTATCGGCTTCTTCAACCCGATCGCTGCTGGTGGCGAAGTGCGTCTTTCCGTCGACCAAGAGCGTGCGACCTACTGGCTGGGCCAGGGCGCTCAGCCGTCTGAGCGTGTTGCTCAGCTGCTCAAGGAAGCTGCCAAGGCTGCTGCCTAAGCATCTTTATGAGTACGACGCCGGCCGTCGCCGAGGATCTGATCGTTCTCGGCAAGATTGTTTCGGTGCACGGCGTCAAGGGTGAAGTGAAGGTGTACTCCTTTACCGATCCCATCGATAACGTGCTCGATTACCGCAACTGGACGCTCAAGCGTGACGGTGAGGTAAAGAAAGTGGAACTGGCCAGCGGCCGCCTTCAGGGCAAGGTGCTGGTAGCCAAGTTGAAAGGTCTGGATGATCGAGAAATCGCGCGTACTTACGCCGGTTTTGAGATTTGCGTGCCGCGTAGCGAGCTGCCGGAGCTGGAAGATGGCGAGTTCTATTGGTACCAGTTACAGGGCTTGAAGGTCATTGATCAGGCGGAGCAACTGCTCGGTGTGGTCGACCACTTGTTCGAAACCGGTGCCAACGATGTGATGGTGGTCAAGCCCTGTGCGGGCAGTCTGGATGATCGCGAGCGTCTGTTGCCCTACACCGGGCAGTGCGTGCTTTCGATCGACCTGGCAGCTGGCGAGATGCGGGTTGACTGGGATGCGGATTTCTAAGGCTCATGCGCGTAGAAGTCATCACCCTGTTTCCGGAAATGTTTGCCGCCATCGGCGAGTACGGCATCACCAGTCGTGCGGTCAAGCAGGAGCTGCTCAAGCTCAATTGCTGGAATCCGCGAGACTACACGACCGATCGTCACCACACGGTGGATGACCGCCCCTTCGGCGGTGGTCCGGGGATGGTGATGAAGATCAAGCCTCTCGAGGATGCCTTGGCCAGTGCCAAGCAAGCCGCGGGAGAGACGGCGAAGGTGATCTACCTCTCGCCGCAGGGGCGCAGCCTGAATCAGGCGGCGGTCCGCGAGCTGGCACAGGAGGATGCATTGATCCTGATTGCTGGTCGTTATGAAGGCATCGACGAGCGTTTCATCGAAACGCATGTTGATGAGGAATGGTCGATTGGTGACTACGTCCTGTCCGGCGGTGAGCTGCCGGCCATGGTGCTGATCGATGCGGTGACGCGCCTTTTGCCTGGTGCATTGGGTCATGCCGATTCGGCCGAGGAGGACTCCTTTACGGATGGCCTGCTCGACTGCCCGCACTACACCCGCCCGGAGGTGTATGCGGATAAACGTGTTCCCGAAGTGTTGCTTAGTGGCAACCACGAACACATCCGGCGCTGGCGTTTGCAGCAGTCCCTTGGTCGGACCTGGGAACGTCGCGCTGATCTTCTGGATAGCCGCTCGCTTTCTGGAGAAGAGAAGAAGCTGCTGGAGGGATACATCCGCCAGCGGGACGATAGTTAACGTATCGATGATGGGCCGGGAGGCCTGTCTTAGGAGCGCAGCATGACCAACAAGATTATCCAGATGCTCGAAGCCGAGCAGATGAACAAAGAAATCCCGACTTTCGCCCCGGGCGACACCGTAGTCGTGCAAGTGAAAGTGAAGGAAGGCGACCGTCAGCGTCTGCAGGCCTTCGAAGGCGTTGTTATCGCCAAGCGTAACCGCGGCCTGAACAGCGCTTTCACCGTGCGCAAGATCTCCAGCGGTGTTGGTGTTGAGCGTACTTTCCAGACCTACAGCCCGCTGGTCGACAGCCTGAGCGTCAAGCGTCGCGGTGACGTGCGCAAAGCCAAGCTGTACTACCTGCGCGACCTGTCCGGCAAAGCCGCGCGCATCAAGGAAAAGCTGTCCTAAGTTCGGACGCTTCTCTGACAAAAGCAGCCTAAGGGCTGCTTTTGTCGTTTCTGGCCTCCAGTAATCATCAGTGGCAATGGCATGACCCCAAGAGAGCAAGAGATTCAGCGGCGCATCGCGCTGTCGGAAACCCGTGTGACCAAGGCGGTGTTTCCGCCGACCACCAATCATCACAACACCCTCTTCGGTGGCACCGCGCTGGCCTGGATGGACGAGGTGTCGTTCATCGCTGCCACGCGCTTCTGTCGTTTGCCGTTGGTGACGGTGTCCAGTGATCGCATTGATTTCAAGCATGCGATACCGGCCGGCTCCATCGTCGAATTGGTCGGGCGGGTTATCAAGGTGGGCAACACCAGCCTCAAGGTGGAGGTCGAGGTGTTCGTCGAGGGGCTGTATCAGGAGGGGCGCGAACGGGCGATCAGTGGCAGTTTCAGCTTCGTCGCCGTCGATGATCAGCAGAAGCCGGTGCCGGTCTTGCCGGGCTTCGTTAGCTAGTCAGGTGCCTGTCTGATCGTCAGGCTGGCCTGCTGGTGCGTCCGGTGTAGGCTGTGGAACACTTGTCTGCCGTGTAATTGAAGGTCAATCGATGCCTGCGCTGACTCATCCTCTAATCGAGCGCTTCCTTGAGGCGTTGTGGTTGGAAAAGGGCCTTTCGGCCCACACTCAGGCTGCCTATCGCAGTGATCTGGAGCACTTCAATGCCTGGCTCGATGGGCGCGGCCTGGGGCTGCAGCATGTCGGTCGCGAGGCTATTCTCGATCATCTGGCCTGGCGTCTGGAGCAGGGCTATCAGGCGCGTTCCACGGCGCGTTTTCTCTCAGGGGTGCGTGGCTTCTACCGTTTTTTGCTGCGCGAAACGCTGATCAGTGAAGATCCGACCTTGCAGATCGAGTTGCCGCAGATCGGTCGGCCACTGCCCAAGTCACTGTCCGAGGCGGATGTCGAGGCGTTGCTGCAGGCGCCGGAACTGGATGACCCCATCGGCCTGCGTGATCGCGCCATGCTCGAGGTGCTCTACGCCTGCGGTTTGCGTGTCAGCGAACTGGTCGGTCTGACGCTGGAGCAGGTCAATCTGCGTCAGGGCGTACTGCGGGTGTTCGGTAAAGGCAGCAAGGAGCGCCTGGTGCCGTTGGGTGAAGAGGCTATTGCCTGGATCGAGCGCTACATGCGCGAGGCGCGTCCGTTGTTGCTGGGCGGCAAACCCAGCGATGTGCTGTTTCCCAGTCTGCGTGGCGAGCAGATGACTCGGCAGACCTTCTGGCATCGCATCAAGCATCAGGCCCAGGTCGCAGGCATCAGCAAGGCGTTGTCGCCACACACATTGCGCCACGCCTTCGCCACGCATCTGCTCAATCACGGCGCCGATCTGCGAGTGGTGCAGATGCTGTTGGGTCACAGTGACCTGTCCACCACGCAGATCTACACCCACATTGCACGTGCGCGCCTGCAGGAGCTGCACGCGCAGCACCACCCGCGCGGCTGACCTCTGAAAAGACCAAACCCCGCCACCGTTGCCGGCGCGGGGTTTGGTCTTTTCAATTGCTTCGACTCGGGCATCGAGTTGTTCTGGGCGATCAGCTCTGGTTAGCGCAGGCGCTGGAAAGCTGTTTGTAATCGAGAACTTCCACGTCACCCGCGCTGTTGCGGTAGGTCATCGTTGCCGTGACCACTTCGCACTGCGAGCTGTTGGGCACGTCGATGGAAATCACCTTGGCGATATCCAGGTTCTGGCCGTAGCGGT